>Ga0307515_10013398_pt1 | contig 15331 bp, 15 predicted proteins | sample 17_EM_MG_FD_194513 | JGI IMG/M metagenome (GOLD analysis project Ga0307515, IMG submission 194513) | Populus trichocarpa ectomycorrhiza microbial communities from riparian zone in the Pacific Northwest, United States - 17_EM | ecosystem: Host-associated > Plants > Roots > Unclassified | place... | reverse complement strand
AAATTCACCAGATCTTCAGGTGAACTTCACCGGGCCTTGAATCACCACATTTCGTGGTGAAGCATGTGGTGAGAGATGTGGTGTATTTACTGTGGTGAAATTCACGATATACATTTCGCTCAGTGAAACTCTCCCTAACTACTGGCTTAGGATTGAGATCGAGGAAACATAGTAAGTAACACATCATGTCCCTCTATGCACACATCATAGTTCCGGGTAGCCTCGACAACCTCAGTGGACTCCAGATTCCCGATCAGCCGGTCAATGGTAAGCTGCAAGAATTGGCCCACAAGACACACGAACTCCTGATGGATGGTAACGGCAACCCCTTGAGGTATCTTTGATGTTCTAAATACCCTTGTAGAGATAGAAGAACGAAGGCGGGGGCTCAAAAAATTACAAGCGGCGTACAAGGCTCTATCAAACGAATTCTGGGCGGAAGAGGGCACCAGCCATTTTCACCAATGGGGTAGTAGAGTGAAAATTTCGTTACAGCGAACGGACTCCCTAGCTGCCGAGGTCACAACCGCCGAGTCTAGCGCCGAAAGGTTGGCTGCTGAGGGGCGGGACGAGGTGAGCAACTGATATCGAAATGCGTGAATTACGGGTGCTATTTCAGGCTTAGAATTCATCAGCGAAGAAAGAGAGCCGGCCTCGATCCAATATACTCTCCCGTCTCCTCCCAACGACCAGAAGTGAGCAGCCTCATAATACTTTAAGCTTTCTCAGTACAGGTAAATGATATAATATTCTCCACATTCATTGGCTGACCCCTGCTCAGATTCTATGTACCGGCAGAAAGTTCAACAATTAAATGATGTGAAATATACGATTCAAAATGAAATCGTACCACAGACTGAGGTTGGTACACTGGACCTATATCCAGTAGTCACTGACCATGGCACGTCGTAGCGCCATGCAGAGCATGATAAGAAATGCATTATCGCTCTGAGGTACCTTGTATCCACATTCTCTGCTGTGCAAAGGTACGCAATCTCATACCCTTACTCACAACTACCACCTGACAGCCATCATATTCATGGCGCTCTGTCAGCGACCTTGCCCAGGTTCTGAATGTGACATCGCCACAACTCTGCAATGCATCATCCTCTGTGGACGCATCGGTGGAATCTGCCTTCTTCGCTGAAAGGCTAGACGAAAGCTTTGATTCCTTGATACGACCATACCGATACACGAGCTATGAAATCTCTTCCTCCTTGCGGCCCAAGACAATGATATTTGGCTGCCCTCTTCCCGATGAGCTTGATGGTGCCAGTATTGGACAGCGGGTCGTTTATAATGCATTTGAGATGATATTGAGCTCAGCCGCCAAACAGCATCCCCAGTCCTTGTATGAAGCGATGTGTGATGGACATAAACAACAGGGCGATGATATTAAGCTAGTAAGCACCTGTATATGTACCCGTATACAATGCTCGCTCATGTCACTGTTCATAGTCAGCACTCCAACTGGAATCATTATGGGACTCATCTCAGCGAGATGGTGGTCCAGGAGCTGTTGATTACTTGGCCAAAGCACTGAGTAATTGTCTTCTAGTCGTAAGTTTACAAGCTTATTTTGTCTGGGAAACTGCCAACAACATGATAGTATTTCTTTACTCGCCTTCCTACGCCATTTCTACCACTCCAGGACCCAGAAATTAAAAGGCTTGCTAAGCTACCTAGCTTGGAATTGGATTCAAACCGTGTCATCGGGCCCATGATAAATATCCTTGCCAAGGCTGGCAATAGGATGGGTACAGCAAGGCGTTGCAATCTAGCCAAACTTATCAGAACACTCCTACGCCATCGACTCGTTTGGGGGCCACTGTTTTTCTCCCAGCCAGAGGGAGTTCAAATTCTTACTCGGGTGAGTGAGCCTTTACTATTCCATTAATGCTTTCCTGACCCATCTAAAGACCCCATCGGTTCCTACTCCTCGCTTAGCGGACAATTTTGACACAGCAATGTTCTTTATGAAGTTCGTCACCGATGAATCCTCTGAGGATTCATTGATACTGCCAGAGGACTTTATCGCAGAGTTGAAGCATGCTGGTCTTTTATAATGACCTAATGTGTCTTTGTGTACTAAATTTTTGAGAGCGTCATAATATATATCCTAGGCATACCTTGATACTATTATTCCTTGGGTCAGACTAGTTATGTGTGGAATGGAACAAGATTCACGGCAAGCAGAGTGCGCGCGGCCCATGCTGTTTACAGTATTTCTTTCAAAAACCATAGTTTATTTGCTTGAAACGTAAATACTTCACCTACGGTTGCAGCAACTTGACTAGACCACTTGATGACTGCATATGCTCCATGCTCATTCATTTCAGAGATATTGGAGATGCTCCACTGATGCCTGTAGCCCAGAGTTTCATGGATATTTCGAGGAAATCCAACATGTCGCCAAGGTAAGTATAATACGAGTTAAAGAGTTTTTGATCTAGGGGCTTAGTGAATCATGGCCACATGTTGCTGAGGAATATCAACCTCTAGGACTGGAAGCGTCCGTATTATAGCCTCGATAGCAAAAGGAGTGGGTAGCCCCATTGCGTGGTTCTATAGTAAGTACCCGTTATTTATGTGTGCTTCGGATCCGATAAAGAGGGGTTCTTTCTTGGGGTCAATTTCAAGTACCCAGAAGAAGTGGCTCGAGTGTTCATGAGTTCAGACCAGATTATGGCTTCTATAATACGCAACTATTCTTCTCCGCTCACGATAGTAGCGATCTCTGGACCCATTTAATTCGCTGACTTTCGGTCTGGCCATCTCACCTCCTTAGATCGTCTGGAGAGGGCGTATAAATACCCTTTCGGTTCAATCAGCGCACTTAGCATGTCAGGTGACTGTCTCACTTTTTGTGTCTTTCTCCTCTGAGGGCAGGATGACCACCATGCACCAGTCAGTCGCAGAGATAGCTCCTAATTGGGTCTGGTACAAGTATAAAACGCTTGAAGTTTGCGGAGACGGGGAATATAACAAGTGCTTTGGGGTTGTTCTGGCCTAGGAGATGATGGCGAGGCATGGGCGTGGCGAGAATGTAAGTGCGCCATTTCTGAGGGTACTGATTATCTGTGAATGCACTGAACCTATTCATAGTCCCAGTAAGCGACTAGCGATTCATGATCGATCGTCTTAATTCTGGCTGTCCTGGAGGACCTCTCTCTCTACGACGGCCTTTTACGACTTTGGGCAGAGAGATAAATTGTGTCTGTAATGACGAATGAAATGGTCCCATCCGAGTATGCCCTCGTCAGAGTTGATTCTATAGTTATATTGAGGCTGTATAATGCCTCTCGATCTATATCGACCTCCAGCTACCGATTTGAGAAGGCTCGTACGAGGGTGTCCCTCATGCAGATGTACATTCAACGCATACTCTGCCTCATCCTGATTCCGGACCCTAGCACTAGCTACGTTACACAGCCGAAGTCAGAATTGGTGTGAAGAACAATCGCCGTGCCCGCGTAGGGAAATCACGACCAGCGTATACCAAGTCTTGGCCCACCACGATTTGCGTTTCCAGGTAGTCCGGCAGGTGCTCGCCTGCAAACAATCCCTCTTGGACCAAGCCACGATCTTGGGCTTCACCTTCTCACTACCGTGCATCTATTCTGACACGGACAGGTAGCAATTGGACACGAAAATGTCTGATCCTGAAGGCGAGACACCAGTTTCCCGCGTACAGCCCATCCAGTATGTTCTCTAAAGCAGCAACACACGTCCTGCTGACCTAGCTTTCAGTATCCTATTAGCACTCTACTATACGTGTCTGACATACCACGTCATATTAGCTTACCTGGAGCTCGAACAACTCCCTGGCAGCCACACTCTCAAAGATATACGGATTGACGACCGAGCTCATGCTGAGATACATCAATGGGCCGAGGTGAATCCCACACAGCACCAAACAACATACTCGCTGCTTGCTCCTTCGTTGTGTCATCGCGTCAGGCGGAAGAGGTAAACAGTTGGCGTCCAGAACAATCTCTGTCGCGCGTTGGACCATTCCAGTTCTTTTCTGTGTGTATGTGACCCATTTGAATTAGCCGGTCCAGGAGCTGGATAGAGATGATCGAGCCTTGCGAGTGGGTGACTATGAAAATCAGGTCTGCCCTGTTCATAGATAGGTGGATCAGATTAGTGTGGAAAGGGAGGAATATGCTAACATACTGATGCAAATCCTCAACCCAGGTCTTGGTGGACAAAAAATCAAGGTAGAGCCTATTATGCAAGCGCCAGGTCGCCATCCAGCTTTCGTGGTATGATATGCACTTCTCCACCCGTCTCTCAATCGTGCCCTCTCCTCAAGCGGTACACAAGTATTCTCACTGCTCCATGCTCCTTAGTATCGCACTCCAGTCGTATCCCCTTCGCTCCCAAGAACGTTTCAATATAGCTCTCTTCATCGTACTTGCAAACTTTGGACTTGTCCCCGTCGCGTCGCCCAACAATGATGTACGCATAATCGTCCCTCCGTGTATCCCAATGACAACAATCCGCTCCGTCGGATAGAGCTCGCCAACATCAGGGAGGGTGAGGACCCCGCCCATGCGTGGTGGGCCGCAAAGAGTGGGTGTGGCTCTGCGTGACTGACCGAGTTGGAGCGAGGGCGGGAGGGGCCAGAGAACGTCGAGCGCATAGAGTTAGGTAAGCCGGGTGACGTAGGCGACATAGGGCGGGTACCTGTATTAGGAAGGCGCCCATGTCGTCTGGCTCACTCACTACTTTCCCGGACAAGACCCCACCAACTCCCCGACCCTCTTTAGTGTCTTGAGCATGGCATTGCCGCTTCGAGGAGGCGGAGGGCGATACGGCAATATACAGCATGGGAGTGTGTAGAACATATCCTCAGCAGCCGGGAGGAGCACGTTTGGTGGACAGGCACGCTTTTCTTTGTCCTTCCCGGAGGTGAGTTCGGTCTTGGCTTTGATTGAATCCGAGTCTGATAAAGGAGGCATGGGATTCGGGATGGGAGATTCAGAGCCCATCTTCCCTGGTGAGCTAGGCGGCGGACCGAGTATGTCTTTTGGTTGTTTCCGTTGGCCCATCCATCGACTGCCCTTCTGGGCCCCCACTGTTCCCTCTATCTTGAACTCGTCAGGTGGTGGAAAGGTAGGATCGGCCGCTACATCTATGACTTGCCCCCTTCTTGCGCGACCGGCTCCCCTGATTCCGCTACGACGCGATACCTATGCACCGCACGAAGGGAGAGGGAGTTTATCTAGCTTGCGCGGTTCTCCTGCATGTCCTTCATGATCGGGTTAATCTCCAGTCCTAACCCAGTTGTCGGTGCACTACTTGCAAGCTTTGTCACGTTAGACTGCTCGTCAACGTCCATCGAAGGTGGTTGAGACGGTAGGGGCGACGGATCAGGCCTCGAAAGTGCGCATCTCTAATACGCTCTGCTTCGGTCTTCTCGCCCAGCGTAGGCCCACTGCTCCCAGACCAACCTCATGGCGTGAGCCAGGATCCACCCGGGGGTAATATTCCTTGCTTGACGCTTGACGGGAAAGAGGTCGCCGTTTGAGGGTACGGCGAAGCGATACTCAGGGCTGAAGAGATCTCCTGATGTGCAGCATGACTCGACTATTCGCCACTACCCTCGATCGCCTTCGGTCTGGCACCGTATCCAAGGCCAGTGCACCCCACCATGCCGAAGCGGACGAAGGAGCAGGCTCGCGCACAGTCACGAACCGCGCTTTCGGAGGTGAGGACTGAGTCGATGGTCCATCCTTGACTAATAGTGAAGAAGTTGTTATGGTGGATGTCAGTGCTAAATTTGGTGTTAGTCAAACAGACGAGTATAGCAGAGAGGCGTACCTTGCCCTTTGGCTACAACTCCCTCCTGCGCATTCATCTTTGATCGACCAAGCAACGGCATATTAAGCATATGCAGTGCTGCTGCAGTGTCCACTGTGGCCCCCGCTGGTACAGGTGCTGCGGAAGACTGAGTTGGAGGTTCAATGAAGCGCAAGGACGGAGTGGGAGACAGTGGGATAGACTGGTCCGGGAGTGGTCATTGGTTAGGCGCCGGAGACGTGGAGGGGATTTAGCGAACCAGCCCGCTCGAGCTGGGGGTTTAGAACCCAGAACTCGAGCTGGGAGGGTAGCTGGGGAATCAAGGTCTATATGGGTAGGTTCCGGTACTACTGCTGACATAGTGGCTCCTGTAACTTGGCTGGATGAGAGGGAGCACGCCATATTGGACCAAGCCACCCTCCATGGCCCGACGAAATGGAAGGGTGTTATTAGGATTTGTGGCAACCTTGAGGGGTATCATAACAGGCTCAACTTCAGAGCCAGAAGTCACATGAGTTGTGTTTGTGGGATGTCGAAGGGACGTGTCTGCGGAGCTGGAGTAGACGCTGGAGTCGGCTGGGAGGTCTCGGGGGGACTGGAGGTGGAGAGAGGTAGTACTCTGGATGGATACTATGTCGCTCTCCACTCGTTCGGACTCTGATTTGGATTTGGATGGACGCTCCCGACCACGCTGACTGAACCATCCACCGTTCATCACAGAATCCTTCCGTCGTATCATACTCTCTGCACTGTCTGTACATCGGAACTCCGCTTTACACACTTATTCGAGTGCTGCCTCTCCAACGGAGGCTCAGCGGCTGTCGAGCGACCTTGGCATGACGCTGCATCGTCGGCCATTACCAAGGGCGATGGATCTCGTTTCCTCTTCTGTCGTCCCGTCTCTTCTGTTGTCTCAAGCGACTCTGAGGACGCCGGTAGCTTGGACCCGAGGACGGAGCTGGCGGACGTCGATGGCGAAGAGACGAGACATTGATTTGTGCTAGGAGTTGCTTTGAAGCTGCCCGCCACGCTTGTCTCGAATTTCTTCGGAGTCGTCATCAAGTACCAACCAACTGCACTTTGGCAATTTACATGCGTGGTCAACTTTGAACTCGACCAAATCCGCGAAGTAGCTCCATGGCGCCACGGCCACAAATCAAGGAGGTCAAGAGAGTCTTCGTTGGGTGTCTTCCTTACCATTGGGTTAAAGGCTGTATCAGATTTAACTTGTCCGCTGGCCACCGTAGCCTATTCTGAAGAGTCACTAGTCCACATGGACAAGGTTTGTTGACGCCTTTCGAATAATGATAAATGTATAGAGACACTGTATGGTTCAGGGAGGAGATAGAAATGAAGCGAGTGAAATTCCTGCCAATTGTGAGGCTGGTCTGCAGAGGTGCCCCGCCCTCCCGCTTTGGACCTCTGTCCACTTTCTCGCCACACCACTCATGTTTCCAATGGTGTACCCAATTCAACCAGCCTCTCGTTACACCCTGACACTAACTACTCCCGATGAAATGGAGGACCTGAGGTGATTCGCAAATTGCTTTCCATCAGGTTGGCGCGCGACGACGACTTTGATGTGAATTACCACTCCTTTATGGGTGATCGTGTGTGAACCTGGCGGGCAGTAGACGTGCAGAGCAACCCCCACAAGTGAGTTCTCAGGTACATACCACACATGTGTGCAGGGGTGAACCTCACGGCTCTTACAGCCTGCCCATTCGCATGCCAGGCTCTGGCAGTGTTGACGGGCCAAGCAAAAGATGGCTGGCAAGCACATACAGTCAGGTACCACCCACCGGTCAGTACCATCTAGCGAGCGATGGATGACAGGAGGGAATTCATGAGACATAAACGTCACTATTTCATGTAATTAACCCTAGAATACAGTTTGGTATGTCTGCTAGGCAAGCGCTTTGCTTTTACATCCACAATGTCTATTGGACACAAAAATGGCGGGATTTGAGAGCTTACCTGGCTGGAATCCATATGGGAACCTATATTGCTTTGTCAGAAACATGGAGGGACATTGAGGAACCCATATTATTGCTTGGAAGGCTTCCTCTTAAGTGGCGAGACTGGAGAGCAGAGAAACAGGTGAGCCCAGAATTTGGAGTGCGATGTTAGCCGCCTTATTGATCATAATCAAGAGATGATAAACCAACACACACCTTGACTATACAGGTCGTGCTATTGGTACTTGAGAATTGAAATTTGCGAACAGGTTCTTCCTGAAGGAAGGGAAAAGGATTTTGTCTCAGGGCTGCCTATTGCCAGGCGGTACTGGGACATTAGCTACAATTGATGGATCTATAGGTGAACAAGCATTGATGGACGGCGAAAAGGGACAAACCAAGACACAAAAGGCAATGCCACAAGCAGAACTTGCTGCTTGGAAAGCATTGTGGGTGGGGGAAAAGATGGAGTGGGAAGAAAAGCATTGGACGCTTGTCGGTGCAGGTATATTTGAAGGAGAAGCGGGTAACGTGCCACTTACGTGACGTCCACCTGGACAACAGTACTGCTGCATCAACTGCATTATCCAGTGACGCCTAGATTGTGCGAAACTCACAATAGTGGAAAGATAAACAATTTAGACCATCGATTAACTCACCGCCGGGCGAAAAAAACGATTTGGGGGAGTCGGAAAGTGACGAAGGCTCTGAAGCATGGTCAGCGCACAACGGGAGTGACGGATATTAAAAGGAAACTTACTATAGATCTTTAACTGACACTTTTTGCCGCTCTAATCGCGCGTCGCTCGCTGGGTGGTACATGATGGAATTAGGCCAAGCTTAGATCTACACGATCGCGTGTCGCAGACACAGTTCCAAGGGCTCAAACGACTTTTATTCGATACAGAACTACATTATTTGTCTACTCGCCCGCGCTTTCATCTACCCTCGGCTCACGGCAGGAAGCTGCTCGGTGGGTGGTACTTGACTGTATATGTCAGCCTTGGACCCAGACGGCGACGATGGATTCAGAAGCAAACCATGCCAAGGTCCTATTTACCGAATCGAAACGTCTTGGAGCGTTCGTACACTTTTGGCGACGACGGTGCGGGCCCCCGAATTCGTGAGATAAACACACCCTAACTACTGGCTTAGGATTGAGATCGAGGAAACATAGTAAGTAACATATCATGTCCCTCTATGTACCTATCATAGTTCCGGGTAGCCTCGACAACCTCAGTGGGCTCCATATTCCCGACCAGCCGGTCAATGGTACGCTGCAAGAATTGGCTCACAAGACACACGAACTCCTGATGGATGGTAACGGCAGCCCCTTGAGGTATCTTTGGTGTTCTAATTACCCTTGTAGAGATAGAAGAACGAAGGCGGGGGCTCGAAAAATTACAAGCGGCGTACAAGGCTCTATCAAACGAATTCTGGACGGAAGAAGGCACCAGCTATTTTGACCAATGGGGTAGTAAAGTGGAAACGTCGTTACGGCGAATTGACTTCCTAGCCGCCGAGGTCACAACTGCCGAGTCCGGCGCCGAAAGGTTGGCTGTTGAGCAACGGGAGGTGAGCAATCAATATAGAGACGCGGGGATCACGGATGCTACATCTAGCTTAGAATTCGTCAGCGAAGAATCGACCCAATGTTCTATCTCGTTTCCTAACGACTGGGAATGAGCAGCCTCATGATACTTCAAGGTTCCTCAGTGCAGGTACATAATATAATAATCTCCATATTCACTCGCTGACCCTGCTCAGATTCTGCATACCGGCAGAAAGTTCAACAATTAAATGACAAGAAATATACGATTCAAAACGAAATCGCACCGCAGACTGAGGTTGGTACACTGGACCTATATTCAATAGTCACTGACCACGGCACGTCGTAGCGCCATGCGGAGCACGATAGGAAATGCATTGTCGCTTTGAGGTACATTGTATCCACGTTCTCCGCCGTGCAAAGGTACGCAATCTCATCCCCTTACTCACAACTACCACCTGACAACCATCATACCCATGGCACTCTGTCAGTGACCTTGCGCAGGTTCTGAATGTGACATCGTCGCAACTCTGCAATGTCTCATCCTCCGTGGACGCATCAGTGGAATCTGCCTCCTTCGCTGAAAGGCTAGACGAAAGCTTTACCTCCTTGATACGATTTACCTCCTTGAATCAACCATACCGATACACAAGCTACGAAATCTCTTCCTCCTTGCGACCAACGACAATGCTATTTGGCTGCCCTCTTCCCGATGAGCTTGATGGCGCCAGCATTGGACAGCGGGCCGTTTATAATGCATTTGAGATGATATTGAGCTCAACCGCCGAAAAGTATTTCGTGTGGGAAGCAATGTGCGATGGACATAAACAACAGGGCGACGACATCAAGCTAGTAAGTACCTGTATATGGACCTGTATACAATTCTTGCTCATGTCACCGTTCATAGTCAGCACTCCAACTGGAATCATTATGGGACTCATCCCAGCGAAATGGTGGTCCAGGAGCTGTTGATTACTTGGCCAAAGCACCGAGTAACTGTCTTCTGGCAGTGAGTTTACACGCTTATTTTGTACGGTGAACCACCAACAATATGATAGTATTTCTTTACTCGCCTTCCTACACCATTTCTACCACTCCAGGATGCAGAGATCAAAAGGCTTGCTAAATTCCCTGTTGATCAACGCAATATAATGGTAAATATCCTTACCAAGGCTGGTAATAGGATGGGTACGGCCAGACGCTGCAATCTAGCCAGATTTATCAACACACACCGAATCAGGTGGTCACCGGTTGAGCCCCAGCCAGAGGGGATCCAAATTCTCACTCGGGTGAGTGAGTCTGTACTATTCCATTAACGCTCTACTGACCCATCAAAAGACCCCATCGTTTTCTACTCCTCACTTAGGGTACACGTTTGGTTCAGCGTTATTCGATATCAAGTTCGTCACCACTGAATCCTCTGAATCTTCCTTGATACTGCCAGAGGACTTCATCAAAGAGTTGAGACTTGACAATGACTAGTAAAATATATTGACTTAATGCGTCTTTGTAGAGGCTAACTTGTGTGTGCTGAGTTTTGAGAGGATCATATATCCTGGGCATATCTTGATACTATCACTCCTTGCGTCAGACTGGTTATGTATGGAGTAGAACAAGATTCACTGCAAGCAGAGTGCGCGTGGCGCGTGCTGTTTACAGTATATCTTCAAAAACTATAGTTTATTTGCTTGAAACGTAAATACTTCACCTAAAAAAGCAACTTGGCTAGACTACTTGATGACTCCATATATATGCTCCTTCCTCATTCATTTCAGAGATATTGTACATGCCCCGCTGATGCCTGTAGCTAGCCCTGAGTTTCATGGATACTTCAAGGAAACCCAACACGCCGCCAATGTGAGCATAATACGATTTAAAGGGGAATCAGGGGCTTGGTGACTCACGGCTACTCTTTGTTGAAGAATATCGACCTCTAGCACTGCTCATTTTCGGTCCAGCCATCTCACCTCCTTAGATCGTCTGGAGGGGTCGTATAAGTATCATTTCGGTTCAATCGGCGCACGTAGGGTGGCGGGTGATCTCTCATTGTTCGTGTCTTTCTCCTCTAGCTAGCTGAGGGCAGGACCACAAGTCAGTCGCAGAGGTAGCTCCTAATTGGGCCTGGTACAAGTATAGGACGTTTGACGTCCGCGAAAATTGGGAATATAAAGAGTTCTTCGGGGCTGCTCCGGCCTGGAATTTGCCTGTAGATGATGGCGAGGCATGGACGTGGCGAGAACGTAAGTACGCCGTTTTTGAGGATACTGATTATCTGTAAATGCACTGACTCTATTCTCCACATGCATAGTCCAAGTAAGCGGCGAGCGATGAATGATCATTCGCTGTTGTCTTGGAGGACTTCTCTCTCTACGACGGCCTTTTACGACTTTAGGTAGAGGGATCAGTTGTGTCTGTAATGACGAATGAACAAGGTGCCATCCGGGTATGCCCTCGCCAGAGTTTATTCTATAGTATTGAGGCTGTGTAATGCATCTCCAGCTACCGATTTGAGAAGGCTTGTACGGGGGTGTCCTTCATGCAGATGGATATTCAACGCGTACTCTACGTCATCCTGATTCCGGACCCTATATAGCACTAGCTGCACAGCGAGGTCGATCAGTATCGGTGTGAAGAACAATCGCCGTGCTCCACCACCTAGCGAAATAGAAAAATAGGCTTGAACTTACACGATTTGCGTGTCCACGTAGTCCATCAGGCGCGCGCCTGCGGGCATTGCTTCTTGGACCAAGCCACGATCTTGGCTTTCACCTTCTCCTCATTATTGTACATCTATTGCGACGCGAACCGGTAGTACCAGGATACAAAAATGCCCGATTCTAAAGGCAAGGCGCCGGCCACCCACCCGAACGCGCACGCAGCGGCAGACGAGTCGGGGGACACATTCGAGAGCGTCAGCTTTCTAGAGGATGCGAATGCACTTCTCGAAAAGGTGAAGAGCACGGCGGAGAATGTTACTACGTGTCAGGTGTGTGCTCTGATCTCTCCAGCGCGATTCGGGGGGCATTGGATAGGGACGTGGCAAGCCCGGGGATGAAATCGCGTACTACATTGATACTGGGAGATACTGACCGATTCTATAGAACCAGATTGAGGAGTTGTTTTATCGTCTTGGTCTCTTGGATGGCGCGTTTAAACAGGATAGCAAGGATTGGACAGGGGATAAGATTCAGCAGGCAGCCACTCAATTTGAAGAGTAAGTTTCTCTACCGATTCCTTGCGATCCCTCGGTATTGAACGACTGCGACTTCGTCTCACCTTCTTTCGAACCGTTTTGCCACTGGCCGAACCACGAAACCAATCAATCTCCCAATTTCTTCTCACCACACCTCCTTTATGGTATAGTATTCTGAAACGATGCCAGCGCCAGATGCAGCGATTCGCGATCTATGGGCGTGTCAAGGCATTCGCGAACAGACAAGAGCTTTCCACCTGGATCGAAAGCCTGGTGGTAGAAATAAACAAAACCTATAAATCATTCGCTGTGAGTCTGCCATCCCCTATTCTTACCGTTCATGGTTCTTGGTCCGGAGACCCGGAGCAATTTGGGCGAATTCAGTGACAGTCATTGACGTGTCATGCGGCAGACATCCAAGCATGAAGGTCTTGAAGAAGCCGAATGGGTACCTGCGTATGAACAGGCGAAACAGGCTGACAAGAAAGATGCGTGGGAGGTATGTTTAACGATGGACAAGAGTGCCGCCTACATATAATGACGGTGCTCCCATATACTTAGCAATCACGCGAGATTGCCCTGTATGAGGCCGATGTCAAAATGATCTTGAGTATGGGCAAGGAAGCTATCGAAAACCTTACAACAACCCTGGACAAGGTGAAGAGAGTGTCTCCAATAATGTTTTATATTCACTCACACATAAACATTCCACTCTACGTAGTCTGTCGAAGAATTGGGCTACGACCAACAGACTGGCTTCAATAGGAGGTTTCACAAATGCCTCGCGACGCTAATAAAAACTCGGTTGGACAATCCGGAAGACTATGCGGGTGATAGTGGAGCAGCACGTGCAAAGAGGGAGGAGGCAGAATGGGAGTTTGTGGTAAACGGAGGTGAGGGTGGAGGAACAGAGGACGAATACAACCCTCCGCCGCGATGGGAACCGTGGGCTGCTCCTGGTGCGAGTATTTCAAATTCCGCTAGCGTGACCCATGGAGGAGACTATGCCAACGTGCCGCCTCCGGTGTTAGGCGCCGGCAACGAGGAGGGGGATTTACCGAGCCAACCTGCTCGAGCTGGGAGGTTAGAACCCAGAACTCGAGTTGGAGGGTAGCTGGGGAACCAAGGTCCATATGGGTAGGTTCCGGTACCACTGCCGACATATAATAGTGGCTCCTGTAACTTGGCTAACTGAGAGGGAGTGCGCCGTAATGAACCAGGCCACCCTCCATGGCCCGACGAAATGGAAAGGTATTATTAAGATTTGTGGCCACCTTTAGGGGTATCCCAACAAGCTCAACTTCAGAGCCAGAAGTCACAGGAGTTGTGTTTGTGGGATGTCGAAGGGACGTGTCTGCGGAGCTAGAGTTGACGCTGGAGTCGGCTGGGGGTCTCGGGGGGCTGGAGGTGGAGAGAGGTAGTACTCTGGATGGATACTATGTCGCTCTCCATTCGTTCGAACACTGATTTGGATTTGGATGGACGCTCCCGACCACGCTGACTGAACCATCCACCGTTCATCACAGAATTCATCCGTCGTATCGTACTCTCTGCACTGTCTGTACATCAAAACTCCGCTTTACACGCTTATCCGAGTACTGCCTCTCCAACGGAGGCTCAGCGGCTGTTGAGCCACCTTGGCACGACGCTGCATCGTCGGCTATGACGGTTTGGTTCAAGGGCGATGGCTCTCGTTTCCTCTTCTGTCGTCCCGTCTCTTCTGTCGTCTCAAGCGACTCTGAGGGCGCCAGCAGCTTGGACTCGAGGACAGAGGTGGCGGACGTTGATGGCGATGATACGAGACATTGATTTGTGGAAGCTGCCCGCCACGTTTGTCTCGAATTTCTTTCGGAGGCTGAGTCGTCATCAAGTTCTCTTCACTTTGGCAATTCACGTGCGTGGTCAACTGAAGTAAGTAGCTCCATGGGGCCACGGCCTCGAATCAAGGAAGTCAAGAGAGTCTTCGTTGGATGTCTTCCTTACCTTTGGCCGGGATGAAGGCTGTATCAGATTCAACTTGTCCACCGGCCACTGTAGCCTATTCCATGTGGTAATCCCAACCCAGGAGAAGAGTCGGACAAGGTTTGTTGACGCCTTTCGAAGGATGAATGTATAGAGACACTGTATGGTTCAGGGAGGAAATAGAAATGAAGCGAGTGAAATTCCTGACCAATTGTGAGACTGGTCTGCAGAGGTACCCCGTCCTCCCGCTTTGGACCTCTGCACACTTTCTCGCCGCCCCGCTGACGTTTCCAATGGTGTACCCAATTCAACCAGCCTCTCGTTACACCCCGACACTAACTACTCCCAATGAAACGGAGGACCTGAGGTGATTCACAAATTGCTTTCCATCAGGTTGGCGCGCGACGACGACTTTGATGTAAATTACCACTCCTTTATGGGTGATCGTGTGTGAACCTGGCGGGCAGTAGACGCGTGGAGCAACCCCCACAAGGGTAGGACAGGAAGAAAGCCTTTTATGACGCGAGGCGATACCCGAATAGACCCTGTACGCGATCCTCCTATGAGTCTCAAATATGTCCAAGTATACCTGACACCCTTCGACGCATCGACGCCGTCAGGCAAGTTCCAGCCTCGCCACCCACATCTGTCCCCTGCGCCGAGGGTCTCTTAGGCAGTCAAAAACAGGTGCCTGTAAGGGCCTAAAGGCCTTTCGCAGGCTGCGGGCGTGGGGCTCGCAGGCTGCGGGGGGCCTTTAGGGGGGGGCTCGCAGGCTGAGGGGGGGGGCTCGCAGGCTGTTAAGGGGGGCTGCGGGAGGCCTTTAGGGGGGCTCGCAGGCTGCTAGAGGGAGGCTCGCAGGCT
>Ga0307515_10013397_pt1 | contig 15335 bp, 8 predicted proteins | sample 17_EM_MG_FD_194513 | JGI IMG/M metagenome (GOLD analysis project Ga0307515, IMG submission 194513) | Populus trichocarpa ectomycorrhiza microbial communities from riparian zone in the Pacific Northwest, United States - 17_EM | ecosystem: Host-associated > Plants > Roots > Unclassified | place... | reverse complement strand
GATGTGGTTTTGTAGTTTCTGATTAATTCCTTAATTTATTTGTTTATCTTTTGTCAACTCTACTGTCGCTTCTTGACAGCCGTACACACTATGTTATGAATTGAAATTGACAGGGGGGGAATCTTTAATTAGTTGGTTCTTGTTTAATCAATACTGTGCGGAGCTCTTCTTTATTTGTTATATTGTAGCAAATTTTGGCATTATGCGAAAAGAAATGAATGAATGATGCACAAGAGTTCCTCCATCTCTCTTGTTTTCTCTCCTTCTTCTTCCCTATTTTATGCAATACCTCTCGGAGCTTCTAAGGATTTGTTCGGGGTTATGGTGGTGATTGTAATTTAAAATATTTTTTTATTTATAAATATATTATTTAAAATTATTTTTAAAATCAGTACATTAAAACAATTTAAAACATAAAAAAATAATTTGGGTTTACGTAATATTGGTAGGCAATCACGTATTTAATTTCAAACAATCAACTTAACCATGTATTAATTATCCCTAATAATTCGCCGGCCAGTAATATTGTCAAACGTCTTTTAATTTCCAAAAATCAACTTAATGGTTAATAACGTAATATTGTTCTTTTTTAACAGTCTACGACTGTCCCTCTACCAAATACATATTAATAAGTATTTTTTCTACACATCCGATTAAATATAAAACATACTTAATAGATGTAATTTTTACTTGAAAATATATAAAAATGATATATTTTTAAAAATTTATTTTTTATATTAAAATAATCTAAAAATATTTTAAAGAAAAAAAATTATCACTACTCTACTCTCATCTCTCCCGTACCCACAAAATCTCTGAAAATTGCTTTGTATTAGGGGTAAAAATCAGAATATAAATGTACTCAATAACAAATTTCGATGAAGGTGCAAGTTGAACTCCCACATCCCATTTCGAGGAAGGAGAGGGAAATGACAAAGATGTCTCCTGGCCTTTCTTTTTCAAGGGAAGATGATAAAGGCTCTCAACATTTGGTGGTGCCGTATAGGGAAAATGATAAAATCGCTGGGGACCTGCATTTCCCCGCAGGATTTATCTTCTTCTTCTTCTTTTATGTTTGATTTCTGTACGTAAATGTGTTTTAAAAAGAAGAAGAAAATTTCGTGATTTGACTTCTATTTGATTGGGTTAAATAAAATAGTTTTATTTTAATAAAATAATAATAAATATATAAATTAAAAAAAATATCTTGAAAACCTGAAAAGGCATAATTTTTAAAAAGTCTATCTAACATATTTTTTTACAACAAATACAAAAAAAAAGTCAATAGATGAAATTAAAAATAAAAAAAATAAGTCAATGGGTGAAATTAAAAATAAAAAAATTCAATTAAAAAAATACAACAAACCATGTCCCTCTGAATTTTAATTAATAGATAATAGAATTATCAATTAATAAAGTCCAATATCAGACCATATTTTTTAAACCTTATTTTCTCGCTTGTTGCTTTTAAATAATACATATTTAGACAAACCACATTAAAGTATATTTATAATATACACGAATATAACTTATTATAATATAAGAGTGGTATCTATCTTTTTATTTATTTATTAAATAACCATTATCATGAAAGAAGCCTATCCTTCTAGAACCATTTTGAGGACTTCACATGTGAATCATGAAAGCCAATTTGATTCTTGACATAAATTCTAATTAATTAACTTTCTTAGAATTTAATATATTTTTTTAACTTTACTTTTTGCTGGCTAATTAACTTTTCTAGAATGTGAAAAAATTCCATATCCATATATATATATATATATATATATATATATGGATCATAGAAAACTATCTAGCATTATTTTTATATTAATTTTAAAATTTCTTCATTCAATTCTTTATGTCAACTTTAAAATTTTCTAATTCAATTCTTTATTTAATCTGATATTAAAATTAAATCATGTAAAAATTGTTTTAATATAACCTAGTAGATATTCGGCCGGTTAAAAAACAATCCAAACTACTAATAAAAATATATAAAAACAAGTTTTTGAAAAAGAAAAAAATTAATAAAACAAGTGGAAATGAAAAAAAAAAAAAGGGTTTGTTCATATGAAAAGTAAAGGAGGTGAGTCGCATGTATATTAGCATATAATAAATGCAATTGGCATCGAACAGTAGATATAACAATTAAATGTCTTCGAGGATATACAAAACATGACCTCCTAGTGAACAAGTTATTTGCTCCAGTTCCGAGGAACCAATTGAAGAACCGAAGCGAAAACGAAATCCAGTTCAAAAAATAATAAAATTTGCCATTGTTCCTTCTTTTCCTTTCTAAATATGCTATTTCTATTTCTATATATATATATATATATTCTACAGTTCTAGTTTCACCTATATATGGAACTTTTTTCACATTCTAGAAAAGTTAACTACCCAGCAACAAGTTAAAAAAATTATATTCAATTCGAAGAAAGTTAATTAATTAGAATTGAAGTCAAGATTAATCAATCCCATCGTAATTAGATTTTAAGTCGAGAATCAAATAATGGCTTTCATGTTTCATGATCCACATGTGAAGTCCTCCAATGTCAAAATGGTTCTCGAAGGGGAGGCTTTAAAGTTAAAAGCGTCGGCTTTAAAGTATAAAGTATAATAAAGGAAGTTCAATGTCATCATCACTTTAGCTTAATTTAAATACCTTCAAAGTATAAAGTATAAATAAAGTATTTGAATGGCATATGTTAATAAAATATTAGAAAATATGTTAAATATAAATGAGCACTTCGGTTGGGGTGGCGTTTGAGCAAGAGATTGGATGAATATTAGAAAATATGTTAAATATAAATGAGATTTAAAATTGACAATTTAACATTTCATATGACTAAACCAAAACTTAAGAGTCTGGAACCATGCATTAACCAAACAGAAAAGCATCAACACACTAGGACACCAATTTTTACATTAATATATACAAAAACATTGTATTTAAACAATAAACAGAGGATCCAATAGGCCTCATGAACTCTACCTTTAAATTTTACAAGAGTATACCTTCCAAGCTTGAATATTCAATGGGAGTAGATTTTTGCGGTTGTTTTTCTCTCTTCTTATCTCTAAACCAGCAAAACCAAACCCTTGAATCTTTTTTGAGCTCTTGAACTCAATATTGAATCCTTTAAACCTTAACCAAATTTCTTACCTCTTTTATTTTCTTCTCCCTCTTATTTAGGTATGGTTCCCTCTCTTTTTATAGGCTAATTCAAAGCTTATAAATGAAGTGTTTCAACCTTTTGATCTTGAGAGGAGTGTTCTCAAACTTTGATAAGCACCATTTGGGAGTTTTTAAGTGTAAACATGGTTTTCAGTTGAGAGAGTACTTGCATTTGCCAGATGTGCTTTATAGTTTGTTCTCCTCTAGTGTCCTCTTTGCTCATCAGAAAATCTAGGTATGAGTTCTGGATGCAGCTGCCAACACAAGTCAGTGTGGTGTCCAGTATTATGACAATAGTTGCACTTCAACTCTGAACATTTTCATTTGAATGATCTGCCATCACCCATTTATTTTGATAAAAAAAAACATGCTCAGACATACTAGAGCTGAAGTTCTTATTACGGGGCATTGTCTTGACATGATAACCACATGTAGCTGCTATTCCAGAATGAGTTTCATGATTCATCCACCTTCATGCGAATTTCTTCACACTGAATCGTTGCTGTCACAGACTTCGAAGATGGCTGTTTTGGGTTCATTAGGATATGGCTCCGCAGATCTTAAAAGTTAGAACTAAGGCTTGCCAAGAGCTGGAAAATTTTCTCTTCCTCTGTTCTTCCACGTAGGATAACAACATCACAGGTGCGTGGGCGATAAATCTCTAGTTCGTTCCATAGACTTTTCAAATTTCTCAATAGTTGAACAAATGGTCTGTTATCTTGATGAAGATTTGCAATTTCACAGTGAATGTGAAAATCCATGCTGCGTTGTTTTGGTTGCCATACATGTCACAAATGGCATTCCAAAGATCATGTGCGGATTCAGAGTAGCTGAGAATTTCAGCCAAGTTTCGTTCCATAGAATTAAGAATCCAAGACATCACCAACTAATCTTTGGATAACCATATTTTATATTCGGGAGAGTCCACATCTGGAGAAGAAATTGAACTATTGATGAATCTCAATTTTGATCTTCCACCAAGAGCAATAATGACAACTCTTGACCAAGGAAGATTATTGAATTCATTTAGTAATACTAACTCAATCGTTGAACAATATTGGTGTCATTAATATTATTGCTTAAAAGAGGAGTTACCTTTGAACTTGAACTTTCTTCCATAGTGGCTATATGGACGAAATTTCCGAGTAGATGAATTGCAATTCACAGCCTAAGGCGGCAAAATGGACGAAATTTCCGAGTCCAGCACTCCATTTCCACGTAGAGCAGGAAATTTATTCCAAATTCATTATACTGTCTTTTGGGGCGATCAAGACACTAAGACATCTAAAAAATATACAGGGTGGATCAGACAACTTTACAGCTATATGACTCCTTATGTTACGAAAAATCCCCGACAAGCATATATCAATTACAGAGATCAAGAACAACTTTGACCGGTTGGTGCATGTGAAGACTAAAGTTGATCCGGCTAATTTCTTCAGAAATGAACAAAGCATCCCTCCTCTCTCATCTTGGTGATATTATATCAGAAATATTATACATATTATTGTTGAATATCAAAGATAATAAAAGATATGGTGGTCTTCTTCATGTCAGACTAGACATGGATAGAATTTCACTTTGTATTCATTTGCCTAGTTAGTAATTAATTAATAAAGGTGTAGACACAATTTTCAGCATTTAAAATAAAACAAGTGTATAAATGTTTGATTTATAATAGTTGATGAGTTATGGCACATGAAATTTTTTTCTCTCTCTTTTTTTATCCTGTCTTGGTTTGCGTCCTTTCATTTACAATTCTTTTCTTTCCTTTGATGTAAGAAAAAAAAAAGAGGAAAAAGCTTTCTAGCACCAGTGCAAAGGAAAATAGCAAACTGACTTGGCATTCCTTGTGTAAATTAAGAACTTTTTTTCCTTGCACAGCTTAGACCTTACACAGATTAGGAATGTTTTTCTGTTTTGCCTTGGCTTGCGTGTCTCCACTTGTTGATTTCTTTCTTTCCCTGATGAATTCGCGACAGTGAATTCATTGCTGAGACAAAGCGAAAGAATTTCCAGTACTGGTAGCCGACTTGTTCAATTAAACTAGGGAAAATTATTGTTTTCAACCGGTCAAAATTTCACAGGCTTTACTATAAAAGCAAGGGACAAGGGAGACTTTTTTTTTTTTTTTCGACAATGTACACCCCAGCCCGTATTTGTCTCCAGGCCGTACGTCCAATCTCATGGCCTTTTTTTTTTTCATTACTTTAAAGATTAGTCTGGATCTCTGGCACTAGGACGTGACAGCAAAGTGGTCTCTTGAAAGTAAAGAAGGTAAATCATCACAGAATACAAGATCAAGAACTTAAAAATAAAAATAAGAAAAAAAATAAGAGTACCGTATATTTTTATGAAGTATTTCTTTCTAAATTCTTTTAGCTATGTTTTTTTTACTTGTTAATAATGCTAAATTATAAGTTTTTTTATAGGCATAAAGTCCTAGACAATTAAAAAATTAAACTAATACAAGGAAATTCTAATTTGAATAGAAATTGTATTCTACTAAACCGGTCGACTGTTTCTAAATTTTTCAGAACCTGAAATCTGGTTTACTTTCAACATCCCCCTTAAACTTGATTTCTTTATAACTTTCAACACGTCTCTCATTTCGATAAAAAAAAAACACCATATTTGAGTGGCTTTGTAAATATATTTGCAACTTGCTCTTGTATCTTTACATATTTGACTTCATTTTCCTTGTTTGCAATGCAATCTCATAAGTAATAAAATCTTGTGTCAATATGCTTACTTCTATCATGAAATATTAGATTATTTGTTAATGCAATGACTGATGAATTATCCACATATATTTCAGTAGGCTTCTCTTATGACATTCACAATTTCTTCAATAATCTTTTTAGCCATATAAAATGACAAACACATGGTGTAGTAGCTATATATTCATATATTGACAAAGTAACTATAAATTGCTTCTTTGCATACTATGTGAATGTTGTGTCTTCTATATAGAAAACAAAACATACAGTTTTCTTTCTAGCATCCATATCTCCAACCCAATCACTATCATTATAACTCACAAGTTTAAAGCTACTAGAATAACCATAGAATAAGCCAAAATCAATAGTACCTTTGATATATCGAAGAATTTGCTTCAAAGTTTTGAATTGTGTCATAGTAAGTGTCTTCATAAATCTACTTACAAGTCTTACTTTAAAAGGAATATCCGGATGAGTACATGTCAAATATCTCAAACTTTCAACTAACATCTTGAATGTTGTAGAGTTTATCCTCTCCTTTTTATCATTCTTTGACATCTTCACTCCATACTCAACCGGAGCTGCTTTCCTAACCCTTCCTCATTATCAGTCATTTTCCTTTTTAGTTGCTCCATTGTTGATTTTAGATGTTTAGGTATTGAGAATCCTATCACTCCAGAAAGCTTTTCATTTCTTCAAATTGTATAATTCTGACTGAGTGAGGATTCAATTTTGCTTCCTTTTTCTTTCTTTTTTTTTACCAATAAGGGCTTTCCCAGTCTTGTCTAATAAGTTCAATCTCTTTGAGAAAATGGCTGATACCTAAATAAGCCTGTGAAATATGCTAATCCTAGAGTTCTTGGTTGCATTCCACCTAGTTGTCTTGTTACAAGTGTAGGTGCATAACTGATGTATCCAGTTATATCGATTAGGGGAACCCATATCTTGCTTCCACAGCTCATTGTGCAGATGATGTTGTTCATCCATGGTGCTTTCCATTTGAAGGTGCTTTGCGGTAACATGGAATATTTATTTATCTATGCTTTCTCATCCCAGTTGTTCCTAGTCTCATCTATGGTAATTTTTAACGGTCTAAGGTCAAACCACCAGAAGTTGTTAAAAATGTCTCTTGATATTTCGATATGACTGATAATCTATAAATACAACATCAGGATGCAACATCTCATGGCTCATTTTCCATTAATTTTACAATGGTTGAGCGATAGCACAGTTTCGGCCAAAATTACAAAAGAAGGGTTGATTTGATCATACTCATACTCTATAAAGGCATTTGCAGCTTCTAAACTGATGACTCTGATTTTAGATGGGAACAACACGAGACCAAAAATGGCGAAAGCCACCAACCTGTATTGTTTGTCTCCCAACTTGCCTTCCTCAACATTCTTCTTCATTCGAGCTTCGATGACTTTCCATTTAAAACCTCCATTAGCTACCTACATTTGCTGATCCTTCCCAGACCTAATAAATTGACTACCTCTGAAGATATGTTTTAAATTTTTAATCCAAGGTAGATCTTGTGGCTGTTATTCGGGAAATCTAGGATCCTTTTATACTCCTCAAAGGTAGGTGTTATATCGATGTTCTTGAAGGTGAAACACCGATAATTAAGATCCCAAAAATTCAGTAGGGCTTTTTATTGCTACCATTTGTACTAGTATCCTTATTAGTTATGCAATTCTCTCGTATCATTTTTAGAAAAGAGTCTTATCGACATACCATATAATAGACAACAATTTCCCTAAGTCATTTGCCATGTGATTTATCTTAGTAAGGCAAAGCAATCCGCTAGCATCGATTTTTGGACATTTTCCCTCAAATATTTCTGTCAGCTTAGATTCTTGCTTAAATTTTTGGAAAGATAGGTACTTAGTCATGATTTCAGTTCAAAATCCTAGAGCAATGAATTTAATATGATCAAAGTTGACTTGATGCAAATTAAAATAAGATATACAACCTAAGGACAAATTCTATTTATTAAGTGAGTATGGGTAGAGTTTCTACCTAGTCTCAAAAGGGTCTCATATATGCCCAGTGACGATCTTTGTAAAGACAATATGGGGGTGTTGCGAGAAATGGCTAAGACATATATGCCCACCATTAGCAAAAAGGCATTCAGATATGAGTTGGGTGTTTCATGCATCTGAACCCTAACCAATAGTCATAGGGAAGATCGCTAATTCCCCATCTAACTTAAATTTTTATGTGTGCTTTCAAAAAAATAAGGCAAGTGATATATGAGGCAGTTCTATACAATGCATGAATAATATGTATAAAAAATTAAAGCATATAAGCAAATAAATAAAGGAAATGCATAAAAATAAACACACAAACCAAACAAATAGAAACAATAAATAAACAAAAACAAAACTTAATCTATAAGGTTTCCTATTGGAGTCGTTATTCTGTCGCACTTATGCAGCGTCACGACAAACATCCTCTTGGAATTCCATATGTATATATGTATATGGTGTGGGGAAATGGACAAGACCAAGAATTCTTTTCCTTTATCGATGGAAAGAGGGAATGGAAGTCACCACCTAGTATTTTGGTCACTAGAAACCCTAACTGGTCTTAAAGATCAAGCACAGGGATTGGTTGCATAAAAGGAAAATATTAGCACCCCTAATACGCCTTACCTAAGGTAAGCTGTATTATTTAATTGTCTAATTAAACTAGTTGTCTGATTGTTAGGTTGTCTAAGGTTGAAGACAAATCCTCCTCAGTAAAGAGATCCTTATTTTATCGGGTAAAAATCTAACCGTTCTATTGTCAATAAAAAAAGAACTACCTTTTTAAAAACAGGAATACGTCTTACGTATAAGTTCATAATCTCAAATAGTAAAAGAAAACAAAATATTTTTTTTGGTATTTTTGAAATATAGGCCTAGTTCTCATGGCTTTAATAAACTGGTTATTAAAGCTCAAAATGCATGCTAATACATATTTTTTTGAATTTTATTTTGTATGAAAATACAATATGAAAATTTTTATATTATTAAGAGACTTGGCTGTATGTATGAAAACAAGGCCTTTTTTTTCCTATTTGGGCCGAGATCAGCCCAAAAGAAATTGGGTCGAGGTCAACTTAAAAGAGTTGGGCCAACATTAACCCAAAACAAAGGTTGGGCCCATATAGGCCCAACATATCTTCTTTTCTTTTTGTGGGACTGGGTCGGACCCGACCTAGTCATTTTGGTCTCGGCCGGAACTGGTCTGGCCTAGTAAATAGTTGAGATACTCTCCACTGTTCACATGGAGAACAATGGAGAAGGAAAATGAGTAAGAAGAAGAAGAATGAGGAGGAGGAAGAGGAGGAGAAGAGGGGAGGCTGACCTCTAACCTGGCAGTGACATTAGTGGTGCTAGTGGCAGAAAGATGGTAGTTCCAGGTGGCTGCGGGGAGAAGATGGTGGCCACCGTTGCGATTCCTTTTTCCTTCTCTATGTCGAGGCACAAACTTCTTCTTTTCTTTTCTTCTTTGTTTTTTTGGTTCTTGTCTCTTCCTTTTTTTTTTTTTCTGGTTTTTCAATTCTGTTCCTCTCCTCTTCTCTCATTTTTGTTATCTGTTTTTTTTTTTCGTCCTTTCTATTTTCCTTCTCTTTTTTCTCCCTTTCCTTCTATTTTTTATGTTTGTCTTTCATCTTCTTTTTGTTCCCTTTTTCATGGCCTTTCTCCGGCTTTTATAAATCGGACTCTCAGGACTAAGAAGCGGACTCTCAGGAATATGAAGCAGACTTTCACGACCGTTACAGTGGTAATGGAGACGCATCATGGGGCACAGGGCGGTTTTTCTTCTCCCTGGTCTGGTCTGCTGAAAAAGATGAATAGTGTACTTTGAAATGATGTTGTTTCATTCCTTAACTGATATGGTGAATTACAATTTGCCCCCTAAAGTTCCAAGTTTTTATGATTGGACCCTTATTCATAGAAAATCTCCCATTTTTTTTTTAATTTTGCCTCTAGATAAATTGTAATTTGACCCCTGAACTTTAGCGCTATTTACCAAACAATCCTTGATTTCTGAATTATTCAATTCAGTCTTTAATTGACTCTTCAACTTTTATTTTTTTCAAAATTACCCCAAGAAAAATCAATTAAGCTCCCTATAGTACCCCTGCATTTTCACTTTGGTCCTTGGACTTTAATTTCTTGCCATTTTAACCCAAATCAGCCCCAAACTTTGGTACTTCTTCAATTAAGCCCTTAAGTGTATTAATTAATTAAATCAAAGTTTAATTAAGTCCTCAAACTTATTAATTCTTCCAATTTTTGACCAAATTGACTCCCAAATTTAATTTCTTCTAATTAAAGCCTAAATTGACTTAAAAATATTTTTTTATTGCAATCAAAACCTTCATAAACTCAATTAATCTTTCAACAAAATCTAATTGATTCGATATATATATATATATATATAAATATATATTTGATTTTGGACTTTTCTTCCTCAAATTGATTTTTTTTTTGTCAATTGGGCCTTCATCGGTCAAAAATATATTGCCAAATTTCAATCTTTATATTTCTGAACTTCCTCAACCAATCTTTGACCATTTTCTGGGTGCCCATGTGTCTTCTTCTCACTACTATATATTTTTTGGTGTTCTTCCAACAATGTAGGAGTTTTCTCTTCATCAACATGATAATAAACAACAATAAGCTTTGAGCTGGAAAAACCTCATTTCTAACTGTTATGGGCTTTCATCAAATCTTTCCGTGTATCGGCTTATCAATTAGCTTCTTCACCATTGAGATTCTCATTATAGTTTTCTTTATCATCTATTTGCGCCTTTTCCTTTCTCTTCTACGGGTGACTAAAATCCATCCTTCGCCATCATAATTTTTAGATGAATTAGGCTTCAAGTTTCCAACTTGAGGGGCAAAGGTTATATATAAAGTTTGATTTGATAATACAGTGAAGCTCAATAACAAAATGACGCCAAGTTCTATTAGTTCAAAGGAGCCGAAACTTAATGTAGGGAGCGATTGGTGTGGGCTAAATTGACCATGGCTGTGATATTAGAGGCTGTTATTTCATGTTAAAAAATGATATCCCCATTCTTATATAGCCTCATGATATTACCTTTCAGCACAAAACACTTCTTTATGGGATGTATGATCAAGCGATGGTATTTACAATAGTTCGGAATGTTCACTTGGTTTGCTTCTTCAAGATGTTTCATCTCTAGCAACTCAATAAGATTTGCCTCAAGCAGATCATCTAGCATCGATTTCCCTCGACCTTTAGAGTACTCTTTTCAAATCTACGATCTTCAAGCTTAATTGACGACAGGCTCTTCCTTCCACTAACATGAATTGGTGAGTTCAATCATGCTAACCAAACGATGAATGTTGTAGAAGCGATTAAGAAACTTGTGTTTCAATTGTTCCCAACTATCGATTGAGCCAAACTCCAAGTCATTTTACTAGTCGAAGGCATTACCTTTTAAGGAATGAACAAATTGTTTTACCATGGTTATGAAACTCATGTTCCAATTGCTCTCAAATATTGATCGAGCCAAACTCCAAATCACTGTACTAGTCGAAGGCATTACCTTTTAAGGAATGAACAAATTGTTTTACTATGGTTATGAAACTCATGTTCCAATTGCTCTCAAATATTGATCGAGCCAGACTCCAAATCACTGTACTAGTCGAAGGCATTACCTTTTAAGGAATGAATAAACTGTTTTACCACGAGATCACTTTTTTGATGTGATGGTATGAGAGGTAGAGATGTCCCAGTGGAGTTGCCAGAAATTTATAGACATAATTTTAAGCACCTGAAATTATCAAATATATGACTAGGTATAATCTTTATCTATAGTATTCTTTCAAAAGAATAAGACAATCCTCTAATTCTTCTCTTGGATTTGATATATGGTGACTTGATTTATTTATGAAATCAAGCCAAGATTTGTACTTTGCAAGAACTCAAATTTAGATGTGTATTACAAAGCGAGATTCGGTGATATGATACTTTGAAGGGTATTTTTGATTTGTCTTCAAAGTGTTTTTGAAGAACTCTTATGGGGCGTTTAAGCTTGATCCAACATAGCTTTGTTCTTTATAGACTTCAAGCGTAGATGAAAAAGGCTTGAGAACTTTAGAGAGAGCTCTTTTGCTTGAAGAGCCTGTCTTGAGAGCTTTCTTCTAGGTTGAACTCCTCTATTTATAAAGGTTTGTAGGGGGTCTCAGGTCTTTTTTCAATGCCACATGACATGATTTTATTATGTATCTTTGTTGATCTTGAATTTATGACAAGAAATATTGAATATCTCATCCCAAGTGTCAACCTTTCATTAGCTAAAAAATATATGAAGACTCATTTATTTTTCATGTTATTTATTTTATTTTATTTTAATTTTATCCTTTTATATAAAAATAAAATAACAAATGACACACGGTAAAATTTGATTTGTAGAAATTTTTTTATTTCTACAGTCTCATTATCCCAGCCACAACAAAAGTTTCAGCCGATTGTTCCCCAGCAACAGTAGTGATTGTCTCTCCCTTTTCCTTTCAAGGCAGTGTGAGTCTTTTTGTTCTGTTTTAAATGCAATGGCATAATGTTGTTGTATGATAAGACCCTCGGGCATGTTTTAAAATTTTTAAAAAATGAGATGTTAGTTAAAGTTCATAAAATCATTAATTTTTATTTTTTCACATTCTTTTACCGTTTTGTATTTAATATCTGAAATTGTGAACTATATGCGACATGTTTTTTCAATATAAATAAAGTGGTATTTTTTCCAAAAAAAAAACAACAAAAATTTTTCTTTCAAAAATATAATTTTATTTTAAATTGCTTATGACTAAGTCTCTCAAAAATAAAATAAAAATCATATCTTACTTAAAGAAAATAAAATACATGGTGTTTTAATATTTTCATACAAAAATTCAAAAAATATATATTTGCATGCATTTTGAATTTAATAATCAGTTTACTGAATTCATGAGAATTTGGCCAATATTTCAATAATCTCGAAAATTTTAATTCATGAGAATTAATGATAAATATTCTAGTATAAATGTTGGACATACAAGTAGGTTGATATTTAAATATCAAGATTTGACTAGAAAATTCTTAAAATTATTTTGAATATTTATCAATTTTAATTGAGAATATTTCTCGTCACAATACACGAGTTGTGGAAAACCCTTCTGCCTTCCAAGATAATTAAATATGTCAGTCACCTTTATGGATCCTTTCCATAAGAATTCATTTGGGCTCACGAGTCTATAATAAATTAGAAAAGTCAAATTTATTCATATAAATGAATCTTCACCTTAAGCCATAGATAGACCACCGGTTAATAACTCATGAAAATTTCAAATCATATTTAAATCACATTCAAATCACATAATGCATTTTATCTTAAATAAAATGCATTAATAATGCTAATATCTTTCCTAGACATAATGAGTCCTCTAGCCTTAGAATCTTCAATAAAACTAATATATCTAAGTTTTCCAACAAACTTAAACCAAACAATTAGATAATAGATAATGACTCCTTCTGCACCGACACCACACGTAGACGTACCACATGGTCGACAATAAAACCAGCATAGAATCAAGAATTGATAATTATCTGAGTCTCAACAGTAGGGATCTCAGAAGAGCCAATAGAGGGGATACGAGATGCATCTAACCCTGATAGCAACTACCAGGCGACAACAAAACGGTAGCGACCACTCCAGATGAAGGAAAGAAAGCAAACCACAGCAATCTTGATTTTAGTGAAAGTAGTCTGAAAAGGGATGAAAAATTTACAATACTTTCTTCAAAGAACTGAAAAGGGCTCGACAGAAAAATCGTTTTGATCCAATCCATGGTCAAATAAAGACAACAAATGGGCTATCGAGGCAGTCACCACTATGGGGGAAACGAGCCTTTCATAGCAGTCACCGCTATCTCTTTCATATGCTCCATGGACTCAGCAAAAAATGGAGTGTTGGTCAGAGCAAGCCACCCCAATCTAGTGTCAGACAAAATTCAGAGAAGATCATCACCTGAAACCAGAGCTAAAAACTCCTTATTTCATTTCATTCCCGCTCTTCATCACCTGAATTTTTTTTAGTGGTTTTTATTTAAAAATATATTAAAATAAAGTATATTAAAATTATCAAAAATATATTTAAAAGAATATTATTTTGATTTTTTTTTCAATACCAAATATACTTTTAAAATACACTAAAACACAATTTAAAAAAAAAATCATTAAATCTCTATTTAAAAATAAGGGTAGCATGAAGAATTAAATACATGATTATTACTTTTCAATTTATTGTTTTTAAATTAATGGTTAACAGAATCATTTTTTATGGCATGATGACCGGTCACCTCGAACCTGTTTTAAGGGGGGTGTTCAGCTCTGGTTGAACTAAAATTTTGAAAAAAATTTACATTTTTTATATTTTAAATTAATTTTTTGAAAAATATCCTTCTTAAACACCCCTAATTTATAATGAGCTCACCAAATTGTCGTGGAGATAGCAATATATATATATAGTGTTCCGTACTGGTCCATTATTTTATTTTTGATAAAACTATTCAAGCATTAATAATTAATTCCTCCTTCCAAAATGTAAAGAAATATCGTTTTTCAACTAAATATAGAAAAACTATATATTAAAAATATCATGTCTCCGCTCTTTATTTTCATTAATTACAAAGCTCTCTCAGGGTAGCGGGGATTTTTTTCTTTTTTGTTTTTTCAATATGTATATTTCTATCACAAGATTTTGTGGGCATTAATTGTTAGAGAATAATATAAATCATATCTTAGGATCTCACCTAACAGCTTAAGCTATTGAGTTGAGATGGTTCTTTGACATGGTATCAGAGTCTTGATGACCAAGCGGTTACGAGTTTGAATCTCACTATCCCCATTTATTTGATAAAAATTAAGCACAAGGTAAAGTGAACCTGTGCAAGTTTCAGCTTAAGCTTTTAGATTGAGATAGTTCTTTAAAATTAATACATGAATTTGCCTCCAATGATAAATATTTATGGATCTGCTTTGTATGTATAAACAGTAGATAAGGAAAAAAGGCACTATATACGCAATATACCAAAAAACAAAACGTAATATAAGTTGCTATATATAAAATTTATTGAATGTCATAATATAGATAAACAGCTGGGAATTCTTATCTAGTAACACTGCTATATATCTCGAGCTTCCCAGCAGCAGGACTAAAGGAAAATGGTTACTAATCACTTTCTGCCTTGAACAAGTCCAAACGCTTAGCAGTTGAGCATTTTACTCGCCACATGGATTCATGGAATTCTTTGTACGTAAAATCGTTATATATTGCTGGATGATCATCGTCTATCAACTTCTTAGCTGGTCCTATCTCCGCATCATCTGATGGATAGCAATAACTGGCAATGGATACACGCTCTTTCTCACAA
>Ga0307515_10013396_pt1 | contig 15335 bp, 21 predicted proteins | sample 17_EM_MG_FD_194513 | JGI IMG/M metagenome (GOLD analysis project Ga0307515, IMG submission 194513) | Populus trichocarpa ectomycorrhiza microbial communities from riparian zone in the Pacific Northwest, United States - 17_EM | ecosystem: Host-associated > Plants > Roots > Unclassified | place... | reverse complement strand
TATCGCTTTCGGCGTACAGAGCAAAACGATTGCATATACGTACATACATACGTCGTCGCTGTGGGATATGGAGAAGCGGTCCCCAAGTTGAGCTCAAACGCAAGGTTTGCATTCCATCCACTCACTCCACCCGCTCTCCATCTTCTTCATTCTCCCCACTCTCCCTCCTAGTTAACTCTGCTCCCTGAAATCGACACTTCATCTGCTGTTCATCTCCTCCCCTTCCGTCCACTCCACTCCACTCCCCGCGATCGCTGCCTTCACTCCACCGTCCGCTACGAACTCACCGCACGATGGACTGGAACAGCCCAGATGTGCTGCATCGTGCATCCAGTACGCCTAGACCGCTCACTCGTCCGCTCGTCGCTCATTTGTTCCTCCAGTCATATTCAAGAACCTCATTTACATCGTCTTCGGTATCTATGCTTGGGAGATTGTCAATACTATGCACGTCGAGAGGGCTCTCCTCTTGCGGATGCGCTCCTTTCAATGGCCTCAGAGTACTTCTCATTCCTTTCCAAAAGGTCTCTCTCTCACCCCGCTCTTCCTCCGCTCTCATAGTCCTCTACTTCCTCTGCCGATACACCCTCCTTCTGGCACTCGTTGGCTTGTAAGTCAAGTCCTCTTGCTTCCGAGTTCCGAGTTCCCCCTTACGCTTACTCGAATTTATAGGCTGATTGGCCTCTCGGTTACTACTCCCACCGACTGTCAAGCCCTCTTCGCCTTCATCCAATGGGCGGGCAATACCGCGATCGGCGCATCCACCTCGCTTTTGCTCATCCGGACCGTCGCTGTGTGGAACCGTTCACCTTATATCATCGCCCCAATGCTCCTACTCGCAGCGGGCCAGTGGGGACTTCTCTATTACAGTGAGTTGAACACCTCCGTTCTTTCCACTTTCCACTTCCCACTTTCCACACATACATCACCCGTCAAGTGATAATCAACCGTGACACTCACACCAAAAACCACATTCATTTTTGCTTGATTTGCCTTGCCTTTGTCCTTTGGCAAATATGCCGGTGGTGCCACCACCCCACCACCAACGCTAAATTCTGACATTTCGCATCAGGTGTCACCTCGGTATGTCTCTATGTCTCAAACCCTCACATCTGTCCCACCCTCTCCTCTAGGTCAAGGCGGAATGGGCTCCCCAATTGGGCGAGTGCATCGTCACTGGCGCATCCCCTGCCGTTCTCAAGGCATTGTACATGTACAGTGAGTGTGCGCATGCTCACCAACCATCCGATGGTCGCTCATCAATACAATTCGCCCTGCAAGCTATGGCCTTTGACTTTGTGATCCTGCTCATGACGATCACCGGGCTGTGGTTCATAGTCCCTGGTGGCCGAGGTGGACTTTGGCAGATGCTCTTCACGGATGGGATTGCGTACTTTACACTCGTCGCATCTGTCAACGCTATTCCCGCGGTATGTCTTCACCTTGTCTTCTTATCTGTGGCGTTGCTCACGTCTTCCTCTACACCTCGGTCCCGCGCTTGCGCTTGCGCTTAGGTACTCAATGTCTTGGATCTCAATGGTACGTACTTACCCCCGCTCCCCCACGTGTTCCTCATTTCATCACTCACTCACCCACCCAGCGGCGATGAATGTGTGAGGCACCCGTTCCGTTCGACCCTGGATCGATGATCCGCACCTTCTACCTACTAACACGCTTCGTCGCTCTAGCATCGCGACTGTCCCTGCCTGTGTCACTTCGTCAGTCCATTTTCCATTTTCCATTTGCCCTCTCGTTACTGTCTTTCTTCTCTGACCGAGCTCCCTCAGAACGATCGCAGCAACCCGTCTCTTCCGTCGTCTGCAAGACTACACAAGCAAAGACGTATATGTCCAGTACGTCCGCCCATTCCATACTCCCACTCGTCACCACTAGCAATCCATACACAATATCCGCATCTAACACGTTCGTGTTCCCTCTGCGCTCCGCAGTAGCCCAATGCCCGTGGGCGGCATCCCCTCGAATGTCGCCAGCAATCGCCGCTGGTCGACGACACACCCCAAGCCCGTATTCTCGCTTTCAAGTGCGCAAAGAGTCGGCGGCGGCGGGGAGAAATTTGCAAAGTGCGGCACAGTGATTCCGCACTTTACCAATTTCTCGCCGCCCCAGGATTGGGAACGACACGACGGAGTATGCCATACTGCTAAGCACCCCTACGCATCGGCTGTCGGGGAGGAGAGCTTCCTCTCCGTCAACGAAAAGCCGGATAAGAACGACGCGGCGTCGGCGGAATTGCCCACTTTCGTTTCGTACGTCTTACCCTCCTTCCCTCCCACCGTAAAACCCCAATAGACTGAACCCCCCTTCCTTTTTCGCTTTCTTTCTTTTTTGGGGGGGCGTTGTAGATTCACCTCGTCCCGCATACGGGAGGACGGCAGCGTTCCCGGTCGTCTCTCTAAACACGGTTCGCCCAGGCTCAGCAAGCTCGACGTAAAAGTTGAAGTGATCGAGATGCAGGAGAGCGTGTCACCTACTCCCACCGACAGCCCATCCTCTTCCTCGTCTTCCTCTGCGTCTGCGTCTGCTTCTGTTGGTGCCGCCCCCTCGAGCGATACCACCACTATCACCACTATCCCCACCGCTCGACCGCCACAAGGGCACTACTACCCTACTAGCGCCGAGGACGTCGTCTGATGGTGACGATGGCCAGGGCGGAATTTCGAATGGCGAACGGGCGTTGCGGTGGCTACTGTCCTTCCTCCCCCGCACGACCGCGACCCCTGCGCCTACTCAAAATGAAAAATGAAGAATGAAGAATGAAATTCTGCCCTGCTGCTCCCAGTTCTTTGATTGCTTCTTCTCTTCCACTAGTGTAGTTATTGTGCGTAAGCGTGATCAAAACCCGCCGCACGTGCCTTCTTTCTTGTTGTGTTGGATTGGAAGCAGTCCTCCGTTGCTGTTGCTGTTGCTGTTGCTGTTGTCGCTGCTGCTGCTGTTGCTTACTTGCTTACTTGCTTTGCTTTTGTCAGTTAGTCTTGGTATCCTTTTTTTGATAGCCTTCCTTTCCGTTGGTCTTGTTGCTGTTGGTTGCTGTTGCTGTTGCTATTGCTATTGCTGCCCTCTTGCTCAGTCGAAGTCGAAAAAATGCAGAAATCCACTCTTGTATGAATCTATGCATTACAAAACTGAACGTGTTTGTATTGTGTTATGTTGGAGCTTTGCGTCGCGCTTTGTGTGTCGAACGTGTGGCGATGGTAGCCCAATGATCGAAAGTCTGGTTGGTCCGATCCTAAGAGCAATGTCCAGGAATAGTAAATGGTCAATCCGTTGATAGATGGGTGATCCATGCCGTCCGTTGATCGTCAAAGTCGAAGACTATGCAATCCGTTGATACTCGGTGGCTATGCGATTGATCTACGACTCGCGGAAGCAGCAGCAGCAGTGCCTGTATGGCCACGAGGGACAAATCCCATTACTTACCAACAACGGGCAACGATATCGCACCTCCCTCCGGGCGTATCTAGGATTCACGTAACAGAAAGTGAAAGAACCCGGGTGTGGGTTGTGGGTTGACTACTGGAGAAATTTTGAAGGAGTTGAAGGGCTTTGAGATCAGCCATCCGCGATTGCTTCATCCCCTGAATGAACCACAGTTTGGAATCCAGCCAGGAGGATGGGATGAACTTCAATCACGGCCATCGAATTGGCGCTCTTCTCTTTATGATATTTATATGATTTATATATATATTCCAGAGACTTTCTTGAGTTAGCCAAAAAAAGGGTCATTCATTGGATTTTCCAGCGAAACTTGCCAACAACCTAGGTACGCGGCCCAGGAGACATCATGATATAGTCCAGTATTATTGGCATTCAGTTTTGGTTTGCCCTTTTCAAAACTGTCTGACGATCTGTGAGCGGGATCGCGAGCGAGTGTTGGCGAAGAGGAGCGGCGTAGGATACAGTCGTTATAGAAAGGCGAGAGCAAAGAATCTAGTGCGAAATGCTGTGATAAAATCTGCTGTTCAATCTTCCATCTTCTCGTCTTTGCCACTTGTTTGCCTGTAAATTCGGGAGTCAGCTCTCGGGAGCTCTCAAGGGATAGAGAGTAAGAAAACTTATTATGTATAAAACGTTGTTACAACTTTCAAAAAAAGTCAGATATGGCACAAAATTTGTTCGAGGCAAACAGGAAACGGCGTACCGGATGAAGACTTCACCTAACGCGCCATTCGACTTTCCATCTTGGAACTCTTCAGTGTTCTGTAGCTGTTTAGGTGTACAGATTGACATCATTGGATGAGCGGTGAGGGAACGCGCAAAAGCGATCAACAAAATATGTTAGCGTTTGGTCCACCAAAGCACAGGAGAATAGCGTAAGGAAACGCACCTGAAGGTTCATATACGCGTCGGTAGCAACGAGGAATCCACGGTACTCGAGCCCCCACTTCAACTTGACTGCGACCATTTTGCCCGTGAGTTCCTGCAAGAACGGGCGTGGATTTACTGGTGCGACCTGTATCGAGGAGTTAGCTTTGAAGGTTCCAAAGTCCCTTTAGGGCCCGTGTTCGTACATGTGACATGATGGTCAGGGCCAAAAGATACGCTCCGCATTGTCTAACCACCCAGCTCAACTTTGGGTTCGTAAAAAGAAAGGAATTCCATACAAGTTCAAGTTACAGGTATTCTGACACTGACGAACAAAGAAACGAAAAATTAACCCATATCAACGTAATGTAGATCGTTCTCCATTGTTTCCTTCCACTCCCTCATGCAGCTCCTCCAGTTTCCCCGTTCATATTCAACAGTCCGTCTTCATTAAGTCCAAAGGCCGTGGGCGGAGCACCATTAAACGCATCAGGCATCGTGCTCCAAAGGTCCATGTTGTCACTCTCGCCACCAAAGTTGGTCCACAGCTCGTTCATCCCCGAGAACGGCGGCAGCGAGGTAATATCATATGGAGGGGCTGCACTAACGTCGAACATGGGTACCTCGTTCCCTGCCGCCCCATTGGTTGCGAACGGCATCTGCATCCTACTCATTGGGGAGAGGGTGGCAGACTCGGGGCCATATGGGGAGTGATAGACGAAAGACGCTCCATCAGCTTCAAGTGGCACAGCCATCGGCGGGTGGGCTTGTGGTTGCCAAGCTCCTTGGGGTTGATATACCGGCACTTGAGTACTGAGGAACGGTGAAAACGCTCCTCCAGAAACGTTACTAAGTGCTAGCCCCTGTATATTAGCAGGTGCCGAGAGCTGTGGTCTATGTGAGGGCCGCTTGGACGATGACCTCGGCTCTGGCGTTTCTTCTCTTTGTCGTTTGTGTGATGGGGCGGGGGGTGACGAGAGGTGAGGATTTGTAGTAGCAGCGAGCCCAGTAGGCGAATTAAAGCTGAGCGTGGCCCCATTGCTGCTTCCAGGGGAAATGGATTGCCTTGCGCTCCCCGAGCTGGAAGTCTGACTGATCTTTGGGGTGGTAGGAGAGACGGGGATCCCTCTACTTGAAGATGCCATGGCGTTCGCGTTTTCAGAACGAGCGAACATCCCGGTGGCCTTTCCACCCTTGGCGAGACTATCCCTGGTCACTTGAGAGAGTTCTACCAGCAATTCTTTGCATTTGTTCGCACCGGGCCATTGGGACTCGAGCTGTTCCAACGCCAAACGACAACTCTCCACCTCGGACATGGCAACCCCCGCGGCACCTTTATGCGTGGCATGTATGACTACGAGGAGGATAATTAGGCCAGAAGAGAAGAGATATTGGATGAAAATTGCGAGGTGATGTGAGGGTGGTATGACCGCACCCATCTGGGTAGCGAGGAAGATGCATGATCGGCTGGCAGCAATAGCCTTGGGGACAGAGGTTGTCCTAAGTGTAGAGGCAATACCGCGTCTACTAGGGAGGAAACTTCGATGGAGAGTGATTAGGACGGCATAATACGAAGAACAGAGCACAGCACTCAGGGAAACCTGTCCATAATAAGAATTCAGCAACAAACGACAGTGAGTGATACCATATACGCACCATCTGTGGGGTGGTAGGATTTGTCCGGAAGCTCGGATGAAGGCCCTGACACCATTTGTCAAGCTGGGAATCCAATCGCTCCACGACGACTTTCAGCTCCATCATCTTATGCTCATCCACCTGCTCTTTCAGCTTATCTAGGGAGTAGATATGTCGGAGAACCTTGCCAGCAATGCGATACAAGCGTGTAAGCCCGATGAAGCCTTGCATAAGCGTGGGTCCGGTGTCTGTACGATCGGCGTGCTTGTTCTCAAAGTACGCAGGAAGATCTTCGTCATCAAACGGTAAAGGGAGCTCGGCATCAATATCCATATCATCGATTCCGAGTGGCCTTCCCAGTTGAACTGCTAGCATCCGGTCCAGGCCATAGACACACCACCTGAAAGAGGAGCCACGAGAAATCTGTCAGTACGAGCGGAGCCTGGCGTGGACAGATGGGGGTGCTCACCAGACTTTCCTCCTCGTCTCCTTCTCTACCGGGGTCATCGCCAATGGTCGTGAGGACCGATGCAGGCCGAGATCTTGAGCTGTACGTACCGCCTGGCCGACCAGAAGCCATGCCTGAGGCAAGCGATTGAGCGAAGCGAGGAAACTGGACAAGAGTGCAAAACATTGAACGTGCGCGAGTTGAGTTGACGTGGCAGAGATGTAATACAGCATCATCGAACTAGATAAGGGAATGAAGGAAGCCATAAGCATGATGCCAATGGGACGCATGGTACTGACCGTTCATAAAAGATCATGGCAGTGCCACGACTATCTTTGCCTACTCCTTCAGAACGAATGCGGGGGTCATTGACGAAGCGAGCTGCACATGCGAAAACGGCAAACACGACGGCAACGAAACCGGCTTGCTCCCCCGCACCGTGATTGTCCATCAGCAGACGATAGCGCTGTAGGAATGATAGCTTGTCGACGACGGGCAGAAGAAAGTGGAATTTATCGAAGTATGCTTGTACCTGACGGCAAGTGAACATCGGAATTCTCCTGTGAAACTTGCGCACCCACGAGAAGGTCAGCAAGATCGCGTTCAGGGTACTCCACTTCTTCTGCATATGGAAGCGCCTGGAGTTTACCGCAACCGAGTACGGCTGGGAAATAAAGCACATTGACGTTGGGCACTGAGTCATCCGAGAGGGGCGAACCAGCCTCAGATGCAGCCGTCTCGTTGCGAAAGGTCTCTATGAGCGTCATTGTTGAGGAGCCTCCGATCCATCTGAATGCATCGGCGAGTGATTAGTGATGCGAAGTCGAGTCGTAGGAGTATGTCGGTACTCACCGCAGGTGACCTTCCGAGTCTAAAGCCATCTGACCAAAGTGTTCCGCGAGAGGCGCATGCTCGTCATCATTGTCATGCGTGAGGAGCGTATCGTCTAGTTCTTCTTGCTTCATTCCTACCTGAGGGGTCGTCGCCGGCACAAACGTGTTGACCAAACCGGTGGCAGATTTGGCAAATTCCGATGGAAGACCCGAACCCTCTGGTGGGAACACTTCGATATGAGGTGCATGCTGCTTAAAGAGTTGCTCCATATAGAGTAGGCGCGCTTCGAGTTCTTGGACATAGCTGGATATTCGCTTTGGGGTAAGTAGAAAATACACAAAAGGCAACACGATAAGTACATACTGGCGGCTGAGAGCAGCCCTATCCTTTGTCTCCATCCATGTACATTGGGTGTTAGATGCTGAACACTGCGGGCAGACGGGCTATGTGCAGGTTGAGTCGGGCGTTAGTGCGAATTACAGAGGAAGAGGGCTTGGACTGACCATTGTTCCAGAGCATTTTGTCTTCTTCCGCCTGTGGTTTATGTTAGACTGGATAAGAGGGCTGGTGGGTAGTAGATCGAGTAAGACAGACCGGCAAGGCATGCAAGCGCGATATACTCGTCGTCGCTGCAATTGGATTGGCTTAGTACCATCTATTGGAGGTGGACTGTTGTCTATACGTTGTTTCTTGGTCGCTGAAGCGGTCATGGCGTAAACTATGGGTTACCGCGGCAGGAAATTGGGAGTAGAGGTTGGCAGTAGAAAGGGACAGACTGGTGATGAGCCAGCCCCGAATAGGACGTTTACAGGCTGGAGTGGCGTGGCGTTGGTAAGAGACAGTCGTGGCGGAGACCAAGTGTGGTCACCGGATTGAGGTTATTTGCGAGAATGGCGGACGGCGGTCACGCGAAGTCCATTTGCCATCCGCCCGAGACATCAACCTGGCCACTTTCTCCTCAATGTGTTTATCACCAAGCCAGCAGTTGGGCAGGAGATCGCAGAAATTAATCGTAGCGCCCAACGTCCTTTAGACGGGTTTCCGACTCCTCTCGAGACCGGCTCACCGCGCACCGCGCAACCTTCTTCGCCTTCGCGATTCAGTGCATGCCGCATGCCGCGTCGCGTGAAGTTCAAGGCTTATGTAAGACAGTGATTTCATGACGATAGGTCCCGGGGGCATGGTTCTGAGGCATGGTTCTCGAGGCACGACTACCCGCTCGGCGCCAGGTCGATTAGGTCAGCGCACCTCAGACAATAGATAAGCTAGAGACACCAAGACAGGTACTGCCTGTCAGCAGCTGGCCAGCTGGAGGTCTTGAGAACTGGTTTGAACGGAGCATTCGGGCCGTAGGTAGACGGAGATCTTCAAAAACACATCCAGATAACTTCTAGACGGTCTTGCAGAACAATCACTCGTAAGTGATGACCACCAAGGACCGTTAGCCACACCGGCTACCCATTTTGGGAGATTCGTCCAATTCGGGGGATCGTGGGAGGGGCACTAAGGAGCAGCTCAGACTGCCCTGCCGGGTTAAAAATGGTGCGACCTGGGCCTGTGATCTAGCTGCGAGGATCGGGCCTTTTGTCTTCCAAATTGCGGAAACCTACCCTCGCAAAACCGGGGACGAGAGCCCCCGGCGTGGGTTATTGTGATGGAAGGTCATCTACATCACACTCAGGCATGGAAGCGCAACCCAAATATTGCCCCATCCGTCAGTCCCAGTGGTCCTCCTCAGACACAGACAAGCTTCCTCTGCCAGCTCCTCCCGCTGTATTGAAATAAAGCCACCAGTCATCCTTTTCTGTTATTTACCGTTTCTGTTATCACTCTGTGACGCGCATACACATTCATCCAGGAACGGGTTACCTGCTTTATTTACCTTTTCGATTCCTTGCTCATTGCTCATTTCTGGAATCTCATAGACCCGACTCTAAAATTCTAGATAAAATAGATATGGCATCAACCACAGCTCTACCCACAAATGCTTCAACGGCCCAAGATGACGATGAGCGGGTAAAAAGTTTCCAGCAGAACGCTGTCCCGGGTGATTGACACAAAAGAATAGGAAATCGAGGAAATGCGACAGCAAGTTCTCAGAATGGAGCAAGAACTCCTCAACGCGGAATCTGGAGGAGCGCCGTCCACCGAGACGAAACCTACCGCAGCAGCGTCAACTGCCGCAACAGCACCGGCTTCCACCACTCCGGCAGCAGCGATGGGAACGCCAGCCACAACAAGTGAAGCAAAGTCTCTATCTCTAAGCACCGCCACCGAAGGAACCGTCCAAATGGACACGAGCGAAGGTGGTGAACATGGTGGATTGGACGAAGACCCTGACGGCCGGAGCATTTATGTCGGGAACGTATGTATTTGTATCTCTACATGTTTTCCCCAATCTTTCCCCCTCTTCCCCTGCTGTGCTCAGAACGTTGACCTGAATTTGGAACGCAAAAAGGTCGACTATGGTGCTACCCCAGAGGAGATCCAAGCGCACTTTTCCGCATGTGGGACTATCAACCGCGTGACCATTTTGTTGGACAAGTTCACCGGGCATCCAAAAGGGTGCGTACCCATTTCATTTTTCGCCTTCGTCAAAGCCTTGTGAAAGCGCGCGCTGATTGAAAATTTGCGGAAAATAGGTATGCCTATGTCGAGTTTGCGAGCCCTGCATTCGTGGATGCTGCCATGGTGCTCAATGAGTCTTTGTTCCGAGGAAGATTGATCAAGGTCTGTTCACCTCCTACGATATCACAGCATCAATTAACCGTTTGCTTCGTGTGGCTTGTGCTCTAGGTCGTACCCAAGCGGACAAACATCCCAGGTTTTAATGGTCGTGGTCGTGGGCGAGGGCGAGGGCGGGGTAGAGGTCATCCGTATGGGTATAGCCCGTACGCCCGTCCGAGAGGACGGTGCGTCTTCTTTCTACGTTTTCTTCTCCTGGATGTATCGTGTTGATGTCTTTATTGCAGAGCTCGAGGGGGTCGCGGTTTCTAAGTATCGGGTTATGGGACACCACGTGCTGACTCGGTTCAAAAAGAAGACAGAGCCAAATCAACGGACTTCGCCACTATACATTATACCCAATATTACGCTACAGCTGTGCACGTTGCCCGAAACATATCTTATCAAAGCATGCAAAACCGCCTGCATGACTTTGTGAACCCGGGTCGATCATTCATCCATTGTTATATTATTCCCGCTGTCCTGTCTCAGCCTCCTATCGTCTGCCCGAATCCTACGGTATTTCTGTCTTCAAATTCCCTGTCTGAGCATGCAGAAAGACGCGTTCATCTGAGTAAGGATGAAATGAGTCCAACGGCACATGCTTCAGATAATAAGAGGAAGGTAAGGTCGCACTTTGCGCAGTATCAGATGTTTTCAGTCCAAGTCGGTCAGATTCATGCTGTCATATACACACTGCCAAACCCATATGAACTTGTTAAATTTGAGAACAACCCGGAAAGGATGGCAGGTCCTCGTACTACTTTGATATATGGTAAAGATATAGGCCAATATCGATGAGTTCGATCAGGATCGGAGAAAGCCCAGTTAGAGTCGTTCTGAGTACAAGTCTAACATCCTTTCGGCCACGAGACGCTGAGGAAGGGGCATGAAGTGACTAGTCGCGACTGTATGTGGGATAATGAGATTCCTAAGTCATCAGGTAGCAATTATCGGCCCTCTCGCAGTATACCCGTAATATAAATATATCTTGGACTCAACCATACTTAGACCCAACGATCTGAATCGACTTTGGTGCCATCATAGCCGCATAGATAAACACTCGAGATTCAAGAAAGGTGGTCTTGTCAAAGGATGAGACGAGCGGCGCAATTTTCCACACACGGGAACCCAAACTCTAGGATCCATACCACACAATAATATCCTCCCGGTGACATGTACTGCCTACGTGATTGATTACTAATATATCATGCATTTCCGCATCGCTGGGTCAGCCCCGATAGGAGTGGGATGTCACGCGACTAGCATATTTGTCACCAGATAGACACATTGTTGGTTCTTTTCTGCATTCCTTCCACCCGAGGTGTGGTGTAAAAAAATTCATAATACACTTTGGTCGGAAGGAATACAAAAGAGACCAACTCCCTGCCATCTCACCAGGGAAGAAAATATATGGCCAGTGGTGGCACCACTGACGGAGATCTAACTCCTGATGGGTCAGCCAGATTGACGTCACTTTCAGAACGTGAAAGGAAAAAAAGAGAAAGCGCGCACCAAATGTTAAATTTTCAACATGCGAATTTCGAAAAGCAGGAATACGGCACCGATGACTCCGATGACTCCGATGACATCCAGTAGATCCCTTTCATCTCGGCCCAAAATCTGTCCAGAGATGGTCCGCTGAATACAGTAAGCTGTTTACGCAAAGCTATTAATATCTCCGTTCAGAACGGCGGGAGGAAACCGGCCGGCACATTCATGACTCATAGCCGGCAAACCTAGGCTTAAAAACCTCAATCCTCCTGCGGCGTATCTCAAAGGGCCTTCGGCGTTCGTTATTTCGACCTAAGCCTTTATGCCTGAGAACTCTGGACTGGAACCACAGGTACACTCTATCCCTGTCGCGTCCTCAGTGGGGAAAAGTGGCGATTACCACACACGTGATGAGGATGACAATATGAACGAACTGTCCGCAAATAAGACTGTCGTCGATAGAGTTGACCTCAACGATGCAGAGAAAGGATCACCACCTAGTCATCCCCCTCATACTATCAAGGATAGCGGCCTTACCGCATGGGGTACGGTGCTCGGGGCGTGAGTTGAATGAACTCGAATGAAGTTCCAAGCACTGACAACTCCCATTGGGCATAGGTGGTGCATGATGTTCTCCACCTTCGGGTTGACCAACGCATATGGAGTGTACCAAGACTATTACGTACGAGTCCATCTCTCCAATTATCCCCCCTCTACTATTGGTTGGATAGGGTCCTTCCAAGTCTTCCTGCGTACGTATGCATACCTAATCTTATATCAACCAACTCATACTAACTTCCTCTTTCCATCAGAGTTTGCCGGGAGTCTTTTTGCGGGGATATTGTTCGACAAGGGGTATTTTTATCCCATGACTTTCGGATTTTCGTTATTGTTCCTCTTTTCGTTCGTTGATATTTTCCCGCCTTTAAGAACATATTGATCTGACCCCTTTGTAAAGGAACTTTATGTTATCACTCTCCCAACCACAACAGTTCTATCAAGTCTTCCTCACCCAAGGCCTCGGCGTCGGCATTAGCCTTGGGTTTCTCTTTCTTCCTGCTTTGACCGTGCTCTCGCATCACTTTGCACGGAGACGGGCATTGGCGATGGGCATCGCTGTGTCCGGATCATCTGCTGGAGGAGTCGTCTTTCCGATCTTGTTAAACAAAATGATCGAAAAATATGGCTTCGCATGGGCTACACGAATCGCGGCCTTTGTTTGCCTAGGTCTCATGACTATTTCTCTTGCTTGTATGCGTACTCGTCCACCCCCACCGCGGCCTCAAGTGGATCAACAAAAGTCGCCTTCTGTACTTGCTATTTTCAAGGACATACCATACGTACTGGCAGTCCTTGCCAGCCTTGCTAATATCGTCGGTATCTTTTTCATTAGTAAGTAACATTTCGGTTATCATTCTTTTGCTGAATTATCTTTGTAGTCTTCTACCTTCAACTTTACGCAATTAAGAAGGGAGTTGACAGTACTCTGGCGTTTTATGCTCTTACTATACTTAATTGCGCATCCATTTTTGGTCGAATCCTGCCCAACTTCTTGGCAGACATCGCCGGTATGTGCTTGGCGAGATACTGTGGCTTCGCCACCTGACTGTACCTCTTGCAGGAGTTTACAATGTTGTCATTATGACTGCCTTTGGTTGTGGTGTCGTTACTTTGGCGACACTGGCGGTAGACAATGCTGCGGGTATCATCTGCATTGCCATCTTCTATGGTTTCTTCAGCGGTGCCTACATTGGCTTAATCGGGCCATTGTTTGCTAGCTTATCGCGTAGCATCAGTGAAGTTGGGTGAGTACCGTCCACTATTGGAAAAACATCGATCTAATCCAAAATTTTACAGCCTTCGTATGGGGCTTGCATTTGCCGTTATCTCCGTTGGTGGTCTCGTGGGGAACCCAATCGATGGCGCTCTCCTGACCAGCTCGTTTCATTGGGAGTACCCCATCATTTTCTCAGCTGTCTGCTTTTTCGTAGGAACAGTTGGTTTGATCATCAGCAGGATGCTGCAGGCCCGAAGGAAGGGAACCTGGAAGGTTTGAATTGCGCAATAGACCGTATAACGTGTATTACCCTACTTGTGTACCATAGGTGCTTATAATGATCAAGTCTACGAGAGAACCCAAAGGCCGTCCCATATGGGGCATATGGCAGCTCACCTACAGACCTACTTACCTTAGAGGGAGCACACCTTCGTGCTCAGAAACGCGAGAATCAGTCAAAGCCGTTCAATCGATGGTTGCACAAGAAGTAACGCCACACCAAAACACCTAAAACTCCGATTGCAATACACTAGGGGTGCACCATTTTGGTGCTCTTGCATACCGGACGAAGGTTCACTACGCGCCGTTCGATGCTGGTCGTTGTCACCGTGTGGTTGATAAAGACTGCCGTTTGTCGCCGTCCACTTCCACTTCGTTGTCTTCGTTGTGGATACACCGCACTTGCCGTCTTGGCCAGCTCGCATACATCGCACCCGCCGTTCGCATACCTTGCGCCACCTGAGTTTAATAGAGGTGTCTCGGAAAAACTGACAAATCAATCCCTGCAATTTGTCTTGGAGGAATAGGGCTCCGTGATTTGGGCTCCTTTCAAACTTCTCTCTAACCTCCGAAGCATTTGTCTGCCAAGAATACCAACCGGCTAGGCGGTAACCTGGGTCCCGAGTTGTGCCGAATAAAAGTATAGGCCTCAAGCTTGCAATAGCCGTTGGTTTCTTGAGGCTGAGGAAAAATCCAGTTTTATATTGATAGTGTCGTATTGATAGTCAATATACCCCACAGCCCCGCGTTAGAGATCTGCTTGTCTATACCCCCCAATCGAGGACTTTGTGATCACTGATAACGCCGTTATGCATATTTATGCCCGAACTCCAGCAGCCTGCAAAAAATATTAGCTCAAAGATTGTGCCACAAATCGACCAACTCACCATTCAGGCTCAATTTCAGTCAAGATGCGTATCCTACATTGGAATCAACAAAAAGTGTCTCGATACTTCGCCGGCCACTCACAGTGTTTTCTTGGTTTCCTCTACTTCATGGAATACTACCCAGCCGCTCTTCGGCTTGCGCGTGAATAGTACAGAGGTTGGGTGCACGTGGAGGACCTGAAATGCAGGGGGGATGTTTATTTAGTACAATTTCCACCCCAGAAGTGAAAATCACTGACCTTATCTCCTCTCAATGTCCGATATGTTCCGTCGGCTGCCCATTTACCAATATTCCCGGCATCGGCATACCCGCTTACAAGACACTTTCGTAGTCTTTTCCCATCACCTTCACAACTATCGCTACGAATGAGTAGCCACACCACTATTTAAGGAAGACCTCACCTTTCCAGCGGCCATATCCCGAAGCGCTGCATATATCGCTTCAGCTGGGCACGTACATTGACGGCTCTTGATAGCGCTCGAAAGTTCATTGCGTGCTGTCCGCAAAACCTGGATGAAGAGCCGTAACGAACAAAAGCATTGAAGGCTGGAAACAAGTCAGATCCCTGCTTGAGAGATAGCCTATCCAACAAACCATTGAGAAGCGTTAGGTGGTCCTAAACATGCGAGATCAATCAAACGTGGGGCCAATCCAAGTCACAACTCACCCCCTCCTCGGCTGTAAACTTCCGTCGCTCTAATTCAGCAATAGCACCTGGAGCGCCTTCAGGTATAATGAATACATCCTGGGCGTGTGGAGTCAACACCTGGACAGAAGAGTTGGGTCAGATCACTACCTGGACGGAGACCATGGCCGCAATGGTCAATATTTCTTCACTGCACTTCATCTCCTTGCTCTTCCAGATCATGCTTGCGATGCCGACGTCCACTCCGAATTCAGCCACCTTGGCGCCCACCTCCACAAGTCGGCCGT
>Ga0307515_10013395_pt1 | contig 15337 bp, 1 predicted proteins | sample 17_EM_MG_FD_194513 | JGI IMG/M metagenome (GOLD analysis project Ga0307515, IMG submission 194513) | Populus trichocarpa ectomycorrhiza microbial communities from riparian zone in the Pacific Northwest, United States - 17_EM | ecosystem: Host-associated > Plants > Roots > Unclassified | place... | reverse complement strand
GGCTCCTGCTATAGAGGTAGTGTTAGTACTAGTAGCTAGTATAGGCTTCCTAACGAGGCTCGGGTCTTAAGTTAGTGATTAGCTTAGATTACCTAAATGGGTAGGCCCGCTTAGCTTATAAGCAGTTTGTACACCGCCACTATGCCAATTATAGGCCAGTGGTCTTTTGGGAGGGTTCCAGTTGGTTCCCTAGTTGGACGCGTTAGTATATTCCTCTAGCATTTCTAGCTTAGGGGAAGATCTTAGAGTTGCCTCTGGCGCTTAATCTTCTAATTGGCCTGGGTGGGGCCAGAGGGGTTCCGGTTGCTTTCCGGCAGCGTTGCGACCGTCATAGAGGGTGTCTGCGTTTTCCTTAGCGGTAACCGTAGGTGTGCGAGAGTCTTTAAGCTCCTGGAGCATCTGGGTATTAGGGCTCGTTCGGCCGTCTTGCCTAGAGGGTTATATTATCGCAATCTCTCGCTATTAGAGGGACCTTCCTACCTTTATGCAACGGCTTTTCATGAGGTATCTATAGAGTTTCTATTTAGGTCGTCGCGAGATTTTAAGGGAGGATGGTAGTTATAAACAAAAGATATAAATAAACAATCTGGTTCTTAAAGCCGACTGCCCTTCCAAAAAAGAGTAGAAAGGATTTAAATGTGAGGGGATCTTATAGACAGGGGGCTATAAGGACACGATTGGAACAGGATAGATTGGTAAGAGAGACGAATCCTTAAAGAGGTAAGGCCTCTAGGATCGTGGAGACTATATACTACGGGCACGTACCTTTAGCACGTGACCGGCGACTATCCAAGGGGCGTCCGGGGGTTGTCCTAAGGGCAACCCGAGGTGTCCGCAATAATATCCCTTACAGCCGGTTACAGCCAGTACGTCTTTATGGCCTAATATATACGCACCACGGACGTAGGTATATTATTACGGACGCTTTAAGTATAATGTTATAACTACTTAGAGAAGAGTTAGAAGAAGCTAGTTAGTTAATATAAGCACGGTCTAGAATAAAGCTAATAGAGCTATATAACAAGGAATAGTAACTAAGGTTATATAATATAATCTATATAATCCGTAATAGAGTAGATAGAGTATACATACCTTACGTACTAAGGGGATTTCTTAGGAGTATGGTTGTGTATTTAAAGGACCACAGTCCCTACCTAGATAGTTCTCTCCTTTATAGTAAATCTTAGAATATAATTAGAGTTAATCTATTAGGTAACCACTCCACCAGTTATATTATACGTCGTTAACTATTCCATACCTATATACCTAGCCCATTAATAAGTCCACCGTAGTACTTCCTATAAGGCTTTATTATATATTTACTACTAAGGTTATAGTAAAAGAAGTTAAACAATATACTATTAAAAGCAGTAGCTACGACGCCGTCAACGGTAGCAACTATATTAAGATTAGGCAACGACACTAGTATAATAAAAGACACTAACTCTTAGCTAGTTACCGTTAGATAGTTATAGGAAATAGTTAATTAATTAATAAATAATAATAAGATACTTAAAGAGAGAATAGGAGGGATTAGTATAGCTAAGATTAAGTTACCCTTAATTAAGCGATTCTTAGGGGAGAAGTTAAAACTTAAAGGATTCCTTATATAAATATACTTTAAGGTTACTTAGGAAGGGGTTAAGCTAGGAACGCCTATAGACCAAGTCGCTTACGTAGGATTATTCTTAACGGGGAGAGCACTTAAGTGGTTTAAGCCTTACCTTACGGAGGTATAAGAATATAGTATAACAACTACTAATAAGGAGGTATAATATATGTTCTTAAGCTAGAACGGATTTGTAAACCAATTAACGTAAATATTTAGAGACCTAGAGGCAACCATAACGGCAAAAAGAAAGCTTTAAAACCTAGTACAAAGAACTTTAGCAATTAAGTATACGACGTAGTTTTAAATATTGGTAATATAGGTTAAATAGAATAATAAAGCGCTTATAGCATAGTATAAATAAGGACTTAAGGTAAAAGTCTAGGACGTAATTATCCTAATAGAAGATACGGAGACTCTTAGAAATTTAATTAATTAAGTAATTAAGATTAATAATAGGATCTACTAAAGAGAGCAGGCTAAGAAGGGTTAGGATAGAGTTCTACAGTCGTATAAGGCGTGGGGTACGCAATAATAAAGTTAAAGTTAAAAACTATAGTATAGCGCAGAGCTAATAGACCTAAGTAGTACTAAAGAATTTAGGAGATAAAATAAGAAATTATAAAAACCTAGAGGATAAGGATTAAGCGATTAAAGGTTTAAGAAGTAGAGGCTAAGCTAGGGATCTTAATAGTAGAAGACGTTTAGGCGGACTCTATAGTAAGAAAAATGGTTTAAAAAGGGAGCTTATATAAATTGCGGAAAATAAGGTTATTATATTAAAGACTATAGGAGTGGTTAAAGTCACTATATAGTAAAAGGGATAAGACTAGCAGACGATATATATATATAGAGGGATAATAATATACTGCGAGGAACAAAAGAATGTTTAATTAAGAGCTTTGCGTTTTATTATAATAACGCATACTAAATTTATAAAGACGCTAAGTATAGTGCAAGCTATTAGCTATAAGAGCTAAAATTATTAGCGTTTAGAGGAACTAATGAACTAGTTCGTAGATTAGATATTAAAGATAACGAGTTTAATATAGGCGAAACATTTTATAAGAATAAGGTAATAAAGGTAGCTTACTAGGAGTATATAGACCTTAGAGATATTATATAAGAGGTAAAGGATAATTCTACTACAGAATAGGGAACATTAGTAGGGATTAAGACCCCACTAGATATAATGTCTATCGCTTTACGAGACGTAAGAGAAGTAGGGTAGCGAACTACTTCGGCACTTAATAAAGGCAAAAGGCTAAAAGCTTAAGACTTTTAAAATAAGATATAAGACAACTAAGATTCTTAAGACGAGATAAGGTAAGCTTAAGGACCTATAACGGACGATAACTAATAGAGTAGAGTAATGGCTTAGTTTAGTAATATATAAATAAGCTTAGGACGAAGTTTCCTAACGGTATAAGACTCTTAGGACGAGATAAGTAAGATTTAAGACTCTTAAGACGAGATAAGAACACTAAGTAAGCCTAGTTAAACTAAGGCTAGAGCGAAGCTTAAGACAGAAGCAAGCTTAGAATTAAGAATTCTATAGGACTAAGACTTCTAGACGCAAATAAGGACTATTAAAGAAATTGCGAGCAAAGCTTAGTAAAAGGATTAAAATATTAGTACTAGAATTAAGAAGTAAGAAGACTTTAAGGATCTACTTATAAAACGCAAACTAAAAGAAACTATAGAAGAATTTAGACGAAGAATTATTATATAGTAAGAACAGAAACAGATAAGAGATCTAGTATATTAGGACGTATAAGAAATAGAGTACCTATACGGAGAATTACTAATAAACCTAGGGCAGGTATACTAAGAGCTAAGTAGCTTACTAAACTAGAAAATAAAGAGGATTTAGGGATCCCTACTAGGTTCAAAGAACAATATATAAAAGGCTGTTATAACATAGTAATAAAGAAATACTTCCTTACGGACAAGCCGTATACACTCTAGTAACTATATTAAAAGTAGTATAAACAGCGACATAATAATAAGTGGGAGAATTTCTATATATAGTTAGATAAAAGAGTTATCTAGGACTACCTAATTACGGAAAAGGCTATAAGTTATATTAAAGGAGCCTTAATTATAATGTTAAAGGATCTAAAGGAGCGATTAGAGGACTAGAGAAGCGAGAGGCAAATCTTAGTACCTATAAATAAAGTTATAACGCTTAGATTAATATAATAGAGGTTTAAACTTAAAGATAAAGATAAGTTAAGAGTTAACCTAAGACACTAAGTATACTATACGCTATTATGGATCGCATATATAAATAATACGTATAATATATACAGAGCACTAAAGGATAAATACTAAAAGTATTTAATAAGGATATATTAGGCGCTAGATAAGCAATAATATAGGAATACTAAGTATATACACAGATAGCATCTAACAGAAGTATAGGAGTTAGGCGACTTAATACTTTAATTAGGAAGGTTCCTTATGGAAGAATGCTTAGACGGATAATAGTAGTAGAAATGCCTAGAGAATATATATCTATAGTATATTAAAGACAAAAAGCAAACTAAGTATTAGCTAAAGGAGGACTAAGTATAAACAGAATTAAGCAGCTATTAGTTAAGAAAAGTAGAGGCCTATAAAACTAAAGGGAGCTAATAGTAAAGCCTTAGACCCTTAAAGGAATTTAAAGACAGCACCTAAATTTATAAGTAAAATAGTAAAATTAGTAGTTTAAAGCACTAATAGATAGTAGAGCAACGCGAAACCATATCGCACTAGTAGTAGTTAAGAGAATAGGATTACCTTATAGATAGAAGGAGCAACCTTACCTATTAGTAACAATTTTAGGAGATCTAATAGCCTATAGAGGAGGGATTATTAATCTTAAAATAGAACCTATTTAGATAACTATTAAAGGGAGACAAATTAAGATATCTTTTAATATCCTACTATTAGGATAGGATAAGGCAGTATTAGGGATGCTTTAGTTATAGGAATATAATTTAAGTATTAATTAGATTATAGAACAGGTTAATATTAAGGATACTTAACACTATAAGATACAATAATAGACTAAGTTAGTATAGTACTAAGTTAAAGCGATATATAAAGAGACTAAGCGAGGCTTAAGTTATATACTAAAAAGATACTATAAATATAGTAAGAAACTATGGAGCCTAAAAAGTAAAAAGCTAGTAGATTATATAGTATAGGACTATAAGATAGAGTTAGAACTAAAAATAAGTCTAAGGTTCTTTTTAACCTATAAGCTTACCTAAAAAGAGTTAAGAGCACTTAAGGAGTTTATCTAAGAAAACTTATAAAAGGGATATATTAGACCATTATAGTTATTAGCGGGTTATCTAGTATTGTTTATACTAAAGAAAAACGGAAAACTTAGATTATGCATTAACTATAGATAGTTAAATAGCATTACTTAGAAGGATAGATATTCTTTACCCTTAATTAGCGAAATTTAAGATTAGATAGGTAATGCGTAAATCTTTATAAAGATAGATCTAAGATGGGTATACCATTAAATTAGAATTAAGGAAGGCGATAAATAAAAGGCAGCCTTTAGGTTAAGAAAAGGACTATATAAACTATTAGTTATACAATTTAGATTAATAAATACACTAGCAATATTCTAGAAACAAATTAATAGTATATTAGAAGAACACCTTAATAAATTTATTATAGTATATCTCAATAATATTATTATCTACTTAATAACTAAGGAAGAACACGGGGAATACGTTAAATAGGTTTTAAAGAGACTATAAAAAGAACAGATGCTAGTAGCAATTAAGAAATACAAGTCCCTCACTAGGAAGACCAATTTTATTAGATTTATTATTAAACTAAGTTATATTAATATGGACCTAAAGAAGATTAAAGCTATAGTAAGCCAGTAAGAACTAGAAAATATAATACAGTTAAGGTTATTTTTAGGGTTTTGCAACTACTATAGAAGGTTTATAGCATAATAGTTAAAGAATATTAAACCATTTACTAGGCTTATAAAGAAAGAGGAACTATAGGTATAGGGAGATAAATAAAAGAAGTTATTTAAGGAACTTAAGGAGCTGTTTACCTAGGAGCTAATCCTTAAAATCTATTAACTAGGATTAAACACAGTTGTAGAAATAAATATATTAGACTATATATTAGGAGTATACTTGCTATAAAAGTATAAGGACGTATAGCACCTAGTATTATACTATAGTAAAAAGATAACACTACTAAAGTTAAACTACGATGTTACGGACGCTTTAAGTACAATATTATAACTACTTAGGGAAGAGTCGGAAGAAGCTAGTTAGTTGATTTAAGCACGGTCCAGAATGGAGCCGATAGAGCTATATGACGAGGAATAGTAACCAAGGTCACGTGACATAATCTATATAATCTATAGGATCTATATAATCTGTGACAGAGTAGATAGAGTATACGTATATTATATACAAGAAGGATTTTATAGGAGTACGGTTGTGTATTTAAGGACCCTTAATCCCTACCTAGATAGTTCCTTCCTTATAGTGATTCTTAGAATATAATTAGAGTTAATCTATTAGGTAACCACTCCACTAGTTATTATTACGTTGTTAACTTTTATACTTGCATTTCCTACACACCTAGCCTAATAATAAGCCCATTGTAGTTCTTGCTATAAGGTTCCGTTACACAATTACTACCTAGTTACGGTATTAATACAAAAAGTTAAACAATATGCTACCAAAAGCAGCTACTATAACGCTATCGACGGCGGCAACTACGTTAGGGTTAGGGGGTAATACTAGTATAGCGGACACCGACTCGCAATAACCTGTAACAGTAGGACAGTTATAAGAAATAGTTAACTAGTTAATAGAGAACAATATAGTACTCAAAAATAGGGTTAATAGGATAGGCATAGTAAAGGTTAAGTTACTATTAATTAAAAGATTCTTAGGAGAGAGATTAAAGCTTAAAGGATTCCTTATATAAATATACTTTAAGGTTGCGCAAGAGGGAGTAAAGCTGGCAATACCTATAGATTAAATAGCGTATGCAGGGTTATTCTTAACAGGAAGAGCACTTAAATAGTTTAAGGCTTACCTTATAGAGATATAAGTAAACGGGATAACAACTACAAACTAAGAGGTATAGTTTATGTTTTTAAGCTAGAACGGATTTATAGAACAACTTATACAAATATTCGGAGACCTAGAGGCGATAACCACGGCAGAAAGAAAACTCTAAGACATTATATAACAAACCTCAGCAATTAAGTATATAACGTAGTTTCAAACATTAGCAATATAAGTTAAGTAGAATAATAGGGCGCTTATGGCATAGTATAAACAGGGACTTAAGGCTAAAGTCTAGGATATAATTATTCTGATAGAAGATACGGACACCCTAAGGGAATTAATAGATTAGGCGATTAAGATTAATAATTAGATCTATTAAAGGGAACAGACTAAGCGGGGTTAGAATAGAGTTCCATAGTTATATAAGGCGTAGGGTACGCAATAACTAAAGCTAAGTTAAAAACTATAGTATAGCGCAGAGCTAATAGACCTAAGCGGTACCAAAGAAACCTATAAGAGATAGAGTAAAAGACTATAGAAACCTAAAGGTTAAGGATTTAGTAATTATAGGACTAAGGAGCAGAGGCCAAACTAGGGATCTTAGCAGTAGAAGACGTTTAGGCGGACTCTATAGCAAAGTTAATAGTTTAGAGAAGGAGCTTATATAAATTACGGGAAATAAGGTTACTTCGCGAGGGATTACAAGGATAGTTAGAGTTACTATATAATAAAGGGAACTAGACTAACGGCAGAAGACATATATATATAGAGGGATAATAGTGTACTGCAAGGGATAAAGGAATATTCAATTAGAAGTTTTGCATTTTGTTATAACAATATATACCAAATTTATAAGGACGCTAAATATAGCGCAAGCTATTAGCTATAAGAGCTAAAATCTATAGAATATAGGGGAACTAATAAACCAGTTCGCAGATCGGATATTAAGGATAATAAATTTAATAAAGGCGAAACATTTTATAACAATAAGGCAATAAAGGCGGCTTACTAGGAGCATATAGACCTTAAAGATATTATACTAGAAGTAGAGGATAATTCTACTACAGAATAGGGAATATTAGTAGGGATTAAGACCCCACTAGACATAATATCTATCGCTTCACGAGATATAAGAGAAGTAGGACAGCAAACCGCTTCGGCACTTAATAAAGGCAAAAGGCTAAAGGCTTAAGATTCTTAAGACGAGATAAAAGACGACTAAGATTCTTAAGACAAGATAAGGTAAGCTTAAGAACCTATAATGGACGATAACCAATAGAGTAGAGCAATAGCTTAGTTTAGTAATATATAAATAAGCTCAGGACGAAGTTTCCTAAAAGCATAAGACTCTTAAGATGAGATAAGTAAGATTTAAGACTCTTAAGACGAGATAAGAACACTATAGATGCCTAGTTGGACTAAGGCAGGAGCTAAGCTTAAATTAAAAGCAAGCTTAGGATTAAAGAATCTAAGGAACTAAGAATTCGGGGTATAAATTAAGACACCCATAAGCAAGAAGCAAGGGGCTTCTTTATAGATTAGAGAATCTACAATACAAATAGTAGTTAGACTAGAAGACAGGTATATAGACCCAGAAGACTTACTAGGAGAACGTAGTATTCAGCCTAAAAATTAAAAAGTTAATACCAAGATTAAGAAGTAAGAAGACTTTAAGGATCCATTAGCAAGACGAAAACCAAAAGAAACTATAAAAGAATTTAGGCAAAAAATTATCGTATAGCAAGAACAGAAACTAGATAAGAGATCTAGCATATTAGGATATATAAAGGATAGAGCGCCAGTATACAGAATTACTAATAGGCCTAGAATAGGCACACTAAGAGCTAAGTAGCTTACCGAACTAGAACAAGAAGAAAATCTAGGGATCCCTACTAGGTTCGAAGAATGACATATAAAAGGCTATTATAACGCAGTAATAAGAAGATACTTCCTTACAGACAAACCGTATACACTCCAGCAGCTATACTAAAAGTAGTATAGGCAGAGGCACAATAACGAGTGGGAAGATTTCTATATATAGTTAGATAAGAAAGTTATCCAGGACCACCTAATTATAAAAAAGGCTATAACTCATATTAAAGGAGCCTTAATTATAACGTTAAAGGATCTAAAGGAACAATTAGGAGACTAAAGAAGTAAGAGACATATCTTAATACCTATAAATAAGACCGTAATATTTAGATTAATATAATAAAGGTTTAAACTTAGGGATAAAAACGAGCTAAGAGTTAACCCAAAGCACCTAGTATACTATACGCTATCATAGATTATATATATAGATAACATATACAAAATACATAAGAATCCAAAGAAAAATAATTGGAAATACCCTATAAGGATATATTGGATAATAGATAAGTAGTAATATAGAAATACTAAGTATATATACAACTGGCATCTAGCGGAAGTTTAGGAGTTAGGCGACTTAATACTTTAACTAGAAAGATTCCTTACGGAAAAATACTTAGATGGATAATAGTAGTAGGAATACCTAGAGAATATATATCTATGGCATATTAAAGATAAAAAGTAAACTAGGTATTAGCTAAAGAACGAGCTAAGTGTAATAGGATTAAGCAGCTAATAGTTAGGAAAAGTAAAGGCCTACGGAATTAGGGGGAACCAGTAGTAGAGCCTTAGACCCTTAAAAGAATTTAAGGACAACACCTAAATTTATAAGTTAAATAGTAAAATTAACAGTTTAAGGCGTTAATAGATAGTAGAGCAATAAGAAACCATATCTTACTAGCAGCAGTTAAAAGAATGGGTTTACTACATAGATAAAAGGAGTAACCTTATCTATTAGTTACAATTTTAAAAGATCTAATAGCCTATAGAGGAGGGATCATTAATCTTAAAACAGGACCTATTTAGATAACCATTAAAGGGAGATAAATCGTAATGTCTTTTAATATATTACTATTAGGGAATAATAAGGCAGTACTAGGAATGCCTTAGTTACAGAAATATAATCCAAAAATCAATTAGATTACAGGCTAGGTCGATATTAGAGATACTTAACGCCGTAAGATGCAATAATAAGCTAAGTTAGTATAGTACTAAGTAGGAGCAACCTATAAAGAAATAGAAAAAGGGCTAAGCCATATACTAAAGAGATACCATAAGTACAGTAAGAAACTATAGTTACTAAAAAGTAAAAAGCTATTAAAGTATATAGTATAGGACTATAAAATAAAATTAGAACTAGGAATAAGTCTAAGGTTCTTTCCAATCTATAAGCTTACTAAAAAAAAAGGTAGAGCATTAAAAGAGTTTATCTAGGAAAATCTATAGAAGGGATATATTAGACCATTACAGTCTTTAGTAGGATATCCAGTACTATTTATACTAAAGAAAAATAGTAAACTAAGGCTATGCATTAACTATAGATAGTTAAACAGTATTACTAAGAAGGATAGGTATTCTTTACCTTTAATTAGCAAAATCTAAGATAGAATAGGCAACGCGTAAATCTTTATAAAGATAGATCTAAGATAGGCGTACCACCAGATTAGGATTAAAGAAGGCAATAAATAAAAGGCAGCCTTTAGATTAAAGGAAGGACTATACAAACTATTAGTTATATAATTTAGGCTTATAAACGCACTAGTAACGTTCTAGAAGCGTATTAATAATATATTAGGAGAACACTTAGATAAATTTATCATAGTATACCTTAATAATATTATTATCTACTTAATAACTAAGAAAGAGCACAGGAAATACGTTAAATGGGTCTTAAAGAAACTATAAGAGGAATAGATACCAGTAGCAATTAAAAAATACAAGTTCTTTATTAGAAAGACCAATTTTGTTAAATTTATTATTAAACTAGGCTAACTTAGCATAGATCTAAAGAAGATTAAGGCTATAGTAAATTGGCAAGAACTAGAGAATATTATATAGTTAAGATTGTTCCTAGGGTTTTGCAATTACTATAGAAGGTTTATAGTATAGTAGTTAAAGAATATTAAACCACTTACGCGATTAATAAAAAAAGAAGAACTATAGGTATAGGGAAAGGAGTAGTGGGAACTATTTAAGAAAATTAAGGAATTATTTACCTAGGAGCTAGTTCTTAAGATCTATTAACTAGGACTAAAGACGGTTATAGAAATAGATATATTAGACTATATACTAGGGGCATACTTTATATAAAAATATTAAGATAGATAGCACCTAGTGGCATATTATAGTTAAAAGATAATACTACTAGAGTTAAACTATAATATCTATAATAAGGAGTTACTAGGTATAGTTATAGTACTAAGGAAATAAAGAGCATTCTTATAAGATATAGAGAAACTATTTATAGTTAAAACGGATTATAAGAACCTAACGGGATTCCTAATAATAAAGGAACTTAACTAAAGGTAAGTTAGATGGGTAGAGATACTTACGGAATACTACTTTAAGATTTAGTATACTAAGGGTATAGATAATATACGAGTAGATGCTTTAAGTTAAAAGGCTAAACTATAAAATAAAGAGAAGCCATTAGGGGCTTTACTATAAAAAGACATGAACGGACTAATTAGGTATAATTATCTAAAGATTATAGCAATTTAGGAGGAACTAGAGAAAGTTTACAAGTTACTAGAGAGCTTTTAGGTATAAAAAATTCTAGAAGTATAGCTAGAAGATCTATAGTTGGATATATACGAAAATTAAGAAGTAAAGTATATCCTAAGAAGTATAGTAGAGTAATTTATAGAAGAATTCTATAGGGAATTAACTTAAGGATATAATGGAGCTATGGGCTTAGTATTAAGACTCTAAGAGGAGTATATTATTAACGGAATCTAGAGGATAGCTAGGAAGGTTACTAAGGAGTATCTAGATTGCTAAAGGAATAAACTAATAAGGCATAAGCTATATAGAGGGCTATAACCTATTAAAACACTAGAAAGACTATAGGAGGTTATATTATAGGACTTTATTATTAAATTACTAAGGTTAAGGGACCCTATTACCGGATAGGATTATAACGCGATCTTAGTAATAGTAGATAAGCTTATAAAGTAGGGATACTTTATAGCATGTATAGAAGAAATCTTAGTAGAAGATATCGCTAGAATATATATTAAAGAAGTATTTGTAAGATATGGAGCACTAAGTAAAATTATATTAGATAGAGATCTAAGATTTATAGTAGTATTCTAGGAGGTATTCTTAGCGGAATAAGGAGTTAGAGTAGCAACTTCTACTATATATTATTTATAGATAGACAGCTAAACGGAAAGATTAAATTAGACACTAGAGCAGTATCTAAGGCATTATATTAATCACGTATAAAACAATTAGGTATTACTATTACTAGTTATATAGTTTGCATATAATACAATACCTTAAGAAGAAATAGGCATATTACTATTTAAGGCAAATTATGGATATAAGCTAAGGATATTGTTATTACTATAATAAGCGAAAAAAACAAGTAGTATAGCTAAAGAAAGAATAAAGATATTAATAAATCTTTATATAGACCTTATAGAATTAGTAAAGAAAGTATAAGAAAGAATAAAAAGGTATTATAATGCTAAGAGATCTAAGGGACCAGATCTTAAGGAGGGAGATAAAGTATGGCTACTATATAAAAATTTTAAGAGTTAATAACTAAGTAAGAAGTTAGACTACGCTAGACTAGGACCTTTCGAAATTATATAAAGAATTTTACTAGTTACGTTTAAGTTAAACCTACTAGCTAAAATAAAGATCTACCCTATATAGCATATCGTAATACTAGAGCTAGTATATAGGAATATTAAGCTACTAGTCTATAAGGCAGACATATATAGAGGATAAAAAGAAGATAAATAGCAAGTTTTAAAAATCGTTAGCTATAAGGACATTAATAAGGAAACATAGTATAAGGTTAAGTAGATAGGCTATAATAAGACTACCTAAGAACTATTAGAAAATTTAAAGAACGCTATAAAAAAGGTATAGGAGTATCGGAAGAAATTAGGTTAGGTAGCATTAATAAAGAAGAATTGCCAAAGAATAAGTTACCTAAGGGGGACCTAAGAAGAGCAGTTGCTGAACTACTCGGACCTATTTCCTTCTCTATTAGAGGAGAATCCGTTTTTTTATTACTAAGTTCCTGCAGACCCTATTCTATAAGTTTCTACTCCTTAAAACGGACCTTTTTACACACCTTCTTAAGACGGATTAACTAAGTAGACGCCGTAAGATGAGACTTAAGGGCCCGTTACTAAGCTTTAGTAGCCTCTTATTTAGCATTATAAAAACGGTATAACTCCGCTAAAGTAATAGACAGTTTATTATCTAGCTGCGTAGCAGTAGATTAAATATAAGACCCTAAGATAAATTAATTAAAGAACTAGACAACTATTAAGAGTAATAGGTCGCGTATATTTAGCATTAGAGATAGAGCGAACGTTATAAGACGAATAAATATTTGCTTTAGTGCACTCTAAGCAAAAGGATGGTTACTATAAAGATGGGTTCGCTAACGCGATACAAACCAGCCCCTCTTTTAAACAACGAGAACATAGAGACAGTATAATCTCACTAAGAGATAATATTGCAGCTATAGTGCGAATGCGACGAGCAGTTAAAGAAGAAAAAATTACTTTAGGTATAATAAGTAACGATATTAACTAAATTAATTAGACGGATATTATACCTCTAGTAAACGACTTAGAGATATTAGGGATCTTTAAGGACAAAGATAAAGAGGAGGGAAATGGTGTTATGGACGCTTTAAGTACAATATTATAACTACTTAGGGAAGAGTTAGAAAAAGCTAATTAGTTAATTTAAATACGGTCTAGGATAAAGCCAATAGAGCTATATAACATAATCTATATAATCTATAGGATCTATATAATCTATAACAGAGTAAATAGAGCACACATATATTACGTATAAGAAGGATTTCATAGGAGTACGGTTGTGTATTTAAGGACCCTTAGTCCCTACCTAGATAGTTCCTTCCTTATAGTAATTCTCAGAATACAATTAGAGTTAATCTGTTAGGCAACCACTCCACCAGTTATTATTACGTTGTTGACTTTTGTACTTGCATTTCCTACACACCTAGCCCAATAACGAGCCCATCGTAGTTCTTGCTACAAGGTTCCGTTATATACGACGTCTATAATAAGGAGTTATTAGGTATAGTTATAGCACTTAAGGAATAGAGAGCATTTTTATAAGGCACAGAAAAACTATTTATAGTTAAAATAGATTATAAGAACCTAATAGGGTTCCTAATAACAAAAGAACTTAATTAAAGATAGGTTAGATAGGTAGAGATGCTTATAAAATACCATTTTAAGATTTAGTATACTAAGGGAACTAAAAATATAAGAGTAGATATACTTAGTAGAAAAGCTAAACTATAGAATAACGAGAAACTATTAGGAGTAATACTATATAGAGATAAGGATAAATAGATTAGATATAACTACCCTAAGCTAGTAGTAACTTAAGAGGATAACAAACTAGAAAGAGTCTATAAGACACTAAAAAGCTTTTAGGTATAAAGAATTCTAAAAGCATAGCTAAAAGACCTATAGATAGATATATATAAGAATTAAAAGGTAAAGTATATCCTAAAAAGTATAGTAGAGTATTTTGTGGAAGATTTCTATAAGGGAATAACTTAAGGGCATAATAGAGTAATAGGCTTAGTATTAAGACTTTAAGAGGAGTATATTATTAACGGAATCTAAAATATTATAAAAAAAGTAATAAAGGAATATCTAAATTGCTAAAGGAATAAACTAATAAGGTATAAGCTATATAGAGGGCTACAACCTATTAAAATACCAGAGAGACTATAGGAGGTTATATTATAGGACTTTATTATTAAGTTATTAAAGTTAAGAAATCCTATTACCGGATAAGATTATAACGTAATCTTAGTAATAGTGGATAAGTTAACTAAGTAGGGCTACTTTATAGCATGCATAGAAGAAATCTTAGTAGAAGATATCGCTAGAATCTATATTAAAGAAGTGTTTATAAGATATAGAGCACTAAGTAAGATTATATTAGATAGAGATCTAAGATTTATAGCAGTATTTTAGGAGGTATTTTTAGCGGAATAAGGAGTTTAAGTAGTAACTTTTACTATATATTACCTATAGACAGATAGTTAAATAAAGAGATTAAATTAGATACTAGAATAGTATTTAAGACATTATATTAACTATATATAGAATAATTGGGTATTGCTATTACCAGTTATATAATTTATATATAATGCGACACCATAAAAAGGAATAGGCATATTACTATTTAAGGCAAATTATAGATATAAGCTAAGAATATCGTTATTACTATAATAAGCGAAGAAAATAAGTAGCACAGCTAAAGAAAGAATAAAGATACTAATAAATCTTTATATAAACCTTATAGAATTAGTAAAGAAAATATAAAAAAGAATAAAAAAGTACTATAATGCTAAGAGATCTAAGGGACTAGATCTTAAGGAGGGAGATAAAGTATAGCTACTATATAAAAATTTTAAGAGTTAATAACTAAGTAAGAAGTTAGACTATATTAGACTAGGACCTTTTAAAATTATATAGAGGATTTTACTAGTTATATTTAAGTTAAACCTACTAGCTAGAATAAAGATCTACCCTATATAGTATATTATAATACTAAAGCCAGTATATAG
>Ga0307515_10013394_pt1 | contig 15337 bp, 21 predicted proteins | sample 17_EM_MG_FD_194513 | JGI IMG/M metagenome (GOLD analysis project Ga0307515, IMG submission 194513) | Populus trichocarpa ectomycorrhiza microbial communities from riparian zone in the Pacific Northwest, United States - 17_EM | ecosystem: Host-associated > Plants > Roots > Unclassified | place... | reverse complement strand
GCTGTCAAGACTATCAGGAATAACCCCGGACTTGGACTAGCTTGGTGTTAAGTAGTCCAGCAAGACGACAAGCCGGTAAACCCTCTAGTCATTTGATTAGTGGTTGGATACCCACCGGAAGCACACCAGATAGCCAGGCAGAGTTATCCTCCCATCGAGTTGTGGTCACCTTTGGATTAGAGGTGCAGTGTTCGCCCTCTAGGTACTAGGAGTATAGGGTGCGAGTGGCCCTGACAGTCTGTGCACCTTCATGTATTAGTATATATACTTGGGGATTCCTTGATGGAACTCCCTAAGTTTGATATCACTAGGATTCCTCTAGCTCACTGGTATCCAGACTGACACTCACAGAGGTTTCCCTATCGTGTAACTCTTTCTCTTGGATCTGATCTCATCTGGACTCCCTCCTCCAAGTCCTCTCTCGATAATCACACAATCTATTGTTGAGGCATCTTCATCGTCGAGCTTAGTAAAGCCCTTCCTCCTACGACAGGACAAGGCAGTCTCCAACAGTCGACTATCCCCACTGGTGGCCGTTAATAGCCAGCTATCTTTTGTGCCTCTGCAGGTGCACTCCAGGGTTTTGTTAGTGTGAGTTGCGACTACACTATCTAGGTGTTCATCTGTGTTGGGCTAGTGTGTGCCCTTACACACTGATTGAAGGAAAGATAGTGAAGATTGCTGTTAGGCCGTTGCAGGTTTTTTAGGGTGAAGCATTCACCTCCTTTAGCAGTAAATACTACTGTTACTAGTTTTGCTGTATATATTAGAGCTCTCACCCCCTTTGGATCACCATCTGAACTTGTAAAAGTCACTGACAAAAATGGTGCTGGTTTTCACCACTGAGATATAGGGAATTCACTGTAGTATATTTTACCACCATTTTTCACCTCCAAATGACTATACAATCACTTGCTAGGTACCCATACTTACTTTTCTGAGAGCTCAATGTTGTCATAGTTATCCCCTCCTGTTGTATCTGGGGGTGGGATACTGGGACCTACACCTTCTGCACCCTCCCCTGCTGCCTTCTTCTGTTTTGTGTTCTTGTGCTTGTGCTAGTTGGAAAGATAGCATTGGATGATATTGGTGACAGGCCACATATTTGAGGAATCTGGGCCTATATGATGTGGTAATGTATTGAGCTTCTACAATACAAACACAGGCCCAGACTCACTGTAGCCATGATGTTGCTGACCCATTCCAGATTCTGGTTTTCCCAGAGCACTATTTTATCCATCTCTGCCTTATCAACACCCTTTTGAATGAACTTCTATGATGAGGTCAGGAGTAAGTGTAATGTGTCTGTATTGAGTTTCAATGACACTTATAAGAATTTTTTGATAGGTCTCTGTTGAGATCTCCAACTGATCTCCCTGGTCATCACTTCATGCAACTTGCAGTCACAGTCCACTGGCCTGGTGGTTTTGGTATGCGGTGTTGAGCATGAGGTCAAATATCTAGATTATTCCATATTTATGCAATTAGAGTCATCCTCTTTGCCCTCACCCTGAGGCACCCTTCACTAGTGAGACCCTCTGTGAGAGCACCAGCGTAGACAGAATCCCCTCCATACCTCAACAGGCCTGACCATTGAGGAACTAGCCATCTTTGGACTAAACCATACAGCCCATCAAAGAACCCTGATGAGCACAGCCCCTTACCTCATAGACCAGTCTGGAATAGCACAAATAGGCTATGTGCACAGCCCATTAGCATAGCCCAATTCAATTGGCCTAGCAACAAAGGCTGTAAAAGCACAATTCATGCACAGCTTAGTGATAACCTGTCACTTCAGTGCACAGCCTTAATATCAAGGCCCCAGTTGCATGGTTACCACCTGTACAGCTTAGTTCCTATTGTAGTTGGAAGGTGACATGTAGCACCAATTCTACACCAGTTAAATGGTGTGGGAAACTGTAGATTACTTGTAGATAGAATTCTATATAAAGAACTCATCCACAAGATTGAGGATAAGAGAGTTCTGAGGTATTGGATGATGACATATTAAGCATTTCTTTTCCATAAGCAGTTGAGAATAAAAATCCCCCACTGTTGGGGAATTCTTAAGTTGGTTTGTGGCACATGCCCTCTTCCCAGGCACCTGATTGGGGTTCAGCAAATATATATACTGCCCCTTATCTGACCTGATCATTTCCTTTGTCAGGGCCAATGTGTGACCACTAAGCAGATGTACATGAATGTGACACACAGTCAACAATATTGGCACAGATCAGTGAACTCTAGGGATGTAAGAATAATGGGTCTTCTCACAAGCTAGTGTGACCTCAGGTCAGGGGGACCAGATAGAGACAAGTGAGGATAGATAGATAGAAGGGATATTAGAGGAAAGAGTCTCAGATACCAAAGGTCACGGACAGTTGGCAGTAGCACAGAAATCCTGATATATCAAAACTAAGGGGAATACAGGGATCTAGCTAGGGTATATATACTAAACAGATTGTGCACAGACCAGGTATACATAGACCCTAAGGTATGATGTCAGATATCTAATAATAGAAATAGAACACTTAGTAAGAGTCTGGACTAAGGCTAGACCAAAAAAGAAAAAAGAAACAAGAAACCTGCATAATTGTCAGAAAGGAATGATGGAACATCAAGAAGCATGACAAAGAAGATGCTTGTATGAAATATAGGGGCAATACAAAGATAGGAGCATCACAATAGAACATGAAACAGAGATGTGATAATGTGAAATGATAACAATATAATACCAGGGTTAGGGCAAAGGCACAGGGTATGAACATGAGGAGGATTTTGACTGAGAGGGTTCTCAGGGTTGAGGGTTCTCTGGAAGATATCTGATTGGTAAAAGATAAGGAAGGAATACATGCTTATAAGGCAAAGCCCTTCAGCATTGTTCTCTCCATCACCTTCACTGTTCTCACACTGGACTTCTCATCTTACCCTTACATTCACCAACCCTACCATCCCCACACTATACCACCAACATGCCTGCTGATCATAACTCTGTTGCTGCCATGTCTGCTGAGGAGCAGTACCAGTTCCACAAGTCCACCACTATTGCATTTTTTAATCCTGCTGGTCATCACTTCACAAGGGACTGTCATCACCATCCCTATTCCTTAGCAGAGGATGTATTTCATTGATCCAACACCTATTGGGGGAACAATGACAACTTTGGGGATCTCTTCTTCATCAACATGGTTCAAGCTAACAAGTGAACTACTAGAAAGAAGCTTGAATGATTATGAGGAAGTAAGCAGCTTAAAGGAATGCTGATGAGAGAGATACAGTCCTTCTTGGATGTAGAGGAGGGGGACCAAAAGGTTCTCCAGGGTGTGATTGGCTTCTTTGGGGCTTTTGGGACATTGTTCTATAGGGAGATAGAAGGGACCATAGATCAGGTTGGTCTTTTATCTTAACTTATTTCATTTCATATGTTGATGTTAATCTGACTCTTCCTGGGGCCAAGTGTGAACTGAGGGAAGTGCAGATTGGGTTCATGACCAGGGACAGCCTTGTCTTGGGGGTGTGAAACGAGGGGGACAGGGACACAAGTGAGATAACAGAGGGTGGGGCACATGGGCAAAATGAGCAAAAATGATGATTGGGAAAACAAGTAAAATGAGTGCAATATGATGAGGATGATGGGAACAATGAGTGTGAAATGAGTGGGACAACAAAAATAACAACAGGAGAGGGCACCCACCTGACCTAGAAAGACAGTGAGAATTTATCATTAACAAGATAAGGATCTGGCAAACCAATCTTGTGATGTCGTTGGTGAGCTTAGAATAAACCTTAGTGTGCTTCTTTGCATCTTCTATAAATGTGTATATCTTATTTGCTAGTGTGGGTGTTAGTAAATGATGGAATGTGAGCCAATCGGTGAAATCACAAAGCTTTTGATGGGTTTTTCAAACCTTCAAGAGAAGTGCAAGGTTTGAACAACAGGGCTTTTTTGCTGCAAGTGGAATGGGGGTCTATACTCTTCAATATCCAGCAGTGGCAGGGTACTAAGTCCAGTTCCATACAGCAGTCCCACTGGTTCATTGAATGCCTGGTATGTACATGAGTAAACCACCACCAATGCCACAATGAGGTCCACTCACAGTTATAGGAATTTTGTCACTGCCAGAATCTAGTGCTAATTGCAAAACTGAGTTGCTGAGCATAGCAATAAAACCAGGGCCTGGGTTTAAGTTAACATCAATATCTGAATTAGTTCCAGCAGCGCTATTGCTGGTATTGTCATTAAATGCCTATAAATAACCTTTTGACACACTAAATTAGTCCAGAAGTCAGGATTAGAACAATGAAAAAGACATACAAATTATAATCTCTAAAGTGAACTCAAGAGGTGACAGTGGATCTGTAGGACCAAGAGGTGGCTTGGTAAACCAAGTAATTACAGAGTCCAATGAAGAGTCAGGTGATATATTATTGGGGCTATCAAGTTCCAAGCTAAAAAGTGGTCAATGCTTGTTGGGAATGTAAAGGAAAAGCACTTACTTGGTAAAATGGGGGGAGCATCTGGGATGAGAGGCAGGGCTGTGCTGAAATCACTTATCACCCCAAGGTCAAACTGGTGAACATCTACCACCAAGATTGTAGGCACTGGTGATGGCATCTACCACCAAGATTGAAGGTATCATGGTTGTGGTGTCTGCCACTGAGATCAAAGGTATCACAGTGATGGGGACCAAAGGAAGGATTATGAGAGGAGTCATGGTAGGCCCTGGTCCTGCCACAAACAGACACCAATGTCTACAGCAAAGGATGACTGTTCCATTTGATACCAAACACTTGAGGCTTCATTGAGGAGCTCAAGTGGACATCTAAAATGCGGGTGGCATTTGGCTTGTGAGGGAGAGAAAAATGGGGAAGGACAGACATACCTGTGCCAATGGCTGGAGACTGTCTACCAGTACACCTTTCTGCTTGCAGGGAAGATAGGGAGTTCACTGAGGATGAGGAGTGGGATATATAATACTCATTGAAGCACCACTTAGGTGTCTGGATAGGGGCACATGCCATAAACTATGGAATCTATTTTGGGAATTCCCTGACAGTTGGGGATTTTTATTCTCAACCACTTATGGAAAAAAAATCCTTGGTATTTCATTGTCCAATACCTCAGAGTTCCCCCTTCCTTGTTCTCCTACCACCATCACCAGCAGGTGAACAAGTATCCCATCAACCACCATCCCTCTCATGTCCTTTATCCCCTACCCCCTCCTACCTTTGACCCCTTGTGTGATGGAGTGATTTTCAGTAATCACATATCATTTGACATTATATCTTTTGTGTGAAATCTCTATCTAAGAACTAAATAAGCTTAGTGCACTTGAGTGCTGTGCAGTATTTGGATCTCTGTTTTGGACTGAAGGTTTAAATTTCAAAAAAAGGTTATTCAGAGCAGAGGGCACTGATAACAGACCAGTGATCAACTAGGTGACAGCATAAGACAGACTATTGGCACTAAGGCCACATCTATAGACACCCCAGATATCCAACAAAAAACTCCCCTCTGATCTTTAGTTCCCAGATCAGAATTCCAACATCCCCTCTGGTCTCCAAGTTCACCAGAACATCAGTCAACCAATTTTCCCTATGAACCCCAAGCCAGCCAGCCTTGCTAGACTAACCATCTGGCAGAAACAACCCCAATACACAGCAATAGATATTAAGGAGATAAGGTATGGATTTGCCAAGTGGGTCACAGAATACAAGGAGTGAGTGGTGTCTCCTGAATGGGTCTTATTCAATATACTAACTGCATTGGAGGATGTTTTACCAGCACAACATTGATTATGTTTCAGCATGTCCTGTAACCATCCACTCACTCCTGCATGTTGCTGATGGGATTGAGGCTGCTGATCCTGTTTGGGTTTATTGGGCATTTATGATGGAGTGGTACTGTGGCTTCTTGAAGTGTAGTGGTGTCTGGAATTGCAAGAACCCACACAAGAGCCTCAATCAGCAAGTGCTTGATGTTGCATGCCTATATGTGCTGAAGCTGAAGTATGGGCTTGTGGATGTCCTTCCACCCAAGAAACCACACCAGGGTGTTAGTGAGCTATTCCCAAAATGTAAGTTCACCACAAATGGGTACTGATCCCACACAAATCCAACATATATGCTGATGACCCCAAAGAAGTATCAGAAGCTCAGTAGCAACCTCCACTCAAAGGTTGTCAACCTCCTCATTACCCATCATTCTCCCCTCCATGGACCAAGGATCCTGGTTAATGTTGCAAATAACCTTTTGTCTGAGACAGAAGAGTTTTTCCATTGGGCCAGCTGCAAATAATGGGTGGTGGAGACAAGATTGGTTACTAAGCAATTGGCAAGTGTTGGTCTGATGCACAACACAACACATGTGTTCAGGTGAGCCTGCTGTACTCACTTCCATGATTCCAACATCACCTGATGACAAAAGTATAAGGCCACATCATATGTCATGGCAGAGTCAGAGGATGCACCCACTGAGATGGAGGTCCAGACACACTTCAGTGAACCCCAGCAGTTATTTAGCATCAAGGTTCTTTGGCCCTCACAACTCTGCCACAATGAGCCACAGACACTTTCCCTTGCCACTGTCAGGGAATGTGACACTTCCTTCAGTGAGGACAGCTTTAAGAAGAAGTTGAGACAGAACTGAGGCCAAAGGTAACAGTGATTGGATCATGGACATGTGCTCCAGAGTTATGATATGTCTATGACTAATCAGCCTATATAAGTGCTAGGATAAGTCACCTTATGTGACCATTGGTGTCTAAGTCACACTGCATTGCTGTGGCAGTACTACTAACTTATTTTATATATATACAATGCCTGTATCATAGTAGAAATAGTAATGTCTCTTGTTCTCTCCCACCATTTACCAGCCTCAACAAGCAACTCAATCAACCAGCCCTCTTCCCTCTCCTAAGGTAAGGTTAGAGTACTATGCGGTACATAGAATATACCATGTGCTGCTCAACATTCTCAATGGCCGCTCACAGTCATTGATCTTGGCACCATCCAGCGTGTTGTTGGCTGGATTTATGACCAAGAGAATTAGATCATTGTTGACAGGAGCAGAGATCTTGCCCATATAAACATTGGGGATGGTGATGAGGTATTGTGTTGGAACCTTACAGTATCAGCATAGTACAATGTGTACTTAGAAAATTTTCCAATGTATTGATTCACTACATTTCACCATTCACTACTTTCAACAGTGAAACAAGATTCACCCCTGATCACCATCATCAGGTTCACCCCCTTTTTTGGTGGACCACCCTCCAAAAGTGGTGACTGGAGGTGAACTTCACCTCTATAAGTTCTCAGTGGTAGTGATCAATTAGAAGATTATCTCACAATATAACCCTCCTTGAATGTGACAACGGGGAGAGAAGGTTCCCTGGATGGGCTCATGCTGTGTACTTTGAACAAAAGACACAGCCAAAATGAAATAACTTGCAAAAAGCTGACTCGGATACGGGGAATCGAACCCCGAGCTGCCGCGCACCACTTGAGAGGCGGCAATGTTAGCCGTTACACCATATCCGACTGTAAAAAACACAATCTAGTAAAGTACAAGCGGTACAAAATTTTAGGCGGTATGTGGTTCAAATCGACAACCATCGCCGGTACAGGTCTTGCGCCAGCGCACTCGCACCCGTAGTGACATAAATCATGGACAGGTTGTACGCGGCTTCCTTTTCTACTCTGCCCTCCTGCACAGCGTATCAGTTCACTGATCCAGCCATCCTACAATAAGGGAATGCGCACCTCGGGAATACCTCCGGCTCTTTTCTCCGCAATCTCCAATGCCTTCTCGTAATGCCGTGCAGCGTGCGAGAATAAACCTTCGGTACGTCAGCCTACCGCTCCCTCTAAAAATCAGGAAAGGCTAACCGATTTGGTGGAACATTCGCCCAAAATTATATTCCACCTCCTGAACGCCATCCGGGTCCTGAACCCGAATCTTCCTGTACTGCGACATAAACGCCAGACCCTGACAAGATCTCAGGATCGGCTCGTTATGAGGTATGAAGAGACCCTACCTGCGTAATCATATGGTGCCGGTTGTCTGCCTGTCTCTGCATCGCACGAGATAACGAAGCGATTGCCAGGGACATACAGACGACGGGATCCTCAGGGCAGTTTTCGTACGCCTGTAACAAGTAATCTGCGTGCCCTGTCAGCGAGCTGAGAGAAGAACCACCTTACGCGGAACGTACATATCGCGCTCTGATAGCTCGTACAGCTCTGTCCGTACATCGTGACAAGAAGGGGGTTCGGCTTCTTGGGTAAACTGGGAGCGTCGACCTGCATCTGGTTGGGGTCTGTGCTGGTATCATCCTCGCCTTCCCCTTCATCATCGTATTCACTCCTCGAGGCCGTAGCCGAGTTGAAGAACCTGCGTTTCGACGAGTTCCACTTGATCTGTTCTGGGTGACTGAACGCAAGGTCGGAGAACCGGACTTCACGGAGCATGGCTTTCTGGAACGCGGACGCGACAAAGGCGTCGAGTTGGCGATGACCGCTTGCAAGGGAAGCCAGGAGGATTCGGATCGGCTCGTTGTTGAACTGGTAGGTGAATATAATCTTTCGGCCGTGTTCAACAACCGCCTTGTAATCTCGTGCATGAATAGCGCAAGCTATTGGGAAGGGTAAACGACCAAACGGCGAACCACATCGAAACTGTGTGCCTTACCGATCAAGGCCAATCTGAGGGTGTTTTGGGCACGTTGGTTCTGGTATGCGTTCGAGAACAACATGTGTCGCAGAATTTCATCCGCCAGACAGTGTTGTTCGCGACGAATCAACAAGAATGAGTACTAAAACCAAAGATCAGTCAACTCGCGGGCCGGATATTCTCAAAAAGGGAGATCGTTACCTCCATCGTGAGCTGCAACCAATCGTCAAACGAGACCCCTCGGAAAACGTCGACAAGGTTCTGAGATCTCTTGCTACCAGCTCCCTTATCGCGATCTAGAACACCGGTTAGAGAAAACCCTATGCCATGCAGGGAGACTTACCCATCTCAATCTGTAATCGCGACACCATATCGTCCTCATTCTCTTCGGTGATGCGTTTGGTTTTGAACATCCCTTGAAATCCGAGGGACTGGTCCAACATAAGGGCAGCGACCACGACACGAAGAGAATATCACTCACCCGGGTAGATAAGAAGAGGCGACGCGTTTCACGAAAGTTTTCAATGAGCTTCTCAGCCTCCAAAAGCCATTCCTTGACAGCGACTTCGTTCCCAGTCTTCATTGCCGGAGTCAGGTCCATCACACGCTGATATCCTTTCAAAACCTCCTTCTCCTTCTCGACTTCCAGCTCACGGGCGACAGGACGAGAGGACTTCGAAGACCTATACCCCTTGGTCGGTCTCGAGGATGGGGTTTCTTCGAACAACGATGCCCCTTGGACGTTCGGATGACTGGCCACTGCACTCTGCTTGCCATGCTTTGCCCCTCGCCTCCCACGCGCATCGATCACTGTTCAAGAGGTAAGAGGTAATTACTTCTAAGGGGAGGTTTAGTCGCCACACACCTTGGTTCACGAGATTCAACGCTTTCCTCGTTTCTCCGAGTATTTCGTATACTTCTGCCAAACCTCTCTTGGCATCGTCGTTGTCAGGGTCAGCGGCGATCACTATTGAGTCATAAGCAAGCGCAAGTGACGCGCACAAGCATGGATACAGAACCTTGTTCGTAGATTGCTGCAGAATTCTCAAGATCACCATTCATTCGACGACAAGCCGCGGCTCGCTCCAAAACGTAGATACTACTCGTCTGTTCCAGGGACGGTGAGTGAACTTTGGGGGTGAGGAAGAGAATAACGCACGGCAGGATCCTGTCCAAGTTCTTCGTAAATTGTGACAGCTGCCGTGTACATCCTCTGGTCGTAGTACGCGTCCGCGATCTCAGAAAATAATGGTGCATATTCCCGAATATCCTGTGCCAAAATCGCGCTCGCGTGCATCTTGCATCATGGTAAGTTATAAATTATGACGAGGGCCAGAAAGGTGTACCTGCCCTTCCTCGATGTCTCCCATCTTGATCCGTGAGACGGCCAGCCGATGTCTTGCGTTGATATCGAGTTCATACATCCCTGGCGCGACGGTACCAGACCTTACTACTGCACTTCCTACGATATCAAACTCTCGGTCATCCTCACAAGCGTCCCAGTAGGACTGAGAGCCTCGTCCCTGTAGCCACCTAGCACCTCGCCTAATGGTAGTGACCGCATTGTGGTACTTCTTGGTGGAGTTGTACGAATCTGCGAGGACGAGAATATGCATGAGGTCGAATCCTCCTCCAGGGATCTCTTGACCCGAATCAAGGTCAACCCCAACCCCAGTAGGATAGAGTTCTTGGTAGTGTTCGAAAGCGTCCTGGTGGAGCGAGGCACAGACATCGATTTTGTTTCCTTCGATTAGGATTGGCCGGAGTTCTTCGAGCACGTTCAAGTCGTGCGGGATCTGCTTTAGGATTGCCCTGAGCGCGGTTCTCGCCTGTGATTCGTTGTCCAGGCGGGAGAAAGTAGGGTTGATAGCGCAACACGTACGGTATTGATCTGCCCTATTTCTTTCGCAAGGATTGCACGATCCCACAGCGCGTTAACGTTGGTCGGGTCGAGACTGTAGGCTTTGCTATAACAATAGAGAGCCTGCTTGCTAAAACCCATATCCCTAATCGCGTGTGTGTGAGGGTGAATCACCGAGATCCATCGACGGAGACGAGAGGGAGCAAACCATACCTCGATTGTTGAGCGAGTTCGTACCACCTTTCAGGGTCGTGTTTCAAATGAGCCCCCATTATGCGTAACTGAAGTGCCTTGTCGTGAAGTCCCATATCAGTTTGACAGTTTGCGAGTACGGCCCAGGCGGAGATGGCCTTCGGTTCGATTCGGATAACCTCTTGCATGATACGGATGGCGTCCTGAACTCTCCCGTCGACATATGCTTGGTTTCCTTCACCAACCATGCCCTTAACTTGTTGCGAGAGCGCCGGACCAGTGTTTCGCTTGCACTGGCCAGCAATGTTAGCTGTCAAAACGAACACGGTGAAGTATCGATGGGGTGCGTACACCTTTCTTCTTCCTGCGGCCAACTCCTGATGCCTCCCTCAACTCGTCTCGCCAGTCGTCTTCATCGTTCACATTCAGATCCCAAGCTTGACTAAGCACACCACCCCCCTGTTGGCCATCGGATTTTCTTATCGAATCAATAAGGCGACTGTATGGGAGGAAACGCGAAGGTGCGTTGAGAACCGGTCTGAATAACGAAGAGAACGAACGCACTCGAAATCGCCTTCAATCTCGTTCTCTGCGGGTTGCAATTGAATTTGCCCCTGCTCGTCTTCACTCTCGTTATACTCAGATCCCTCGTCCGAGCCTGACGAAGATTCCGGCTCTGATTCCGAACCTTGGTCCGACTCCGCGGATTCACGTCGCAAACCACTGGGACCAGCGATAGGCTCGTCCTCACCTATGTGTTCTTGAAACAGTAAGACTTTCTCTGTGTCCGGGTTTAGTGGCACACACCAAGTTCGCCTGAGTCATGCATTGTCGTGCCAAAATGGACGTGAGTGATGTCAATGAGGGCGAGACCAAGGCCGGCACAGAATAGGAAGGAGGCAGCTTTGCGTCCAAACAACCACAAACAATCGCGTCCTTGATCCTCTGGCAAATGGGTGACCATCCGTGAAACCAGCAAAATTTCTGTTCGTCGTAAGTAGCAGCTGCCACAAAATCCCATCATTTACATACTCCTACACGTCTACACACAATTTACCCTTACAAAAATCACCCAGGAGTCATACAGATGAGTAAGATGTAGTTATCCGGGTGGGCTAAGGGCGGATGGAATAGATCTAAGAGTTCTTTTGGACACACCGCTATAGATGATATAGGGCGTGGGTCCCTCCATGGCGTGAGCGATCCCCTAGTCCTCCCAAACTAACCAACGCTCCCTGTCTGTCTGCTCAGGTGCAATAACTTCAATCTCTTGCACGAAGGGGTCGAAGATGTCGGAGTAGAAAGGGTCGTGTTCTTTGGACGGCAATATGACTCGAAGCCTCCGGATCGCAGCACCACGACTCGCCCTTTCGTGCACGGCCTGCAACAACGAATCTCTCCACGGGTCAAGGGGCACGTCTTCAGGAAGTTGAACGATCAGCGTGTGGAGTAACGGACATGCAACCACATCCATATAGAGAACCTCGAAAATGTGTCCGAACGAAATGAGTGAGCAGTGGAGCACAAGAGTCTCCAGTCTCTGCATGTGGTGTAAAGCATTCCTAAATTCGGGGGGATGCCAGTCAGGATGTCCCTCGTCCTCCAAAAAATGAAAGTACTTGATAAATTGAACGGTTAATGGACCTAGTACCTCCGCGGTGTTCGGTGGGAGTTCTCCAAACTCAGCGGTTATCCCTCCCAGGGATTCGTCGTAGATTTCTAGGCCGAAATTTGAGCCGATAGAGAGGTGGACTCCGAGAAAATCGAAGTCCAGGACAAGTTCAATGACGGAGTATGGCTGATAAACTTCAGGAAGATCGAGCCCTAGGAAGGAGGAGTGTATGTCGATCTCGAGAGGTCCCGAAAAGGGAAGATGAATACAGCGAAGGATATCGACTGCGTCGCATTCGGAAACGCGGAAATCACGCAGATGAGGTAGAGCTATGCTCATGTCCCCCCAGCGTGGTTCCTGGTTGTCAAGTGAACCAGCAATGCGCACCCGCTGGAGGCTGGGGTTATTTGCCAGAAGGTCGAATAGAGTGTTGGTAGAGGTGCGTCCGATATCGTCGAGGTCGATATCGGTTAGATGCCGAAGCACAGATAGTTGAGGAATGAGGGGGAAGGACGACAGAATAAGTTTGTGGAGCGTTGGGATGTCTTTGGACAGAATCGGCGAACGAAGGTTCGACCAAGCACAGGGGGACACATCTCTACCAACAAGTGACAGCCCACGAAGAATAAGCGGACCCTCGCCTGGCGTCATTGAGGAGAAGATAGCGGATAAACCGGTTGAAAGTGATCCTTCCAAGAGTATATCTTCGCAACGGTCGGCTTGGGATCCAACCAGGGCCAGGGTATTGCGGGACCAGTGGTCGAAGTTTGAAAGGGTGACGGTGAGTGGCAATGATTTCGACCGTTCAAGGCACATTCGTGTGAACATCTCGCTATTGCCGTCAATGGTGCTCCAGAGAAGGGGATACGAAATGACTGCCTCCCTCCAAGACTTGCAAACGTGGGACATGGATATGAGGTTGAGATGCCGTGGGAAGGTTGACTGTACTTCCATCGCGATCCCCACGATGACTTCTGACGGCGCGGAGCTCGCGACGTTTATGAAAGAGCACATCGCGCGAGTCTCGTATAAGAGCTTGGAGAGCGCATCTTCTTGTCGGTATACCTTGAATGAGAGGCTGGCGCCTAAGTAACACAGTGCGAGGATTTCAATCTCCAGTTACGTACCATGGACTGGAAGTCTCTAATCTTAATGTTGTGATCACAAATTGAGCGTTGCTGCTCAACTCGGCGAGATAACGCGTCAAGAAGTTGCTCCGTGGTCAAGTCCACTCCCGGGTAAGTCTCCATATGTGTGGGTTGGAGGAAGAGAGCGTGAAAGGGATGTGACAAGTCACATCTCCCTTTCAGAAGTTTGGTCTTCCCCCCAGGAGACGGCGACCGAGATCTTCTCACCGGCAAGGGCAGGCACGAATGACGGTATAGAGCGAATGGAATACGGATATTTACCGGTACTCTCGTGGCAACTGTTTCCGCTCTTTCGTCTCCTACCGTACCTACTCGGGACTATTATGGTCCACTTATCACTTTTTCCCCGTCAAAAACCCAAATTCGTGACGTGTCACACAGAGCTATCCCGCTCACACACTAAACCGGCGCTTGCTATGTTTTATCCGTTGGACTTGAAATGACATCGAAGGCGGGTGTTGAGATTGAGGTACTTACCTGTCCTGGGTTCTGCCACCAGTCTGCCTTACATATGATCTGGACAAGGCTAAATTGCCGCACTCAGGTCACTGCCCTGGGGCTGCAAGCACATCCAACGTGCATAAACCCCAGGGGGGCGACAGTTCACCCGGCGACACCTGACTGGGACTGTCCCCCCGTGGGTTTGAACCATACTTCCAGGGTCTTCAATCCAGGTGACCGAGCGAAAACGCAGGGAGTAAGTAGGTAGGGCCACAGAATAGTCGTCACACTTTCTGGGAAAACTTTTGTGCGCCAAGTTGCAGCAACCCGACTGTTCTGGAGGATGGGAGGAATGACGAAATGCAGGGATGTGTGGCTTCTCCGCTGACGTTTCCAGGGAATACATGATACAAGTTGCCTTGGTCATCGTTGTTCATCCACTTCTTTCCTCAAGGCTTCAAGTTTAGTCATCGGTCATTCGCCCATGTGATCATGCCGGGGTTCCGACTGTCGGGTGTTCCGGGTGTACCGTTGCGCCCCCCACCCCCGCCCGATATACCCGCAGAGGCCCCATCAATTTTGTCGGATCGACAACGCGACAACTCTTCATTCAGATGGGGGTTCCTGGAACATGGCATGCGGTTCAGTCTCTCTCGCGTACCACCCGTGCTCTGATTTTATTATTATGATACCCCACTGCAAAGCGTGGAACGAGATCGCGTCCAAGTACCGACCATACAGCGAGGGAGCGTACGGGAGGTGCAAGGGGAGAGGTATGTGTTGATAGTTACTGATACCGGTTCTTCTCAGTCAATTGGGAAACATTCTCCCCTTCAGCTTTTCCTTCCATTCTTCCATCGGGTCAGCGTCAGGGAGCGGAAGGTCAACCTTTTTGGAGCAACGCTGCTCAACTATCGGAAGCGAGTGATATCTTGGTATGATGGCTTTCACACAGTCCCTATATATGTCCCCACCGTATATGGAGTGGGTCTGTGTCTTCCCGCCCTTGAGATACTGTTCCGATCCCACCGCCCGTGCGCCAGAAGCGCACGCACTGAAGGGCGGACTACCTCTAAAGTTGCTCTTTCAATATGGTCTCTGAAGCTGAGCTTGCAGGGCTCGTCCAAACCGGTCACGACATGTGAGTACTCTGCGCTGCGGTCACCATAATAGTGCTGAACGAAACGCCCCGCCACCGAACAAGCACTTCCTTCAAGGTAAACACATCACTACTCGATCCCCTATTTCACGTGAACATTAAAATCCAGTTGTACGCAATGAGCGCGACTGCCCTCTGGATCTACGACTACCTCCTAACATTCAAAGACGAGGTAACGGACTTATCGGTGACGGTGACACTGAATGGTATTCTAACCACCTCATACAGATCCGTTATGCATGGAAAACGG
>Ga0307515_10013393_pt1 | contig 15337 bp, 12 predicted proteins | sample 17_EM_MG_FD_194513 | JGI IMG/M metagenome (GOLD analysis project Ga0307515, IMG submission 194513) | Populus trichocarpa ectomycorrhiza microbial communities from riparian zone in the Pacific Northwest, United States - 17_EM | ecosystem: Host-associated > Plants > Roots > Unclassified | place... | reverse complement strand
CAAGCACGAGCTCAAGCTGGTTGGCAAGAAGGAGCTGTACATCCCGTACAACAACAACAAGGCCGCGAGCGCGAAGGTCGCCGACCTGGTGACGCCGAACACGCTGAACCCGTCGCAGGTGCGCTGGGAGCTGCACCGCGTGTGGGAGGTCGAGGCCACGCTGGCCGCAGGCAAGCGCCATGTCGTGCCCAAGCGCAAGTACTACATCGATGAAGACAGCTGGCAGATCATCTTGTTCGACGGCTGGGATGCGAAGGGCGAACTCTGGCGCACCAACTACACGCTGACGCTGCTCGCACCCGACATCCCCGCGATCGTCGGCAACATGGTGTGGGGTGGGTACGACCTGCAGACCGGCGCGTACTACCTGAACATGGCGTCTAACGAACTCTCGACGCAATACAAGCCGGTGGCGCCGATTCCGCGGTCGTTCTTCAGTCCTGATGAGCTCGCCAACGAGGGCACGCGCTGATGGGCCAGACCGTCGTCCGCGCAGCGGCCTGGCTGCTGCTCGCCGCTGCCGCGGCGGTCTCGGCGCAGGGTGCGCCAGCGTTGCCGCCGGCTGCGCTCGCCGAGCCGGCGCTGCACAGCCCGAAAGCGCTGAACGCGGCGATGCTGGCCGTCACGCAGGCCGGGCCGCGGCTGGTGGCGGTCGGCGAGCGCGGCACGGTGCTGCTGTCGGACGATGGCGCGAAGAGCTGGCGCCAGGCCACCGTGCCGGTGCAGGTCACGCTGACTGCCGTGCGCTTCGTGGGTGATCGCACCGGGTGGGCGGTGGGCCACCTCGGCGTGATCCTGAAGAGCGACGATGGCGGCGAGACCTGGGTCAAGCAGCTCGACGGCGTGCAAGCCGCGAAGCTGGTGGCTGCAGGGGGTGACGAACGCACGAAGCGATTCGCGGAGGAGGGGCCCGACAAGCCGTTCTTCGACCTCGACTTCATCGACGCACAGCGCGGCTTCGCGGTTGGTGCCTACAACCTCGCGTTCGAGACCACCGACGGTGGCCAGCACTGGGCGCCGATGCTGAGCCGCTTGCCGAATCCGAAGAGCCTGCACCTCTATGGCGTGCGTGCAGCGGGTGGCCATGTCTACATCGCCGGCGAGCAAGGGCTGTTGATGGCATCCGGCGACAACGGGGTGAGCTTCGCCGCGCTACCCGTCGCCTACAAAGGTAGCTACTTCGGCCTGCTGGCCGCACGCTCGGGCGCGTTGATCGCCTACGGCCTGCGAGGCAACGCCTGGCGCAGTGCCGACCAGGGCGCGAGCTGGACCCGGCTCGACACCGGCGTGCAGACCTCGATCAGCGCTGCGCTCGAACTCGACGGCGGCGAACTCGCACTGCTTGCCCAGACCGGCGAGCTGCTGCGCAGCCGCGACGATGGCCGCAGCTTCACGAAGACGCTACCAACCGGCGGCCCGCTGCCGGCTGCCGGCCTCGCGACCAATGACGGCAACACGCTCGTCATTGCCAGCCTGCGCGGCATGCGGCGTCAATCTGCTCCTTGAATCTTCAGAACCCATGCACGCCGACACCTCCCTAGACGCCCAACCGGTCGTCGCCCGCCTCAAAGACTTCGACACCGCTTCGGGCTCCGCCGTCGAGCGCGCGTTCTTCAACCACCGCGTCTGGGTGATGGCGGTGTGCCTGCTGCTCACGCTGCTGCTGGGCTGGCAGGCGACACGACTGCGGCTCAACGCGAGCTTCGAGAAGACCATCCCGACCGCGCACGCCTACATCGTCAACTACTTCGCCAACAAGGCGAACCTGGCGGGGCAGACGAATGCGATGCGCATCGCGGTCGAAACGACGGGGAACTCGATCTTCGACAAGGCCTACCTAGAGACGCTGCAAAAGCTCAGCGACGAGATCTTCCTGCTGCCCGGCGTCGACCGGCCGTTCATGAAGTCGCTGTGGACCAGCAACACGCGCTGGGTCGCGGTCACCGAAGATGGGCTGGACGGCAACACCGTGATCGGCGACAGCTACGACGGCTCGCCCGCAGCACTCGCCGAGGTGCGCACGAACGTCGAACGCTCGGGCGAGATCGGCCAGCTGGTGGCGGGCGACTTCAAGTCGAGCATCATCTTCGTGCCGCTGCTCGACAAGAACCCCAAGACCGGCGAGGCGCTCGACTACGGCGAGCTGTCGCGCCAGGTCGAAGCGCTGCGCAACAGGTACCAGAACGAGCACATCCGCATCCACGTCACCGGCTTTGCCAAGGTCGTGGGCGACCTGATCGAAGGCCTGCAGCAGGTGCTGATGTTCTTCGGCCTCGCGCTGGCGATCTGCGCCGCGGTGCTGTTCGGCTACACGCGCTGCGCGCGCAGCACCGCGCTGGTGGTGGCCTGCTCGGTGATCGCGGTGGTGTGGCAGTTCGGACTGCTGGCGCTCTTGCACTACGAGCTCGACCCGTACTCGGTGCTGGTGCCCTTCCTCGTGTTCGCGATCGGCATGAGCCACGGTGCGCAGAAGATGAACGGCATCATGCAGGACATCGGCCGCGGCACGCACCGTGTGGTGGCTGCCCGCTACACCTTCCGGCGCCTGTTCGTCGCCGGCCTCACTGCGCTGCTGTGCGACGCGGTCGGCTTCGCGGTGCTGGCGTTGATCAAGATCCAGGTCATTCAAGACTTGGCCGCGGTGGCCAGCATCGGCGTCGCGGTGCTGATCTTCACGAACCTCGTGCTGCTGCCGATCCTGCTGTCGTATGTGGGCGTCAGCCCCGTGGCCGCACAACGCAGCCTCCGGCTGGAAGCGAACGACGGTGGCGCAGCGCAGCGGCCCTGGCTGTGGACGCAACTCGACCGCTTCACGCAACGCGGCCCGGCGCTTGTCGCGATCGGCGTCAGCGTACTGCTGGCTGCTGCGGGCTACGCGGTCAGCCTGCGGCTGAACATCGGCGACCTCGACCCCGGCGCGCCCGAGCTGCGCGCCGACTCGCGCTACAACCGCGACAACGCCTTCATGGCGCGCAACTATGCCGCGAGCAGCGACATCCTGGTCGTGATGGTCGCCACGCCCGAAGACCAGTGCACGCGCTACGGCACGCTGGCCAAGGTCGACCGGCTCGCCTGGCGCCTGGAGCAACTGCCCGGTGTCGAGTCGACGAACTCGATGGCCGCGCTGTCGAAGCTGGCGATGGTCGGCTACAACGAAGGCAACCTGAAGTGGTTCGAGCTGATCCCGAACGCCAGCGCGCTCGGCGGTGTGCAGACACGCGCACCGCGCGAGCTGTTCAACCAGGGCTGCTCGTTCTTGTCGCTGTACGTCTACCTGAAGGACCACAAGGCCGAGACGTTGACGCGGGTGGTCGACACGGCCGAAGCCTTCATCAAAACCAACAGCAACCCCGACGAACGCTTCATGCTCGCGGCCGGCTCGGCCGGCATCGACGCTGCGACCAACATCGTCGTCAAGCGCGCGATGCACGAGATGCTGCTGTGGGTCTACGGCGCGGTCGTGCTGCTGTGCTGGGTCACGTTCCGCTCGTGGCGCGCGGTGGTCTGCGCGGTGCTGCCGCTGGTGCTGACATCGATCCTGTGCGAGGCGTTGATGGTCGGCCTCGGCATGGGCGTGAAGGTGGCCACATTGCCGGTGATCGCGCTCGGCGTGGGCATCGGCGTCGACTACGCGCTCTACGTGCTCAGCGTGATGCTGGCGCGGCTGCGTGCAGGCGACAGCCTGTCGGCGGCCTACCACCACGCGCTGCAGTTCACCGGCCGCGTCGTGATGCTGACCGGCATCACGCTCGCGCTGGCCGTGGGCACCTGGGCCTTCTCTCCCATCAAGTTCCAGGCCGACATGGGCATCCTGCTCGCGTTCATGTTCGTCTGGAACATGGTCGGCGCGCTGGTGCTGCTGCCCGCGCTGGCACACTTTTTACTGCGACCCGCTGCGGCCGAGATGAGGGCCGGCGTTCCGGGTCGGGTCATGGCATGAGAGTTCAGGCGCATTAACGGAGAAGAGATTTGATCGATTCACATATTTCGGCCGACGGCATCCAGGTGCGGTACCGCGATTCGGGCGGCACTGGCCCAGCTGTGCTGTTGCTGCACGGCATTGGCGGCTCGCTAGAGCTCTGGTCAGCGCAATTCATCGAGGCCAACCAGGGCATGCGCCTGATCGCGCTGGACCTTCCGGGGCACGGGCTGTCCGACTTCAGCCACCACGCGTTCGCGCCCAAGACCTTCGCCACCTTCGCCTGGAGGGTTGCCGACGCGCTCGGTTTGGGCCGCATCCATCTGGCTGGCAACTCCATGGGCGGGGCCATTTGCGTCCAGATGCGGGCTCAACAGCCGGCACGGGTGCAGACCATGCTTCTTGCTGCCGCGGCCACCTTGGGGCGCGATTGCCCTGTGCCCTTCAGGCTGATGACGCTGCCGGTGCTGGGCACGCTGATGTCTCGGGCCGGCCCGATGGCCGTCACGCAGCAGATCCAGGCTCTCTTCGGCCCATCGTTTGTGGTCACCGACGAGCTGCGCAACACGATAGAGCGCAACGTGATGCGGCCCGGAGCCCAAGCCGCTTTCCTCGCCACCCTGCGGCAGATGACTGACCTGGGCGGACAACGTGCGTCGCTCGTGGCCGACGCGCACACGGCACTCGCATCGGCCTCGGTGCCTGTGCTCCTGCTGCATGGCCGGCAAGACAGCGTGATTCCGTTTGCCCATTCGGAACGCGCGCACAAGCTGGCTCCGAGGGGCCGGCTTCAGCTCGTTGACGATTGCGGCCACACGCCTCAGCTGGAGCGGCCCGCCGTTTTCAACGCGGCACTGCGGGCGCTGGTCGCCGAGGCTTGATGCTGTCCAGCAGCAAGCCTCATTCCAAGCTCGATCCTCACTCTGACATGGTTACCCACCGCGCACGCATTCTGCTCGCCATGATCGTGTCGCTGGCCCTGGGCGCTGCGGCGCAGGCTGCGCCCCAGGCTGTTGTCATCGGCCAGTCCCTGCCGCTGACAGGTGCGGGTTTCCCAGTCGCGAACCGGGTTCTGGCGGGGGCCAAGGCGCATGTGGAACGCATCAACGCCGCAGGCGGCGTGCTCGGCCGTCCCGTCGAGCTGGTGACCCTGGACGACGGCGGCGACCCGAAGCGCCATGCCGCCAACCTGCGTACGCTGGTACAGCAGCGCAATGCGGTGGTCATCGTCAACTGCCTCGGCGAGCGGGCTTGCCTCGCGGCTGCCGAGGCCACGCGCGAGCTTCGGGTGCCGCTGCTGGGGCCAATGTCGGGTGCGGTCGCGCTGCGCTCGGGCGACGTTCATCATGTTTTCAGCTTGCGGCCGGACGATGTGAGGGAGTCCGATGCCCTGTCGCAGCAGCTGCGTTCGACCGGCATCTCCCACGCCGTGCTGCTGGCTGACGGCTCAGAGCCGGCACGCGCCGAAGCGCTGGCCGCGAGCCTGCAGCGGGCCGGTCTGCGGCTCACCCGCATCACGGTCGATGCGCAACCCGCGTCGCTCGAAACTGCGTTTCGGGACATCGCGAAAGCCGCACCGCAGGCGCTGGTACTCAACCTGGGCAATGACGCGCTGGATTCGCTGGACCGGCTGCCGGCGTCCGCGCGTGCAGGTGGCCCCTCAACGATCGCCACGCTGTCAACGACAGGGCTGACGCAACTGACGCGGTTGTTTCGCGACCGGATGATCGGCTACACCAGCGCCGTGCCGAACCCCGAGGTGGTTTATCTGCCCATCGTGCGCGACCTGGGGCGCGACGCCGACGCATTCATCGGACCCGAGGCGCTGACCTTCGAAGGCCTGGAGTCCTACATCAACCTGCGCGTGTGCACCGAGGCGCTGCGTCGTGCCGGTAGCCGCGTGGATGGGCCACGCCTGGCTGAGTCGATCGAGAACCTCGGCACGCTGGACCTCGGTGGCTTTCGAGTCACGTTCGGTCGCGAGAGCCACCACGGCTCGGACCGCGTCGAGATCGGCATGCGAGCACGCGACGGCAGGCTGCTGCGATGAGCTGCTCGCCATCTGCCCAACCACCTCTTCTTCCGCGCACACGACACGCCGTGGCGCGTCGCTCACTCACGACGGAGCCCCTCCATGCTTGACTGGCAACTCGCCGCATTGATGAAACAGGCGCAGGCCGCCGGTCTGCCGGATTTGTGCGACCTGCCGCCCGGACCCTGCCGCGGGCTGTACCGCGAGATCCTCGCCGCGGCCGACATGCCGCCGGCCGACGTGGCGGTGGACAACCGCCGAATCGCCGTGGCGGGCGGCAACGCGACGATCGGCTTGCGCATCTACACACCGCGCGGCGGTGCTGCGACCGAGCCGCGCGCGGTGGTCGTCTACTACCACGGCGGCGGCTATGTGCTCGGCGACCTGGACGGCTACGACCGCGTCGCGCGCCAGCTCTGCGCCGACAGCGATGCGGTGGTCGTGTCGGTGGACTATCGGCTCGCGCCCGAGCACCCGTACCCCGCGGCCGTCGACGACGCATGGGCCGCGCTGCGCTGGGTGGCCAGCCACGCACGCGAGCTTGGCGCCGACCCGGCGCGCCTGGGCGTGGCCGGCGACAGCGCGGGGGCTGTGCTCGCCACCGTGATGGCGCTGATGGCGCGCGACGCACGCGGCCCGCGAATCGGCTTCCAGGCTTTGCTGTACCCGCCGGCGGCGGGCGGGCACGACGGCGACTTCCCCTCGCGCATGGCCCATGCCGCGGGCCCGACGCTGACGCTGCGCACGATGGCGTATTTCAATCGCCACTACTTCGGTGCGGTAGGCAAAGCCGGCGACTACCGCGGTGCGCCGCTGCGCGCCGACGACCTGGCCGGCCTGCCGCCCAGCCTGCTGATGCTGGCAACGCACGACCCGCTGCGTGACGAAGCCATGGCCTACGGCGAAGCGCTGCTGGCCGCGGGCAATGCCGTGACTGTTGTCGAGTACCACGGCCTGGCGCACGGCTTCATCAGCATGGCCGGCGGCATCCACGCTGCACGGCTGGCGCAGCAGCAGTTCGCGCAGGCGCTGCGCGCGGGTCTCGCGGCACGCTGAGCCTTCCCGATCACCGAACCCAAGGACAACGCATGAGATCCGCACTTCGCACTTCACTCGCCTGCGCGCTGCTGGCGCTTACAGGCGCCGCTCGCGCCGACATCACCATCGGTGTGAGCCTGTCGCTCACAGGCCCGCTGTCGTCGCTGGGCCTGCCAGTCAAGGCTTCGCTGCCGCTGTGGCCCGATCGCATCGGTGGTGAGAAGCTGCGGTTGATCGTGCTCGACGATGCTTCCGACACCACCGGTGCAGTGAAGAACGCGCGCCGCTTCGTCAGCGAAGACAAGGTCGACGTGATCCTCGGCCCGTCGGGCGTGCCGGCGGTGTTCGCGATGGCGCCGGTGGCGGCCGAGGCGAAGACCGTGCAGCTCGCCTTCGCGCCCGCGCCGCGGCCGGGTGGTGCGGACGACTGGACCTTTCCGCTGCCGCAGCCGGTGTCGCTGATGTCCGACGCGGTGGTGCAGCGCATGGCCGCCGACAAGGTGAAGAAGGTTGCGTTCCTCGGCTGGAGCGAAGGCTATGGCGAGATGTGGCTGAAGGCTTTCGGTGCGTCGGCGAAGAAGGCCGGGCTCGAGATCGTCGCCACCGAACGCTTTGCGCCGCCCGACACCAGCATCACCGCGCAAGCGCTGAAGGTGATCGCCGCCAGGCCCGATGCCGTCCTGATCGTCGGCGCCGGTTCGGCCGCGGCGATGCCGCAGATCAACCTGCGCGAACGCGGTTGGGCCGGGCCGATCTACCAGACCCATGGCGCCGCGTCGCCCGACCTGATCCGCGTCGGCGGCAAGCGCATGGACGGCGCCATCCTGCCGGCCGGCCCGGTGCTGGTGGCCGAGCAGCTGTCGGATGCGAGCCCCATCAAGGCCGTGGCGCTCGACTACGTGACGGCCTTCGAGAAGATCAACGGCCCGAACTCGCGCACGCAGTTCGGCGCGCACGGCCACGACGCGCTGAAGGTCTTGCAGCGCATCGTGCCGGTGGCGTTGAAGAAGGCCAAGCCCGGCACGCCCGAGTTCCGCCAGGCGCTGCGCGATGCGCTCGAAAGCGAGAAGGAAATCGTGCTGTCGCACGGCGTCGTCAACTTCACGCGCCAGGACCACATCGGCTTCGATGCGCGCGGCGTGGTGATGTTGAAGATCGAGGCCGGGCGCTTCCAGGTGCTGGCCCCGCAGCCTTGATCTTGGCGGCGTTCGAGTGAGGTGCGCGAGGCGAGACGCTAAAGTGCCGCATGTTTCGACTGCGACTTTCTCTTGCCTTTGCTGCACTGGTTGCGCTGGTCTGTATCCAGGCCGCGTTCGTCTACTGGGGTTCGACCCGCGTCAACGACTACGCCCAGCACAGCCGGCTTGCCAGTGACATCCTCACCGAGCTGCTGGAGATTTCGGCCAACAAGCAGCGGCTGCGCGTCTGGGCATCCCAGCGCCTGATGAATGCCGACGCGTCGGTCGATGTGCGCGACGGCTTGTTTGCACGCATGCACTCCAGCGCCGCGACGCTGAGGGGGCTTGCCCAGCGCGACCTGGCCTTGTGGACGGAGATCGTCGCTCGCGATGGCACCCAGGTGCCGGAAGAGGTGCAGAAACTGGTGGCCGTCACCGACTTGCTCGATGCCAACATCCTTGAAGTCAAGTCGCAGCTGCTGCGGCTCGCTCCGCTCGAGCCCGGGGCCGATTTTGCTGCCGTGTGGAGAGAGCTCAACCAGGTGTTCGACGTGACGCGCGGGCGCGACCTGCGCGAACTTGTCAACGGCGCCATCGCACGCCAGCGCAGCGCGGTGCCGGTCGCACGAGCGATCACCGAGCGCGGCCTGGATGTGCTGCGCGTGCAAGCGATCGGCATGGTGGTCATCACGCTCGCCGCGGCGGTGGTGATGGCGCTGCGTCTGAACAAGCGGCTGCAACGGCCGCTCGATCGGCTGCTGCTCGGCACACAGGCGCTGCAGGCCGGGAACCTCGGCCATCGCGTTGCGATCGGCTCGCGAGACGAATTCGAACGCGTTGCCGAGCACTTCAATGCGATGGCGGCCGAACTGCAGCAGCATCGCGCCAATGCCGATGCAGCGCGCCAGCGGCTGGAAGAGGCGGTGCAGGATCGCACCAACGAGCTGAGCACAGCCCACGAGACGTTGCAGCGCATCGACCAGCGCCGCCGCCAGCTGTTCGCCGACCTGGGCCACGAGCTGCGTACCCCCGCCACGGCGATCCGCGGAGAGGCCGAGATCGCCCTGCGCGGCACCGACAAACCGGTCGACGAATACAAGCAGACGCTGTCGCGCATCGTGGGCGGCGTGAGGCAGCTCACCAGCGTGGTCGACGACCTGCTGCTGATCGCCCGGACCGAGGCGGACCAGCTCGTGATGCGGCCGGGCGCGGTGGACCTGCCTGCGCTGCTCGGCGACGCCATCGAGCAGGCCGAGACCCTCGGCGTGCTGCACGGCGTGCGCGTGCTCGTCGAGCCGGGTGAGGGCGTTGCGGCAGAGGAGGCCACCGTGCATGCCGATGCCGACCGGCTGCGCCAGGCCGTGATGATCGTGCTCGACAACGCCGTGCGCTACTCGCGCCCGGAGGGCACGGTTCGGGTCAGCTGGCGCGATTCGGGCGAGCGCATGGAGATCGTGGTGCGCGACGAAGGCATCGGGATCGATGCAGACGAGCTGCCGGTCGTCTTCGAGCGCTTCGTGCGCGGCCGGCGCGCGCGTGCCCACCGCGCAGACGGCACCGGCATCGGCCTGTCGATCGCACAGGCCATCGTCGTGGCGCACCACGGCAGCATCCGCATCGAGAGCGTGCCTCAGGTGGGTACTGTCGTGAGCATTGAGTTACCTCGTGGACGTGGGGAGTCGAGCCCCTTGCTGGCGGAGACCGCATGAACGTGTTGGTGGTTGAAGATGATGTGCGCGTGGCCGACTTTCTGCTGCGCGGCCTGCGGGCAGAAGGCTATGGCGTGCAGCTCGCGCGCACCGGCCCGGAAGGGCTGGCCCTGGCGCGCACCGGCGACCCGGCATTGCTGCTCCTGGACCTGATGCTGCCCGGCATGAGCGGCCTGGAGCTCTGCCAGACACTGCGCGCAGAAGGCCGGCACGTGCCCGTGCTGATGCTCACCGCCATGAGCAACCTCGAAGACAAGGTGAATGGCTTGCGGCTCGGTGCAGACGACTACCTCACCAAGCCCTTCGCGTTCGAAGAGCTGCTCGCGCGGATCGAGGCACTGCTGCGCCGTGGGCGCGATCAACGGCCGAGGGCGAGTTCGCTGCAGGTCGCCGACCTGTTGCTCGACCGCGAAAAGATGCAAGCCACCCGCGCGGGCCAGGCCATCGTGCTGACGGCCAAGGAACTCGCCTTCCTGGAGCTGCTGATGAGCGCGCCCGGGCGCGTCTACAGCCGCGAGCGGATTCTCTCGAATGTGTGGGGCACCAACGAAGATCCGCTGACCAACGTGGTCGACGTGTACGTGCGGCGCTTGCGCGCCAAGATCGACGAAGGCCACCCGATCGGCCTGATCAAGACGGTGCGCGGCCTGGGCTACCGGCTCGACGCGGCGGAGGCCTGAGCGGCTGAGAAGGCGGTCTGAGCGTGTTCTGAGTGCCCGTGGCACCAGTTCATCTGGTGTTCATCTTTTCTTCAGTGCTTGTTCATTTCGGGCCACGGTTCGCGTTCATCTGGCGTGCGAATACTGAGGTTCTGCGTCGCGATGCGATGCAGCACCGGAAACCCCGGTGCTCCAACCACTCAAGCGAAAGAAACTCACCGATGAAGACGCTTCACACCCTCTCCGCTCTGTCCATCGTCACGCTCGCATTGGGCCTGTCGACTTCGGCCTCGGCACAAACGCAGACGGGTGCCACCTGCGCGCCAGCCAACGAAAAGCAGATTGCCGCGCTGTTCGATCGCTGGAACGACTCGCTGCGCACGCTGGACCCGGACAAGGTCGTGGCCAACTACGCATCTGACGGCGTGCTGCTGCCCACCGTGTCGAACGAACCGCGCACCAAGCCCGCGGAGATCCGCGACTACTTCGTCAAGTTCCTGAAGAGCGAGCCGCAGGGGAAGATCGATCGCCGCATCATCAAGATCGGCTGCAACGTGGCGCAGGACGTCGGCACCTACACCTTCAAGTTCAAGGACGGCCAGACCGTGAACGCGCGCTACACCTACGTCTACGAATGGCAGAACGGCCAATGGCTGATCGCGCACCACCACTCGTCGGCGATGCCGGAGCGCGGCGAATCCAAGAAGTAGTCAGGCGAGAGGCCGGGTGGGGAAGGCCACCCGCAGGCGTCCGTTGCGCCTGCGGGCCAGCCACGCCAATAGCCTTTGGCAATCGGACGTATTTTTTCAATCAATCCCGTAAATGCTGCAGTGCGGCCAGAATTGACCCCGTTGTCCCCTTCCACCCTTTCCCACTCACTCAAAGGAAAACTCACGATGTCGCTGATCAACACCCAAGTCCAGCCCTTCAAGGCGCAGGCCTTCCACAACGGCAAGTTCATCGAAGTCACCGAAAACAGCCTCAAGGGCAAGTGGTCGACTTTCATCTTCATGCCGGCTGCCTTCACCTTCAACTGCCCGACCGAAGTCGAAGATGCTGCCGACCACTATGGTGAGTTCCAGAAGCTGGAGACCGAGGTCTACATCATCACCACCGACACCCACTTCGCTCACAAGGTGTGGCACGAAACCTCGCCGGCTGTCGGCAAGGCCAAGTTCCCGCTGATCGGCGACCCGACGCACCAGCTGACGCGCGCTTTCGGCGTGCACATCGATGAAGAAGGCCTGGCCCTGCGCGGCACCTTCGTGATCAACCCCGAGGGCGTGATCAAGACCGTCGAAGTGCACGACAACGCCATCGCACGTGACGTGAAGGAAACCCTGCGCAAGCTGAAGGCCGCGCAGTACGTCGCCAAGAACCCTGGCCAGGTCTGCCCGGCCAAGTGGAACGAAGGCGCTGCCACGCTGACGCCGTCGCTCGACCTCGTCGGCAAGATCTAAAACGGATTGTTCGCGGCCCGGCCCCGCGCCGGGCCCGGGCCCCGCTCTCAGCGCCTGCAACCGCGGGCTCTGACAACAGGGTCGAACGGCATCCACCCCGCTACTTCAGCCCCATTACTTCAGCCATCAAGGACATCAGCATGTTGGACGCCAACCTCCAGGCCCAGCTCAAGGGCTATCTGCAACGCCTGACGCAACCCGTCGAACTGGTGGCCTCGCTCGACGACAGGCCGGCCTCGGCCGAGATGCGCGAGCTGCTCGAAGAGATCGTCGGCCTGAGCGACAAGGTCAGCCTGCGCCTCGACGGCAACGACGCCCGCCGCCCCTCGTTCAACATCAGCCGTGCTGGTGGCGAGATGGGTGTGCGCTTTGCCGCCATCCCGATGGGCCACGAGTTCACCTCGCTGGTGCTGGCGCTGCTGCAGGCCGGTGGCCACCCGCCCAAGATCGAAGCCGAGGCGATCGAGCAGATCAAGGCGCTGACGCGTGACGACGGGGGCGACTTCGTTTTCGAAACCTACATGTCGCTGACCTGCCACAACTGCCCGGACGTGGTGCAGGCGCTGAACCTGATGGCGGTGCTCAACCCGCGCATCAAGCACGTGGCCATCGACGGCGGCCTGTTCAAAGACGAAGTCGATGCCCGCCAGATCATGGCCGTGCCCACTGTCTTCCTGAACGGTGAAGTCTTCGGCTCGGGCCGCATGGAAGTCGCCGAGATCCTGGCCAAGGTCGACACCGGCACCGCAGCGCGTGATGCCGCGAAGCTGGGCGCCAAGCAAGCCTTCGACGTGCTGATCGTCGGCGGCGGCCCGGCCGGCGCGGCAGCCTCCGTGTACGCCGCGCGCAAGGGCATCCGCACCGGCATCGTGGCCGAGCGCCTCGGCGGCCAGACGCTCGACACCCTGGGCATCGAGAACTACATCTCGGTGCTCGAAACACAAGGCCCGAAGTTCGCCGCGGCACTCGAAGAGCATGCCCGCGCCTACGGTGTCGACATCATGAACGGCCAGCGCGTCACCGCGCTCGAGCCCGCGGCGCAGCCGGGCGGCGAGATCACCGTGACGCTGGAAAACGGCGCCGAGCTGAAGAGCCGCAGCGTGATCCTGTCGACCGGCGCGCGCTGGCGCAACGTCAACGTGCCCGGTGAAGCCGAGTACCGCAACAAGGGCGTGGCCTACTGCCCGCATTGCGACGGCCCGCTGTTCAAGGGCAAGCAGGTGGCTGTCATCGGCGGCGGCAATTCGGGTGTCGAAGCGGCCATCGACTTGGCAGGCATCGTGGCCCACGTCACGGTGGTGGAGTTCGCTGAAACGTTGAAGGCCGATGCCGTGCTGGTGAAGAAGCTGCACAGCCTGCCCAACGTGACGGTGCACACCAACGCGTTGACCACCGAGATCACCGGCGACGGCCAGAAAGTCAATGGCCTGGTCTACAAGAACCGCGCCAGCGGCACCGAACACCGCGTCGACCTTGCTGGTGTCTTCGTGCAGATCGGCCTCGTGCCCAACACCGAATGGCTGAAGGGCACGGTCGAACTCAGCAAGCACGGCGAGATCATCGTCGACGCCAAGGGCTCGACCAGCCTGCCGGGTGTGTTTGCCGCGGGTGACTCGACGACAGTGCCGTACAAGCAGATCATCATCGCTGCGGGCGATGGCGCGAAGGCAGCGCTCTCGGCCTTCGACCACCTGATCCGCACGTCGGTCTAGGTTTGCGCCTTCACGGTTGGCGGCGATGACGCCGCCGCTGTGGCCCGCTGTTAGGGATTCCATTCCGGCGTCGGCACTGATCTACTTGACCTACTTTGGCCGTTTCGGGCCGCACGGTGGCGTGGTCCGCGGCGCTCCGCGACATGTCGAATCGCTGACCTTGGGAGAGTAGACATGAGACATCTTCTCGTTGCGTCACTCACCGCCTTGGGGGCCAGCGCATTCGCCTCTGAAAACGCGGACGAAGCGCTGCGCCGCGAAGCCGGCGCGCTGTTCGGGCAGGTCAAGGCCAGCACCGAAGCATCGTCTCCCCAAGCCGAGCTGGGGCGGGCGCTCTTCTGGGACACGCGCCTTTCCTCTGACGGCAAAACCGCCTGCGCAAGCTGCCACCCCGCCAGCGACTGGGGCGCCGACCGCCGGCGTTTCTCGACGGATGCGCGCGGCGCGCTCACATCGCGGCATTCGCCCACCGTGTTCAACGCCATGAGCCAGCCGGCGTTGCGTTGGCTCGGCGACCGAAAAAATGGCGCCGATCAAGCCGAAAGCTCACTGACCGGCTCCATGGGTTTCGGCTCCAAAGACATCGGCGTCGCCAAGCTGGCCGAACTCGAGTACCTGCCGAAGTTCCGCACCGCTTTCCCGCAGGAGGCCGAGCCGCTCACACCGGCCAACTACGCCCGCGCGATTGCAAGCTATCAAGCGACGCTCACCACGCCGGCGCCGTTCGACCGCTTTCTTGCCGGCGACGACGCTGCTCTCACCGAGGGCCAGAAGGCCGGGTTGAAGACCTTCGTGTCCGTGGGCTGCGCCGGTTGCCACAGCGGCGTCAACGTCGGCGGCGCGATGATGCAGAAGTTCGGGCTGATGAAAGAGTACTGGCTCGAGACCGGCTCCGACAAGCCGGACCCCGGCCGCTTCGCCATCACGAAGAAAGAGGAAGACCGCTTCGTGTTCCGCGTGCCCATGCTGCGCAACGTGGCCAAGACCGCGCCCTATTTCCACGACGGCTCGGTTGCCGACCTCGACCGCGCGATTCGCGTCATGGCGACTGTGCAGCTCGGGCGCACGCTGGGCGAGGCCGAAGTCAACGGCATTGCCTCGTTCCTGGAATCGCTCACCGGCAATGTGCCGGCCAACTACGCGCCACCGGGCCAGCGGCCGGGCTTGTGAACGCGTAGCCGCTTCCCCGGTCTCGTTGCGTGCTGTAAGACTTTGTACGCGTGGCCGCCCGGCCTGGGCGCCTGACAAAATCCCCGCTCAGCCGCGATCGACGGCGACCCGAGGGATGGCATGAAAACGGGAAACGACGAGGGCATTCCTCCATTGAGGGCGGTTGCACATGCTTGCAATTCGGCCGCCGCGACACCCTCGCGGGAGGGATTGCCGGCCTCAGCCCCGGGCTGTGATCATCGCGTGCCCACACGCCCAGCACAGTCGCCCGCCTTGACCTCTTCTTGCCCACCATGATCCTGCCGCCCGCTGTCCTGCCTGCCATCCAATCCCTCGTCCAGGCCGTGCTCGCGGCCCTCGGCCCCAGCCAGAACCAGCGCCTGCTGCGCCTGCACACCCCACTCGGCCCCAACGTCTTGCTGGCCGAACGCATGAGCGGACTGGAGAGCATCGGCCCGCT
>Ga0307515_10013392_pt1 | contig 15338 bp, 15 predicted proteins | sample 17_EM_MG_FD_194513 | JGI IMG/M metagenome (GOLD analysis project Ga0307515, IMG submission 194513) | Populus trichocarpa ectomycorrhiza microbial communities from riparian zone in the Pacific Northwest, United States - 17_EM | ecosystem: Host-associated > Plants > Roots > Unclassified | place... | reverse complement strand
TGTGCATCTCGGGATTCCTTCGTGGTTGCTCTCGGACCAACGCGCGTTTCGCATCGATCACGACAAGCACCTACGACACCATCGAGCCCCGGCGACGCGCAGCCGTCGTCGCACAACCTCGGCCACTCGTCGGGCAACCACGGCCTGCGGGCCGGGCCGCGGGTTCTAGGGGGCCGATGCCTCGCGTTTCAGCGCCGCCGTCAACGCCGATGGCGAGCGGTAGCCGCACTGCGCCGCCACCTGCGCCACCGGCAGGCCGGCGTGGCGCAGCCGCAGGGCGGCGGCCAGGCGCTGCTGGCGCACCAGCGCCATCGGCGCCAGCTTGAGCTCCTGCTTGCAGCGCGCGGCGAACTGGTTCGCGCTCAGGTGCACGCGGCGGGCCAGTGCGGCCACGTCCAGCGCATCGGCCAGATGGGCGTCGATCCACACCTGCAGCGCCGCCCAGTCGATGCGGCGGCCGCGCGGCGGCTCGGCCGGCAGCGACGCGGCCAGGCGCTCGAGCCACCCGCGGTCGATCCGGTCGGCGCCGCCGACGATGAAGCCCAGCTCCAGCCCCTCGAGCAGCCACGCTGCCTGGCAACGCACGTTCGCGTCGGCCAGCGCCGCGCCGCACAGCTCGCGCACGAGGATCGGGGTGGCGCTCTCGGACAGCGTTTGAGACACAATGAATGAATCGTCGTTCAAGAACTGAACCAAGATTCATAGATTAAACCAGAAGCGGCCCGCCATCAAGCCATGAGTTACCAGCGCACCCCCTATGTCGAAAGCAAACGTGCCGAGGCGCGCCAGCGCCTGGTGCAGGCGGCGCTGGACCTGGTGGCCCAGGGCGGCTGGCGCGAGGTGCAGATGTCGACCGTGGCCGCGGCCGCGGGGCTGTCCACCGGTGCGCTGTACCTGCACTTCCCGTCCAAGCCCAAGCTGCTGTGCGAGGTGTATCGCGTGCAGGCCGGCGCCGAACTGCAGGTGGTGGCCGACATCGCGGCGCACGAAACGCCCGCCGCCGAACGTCTGGCCGCGGCCATCAGCGCCTTCGCCCAGCGTGCGATGAGCAATCGGCGGCTGGCCTACGCAATGGTGCTGGAGCCGACCGAGATCGAGGTCGAGGAAGAGCGGCTGCGTTTCCACGCCGCGTTCATCGAGCAGTTCCGCCGCATCGTCGACGACGGCGTGGGCGCCGGCGAGTTCGAAGTGGCCGACAGCCGCGTCGCCGCCGCCTGCGTGTTCGGTGGCATCACCGAGTCATTGATGGGCCCGCTGGCCATCGTGGCGCCGCCGGCGGCCGGCACGCGCAAGCGCTCGCGCGCCGACGCCGATGCGCTGGTGGCGCAGGTGATCGCCTTCTGCGCGCACGGCCTGGGGCAACGGGCGCGCAAGCGGCGCTGAAGGCCCAGGTCTGCAGCAGGCGGGCCGCTCAGTCGATGCAGCGCGCGCCGCCCGAGCCCGTCAGGTTGGTGGTGAAGCGCGGCTTGTTCAGGCTGTGGAGGCCGAAGTTCTCGAAGCTGCGGTCGCCGCCGCGGCACTGGCGTTCGCTCTCGGCGTGCGCGAGCTCGAACGGCCCTCTGCGCTTCACGCACATCAGCGACTCGCCGGCGAACACGCGCCCGCTGGCCGACACGCCGCGCAGGAACGCACCGGTCACCGGCACGTTCCCCGACAGCACCACCGCGCAGCCGCAGGCACCGATCTTCCACCAGCCTTCAGAGACATAGCCGTTGGCGGCACCGCGGGCGATCGCCACGCGCACGGTCTCGCCGGTGCGGTTGCAGACCGTCCACTCACGGTCGACGGCATGGGCCGACGACACCGCCAGCAGCGCGGACGTCAGCAGCGCCGGGATGGCGCTCGAACGGGAAGTGATTCGCATCGTGAGCTCCTTGTCGGGTGCGTCGTGGGCCCAGCGCCCACAACCTTCGATACGGCGTGGGGAGCGCGCTGCGGACACCGCCCGGCAGGCCCCCCTACGACCACACCCGCCCGGACTCAGGTCTCCAGCAACCGCACCTTCACGCTCTTGCCCTTGACCTTGCCGGCCGACAGCTTCTTCAGCGCCTGCGCCGCAATGCCGCGCTCCACCGCGACGTAGGTGCTGAACTCGTTGACGCTGATCTTGCCGACCTGCGCGCCGGCAAAACCGAGGTCCTTGGTCAGCGCACCCAGCACGTCACCGGCGCGGATCTTCTCCTTGCGCCCGCCCAGGATCTGCAAGGTCAACATCGGCGGCTGCAGCGGGCCGCTGCCGGTGGGCTTCAGTTCGGCCAGCTTCTGCCATTGCGAACTGAAACCACCGGCCTGCTCGATGGCGCCGACGCGCCCCATCTCGTCCATGCTCGCCAGCGTGAAGGCCCAGCCGGCTTCGTCGGCACGGCCGGTGCGGCCGATGCGGTGCGTGTGCGTCGCGACATCGGGCGTGACGTCGACGTTGATCACCGCTTCCAGCTGCGTGATGTCCAGGCCGCGCGCGGCGATGTCGGTGGCCACCAGCACGCTGATGCTGCGGTTCGCGAAACGCACCATCACCTGGTCGCGGTCGCGCTGGTCAAGATCGCCGTGCAGTTCCAGCGCCGCGAAGCCCTGCGCGCGCAGCACCTCCACCAGGTCGCGGCACTGCAGCTTGGTGTTGCAGAAGGCCAGCGTGCTCACCGGGCGGTAGTGGTTCAGCAGCAGGCCCACGGCATGCAGGCGCTCTTCTTCGCGCACCTCGATGAAGAGCTGGCGGATCTGCGTGGCAGCCGGCGCCGCGCTCAGCTTCACCTCCTTCGGCTCGCGCAGGTAGGCGGCGCTCAGCTTGGCGATGCCTTCCGGGTAGGTGGCTGAAAACAGCAGCGTCTGGCGCTGCTTCGGGCACAGCTTGGCGATCTTGCCGATGTCGTCGGCAAAGCCCATCTCCAGCATGCGGTCGGCCTCGTCGAACACCAGCGTGTTCAGCGCGTCCAGCTGCAGGCTGCCGCGTTCCAGATGGTCCACCAGGCGCCCTGGCGTGCCCACCACCACGTGTGCGCCATGCTCCAGGCTGGCCAGCTGGTTGCGGATGGGCGCGCCGCCGCACAGCGTGAGCACCTTGATGTTGTCGTCGGCGCGTGCCAGGCGGCGGATCTCCAGCGTCACTTGCTCGGCCAGTTCGCGCGTGGGGCACAGCACCAGCGCCTGCACGGCAAAGCGGCGCAGGTTGAGGTTGGCCAGCAAGGCCAGCGCGAAAGCGGCCGTCTTGCCGCTGCCGGTCTTGGCCTGAGCGATGAGATCGTGACCGGCCAGGGCCAGCGGCAGGCTGGCGGCCTGGATCGGCGTCATCGCCTCGTAACCCAGCGCGGCCAGGTTCTGCAGTTGGTGCGGGGGCAGCGGCAGGCTGCTGAAGGGGGCAGGAGTCATGGGTGATTGTCAAGCACACACAATCGCGCATGCCTCAGACCCTGCCGAACCCGCGCCACGCCGAACGTCTGCCCCCGCACATCGGCAAAGAAGAATTGGCGCGCATCCGCCACAGCGCCTACAGCCTGCCGCAGGTGGTGAAGCCGGCCGACTACGCACTGCCCGAAGGCAAGAGCGGCGAAGAACAGCTGGACCAGCTCGGCTTCGTGATGCTGCAAAAGGGCGTGGCCAACCAGCGGCCCAGCCGCTGGATCGACCCGCGCCTGATGGACGCGGCGCTGGCCCACCTGGACGCCGTCGGCACCGGCCCGCAGCTGCGGCCCACCTTGCTGGAACGCACCAACCAGCTGCACGGCCTGGGCGTTTCGCGCAATGCCGGCAACTGGACGCGCCTGACGCGCCACACGCTGAAGCTGGACGACATCGGTTGGCCCGGCGCCGAGCTTCCCGTTCATTACCACGCGCTGGTCGACGAAGCGCCCGTGTGGGCCTTCTACCGCAGCGGCGACATGGCGGCGCTGCGGGCCGCCATCGGCACGCCGATGCCCTACCCGTACGCCACGCCGCTGCTGGACCACGTGCGCGGCCTGCTGGAGCGCAGCCGCGCCTTCAAGCCCCAGCACCTGGCCAGCCTGCTGCCGGCGCTGCAGGCCGAAGCCGCCACCGCGCGCGAACCCGAGGTGCTGCACGCCGCGTTGGACCGCGCGCAGGAACGCTGGACACGCCGCGCCAGCGAACTCGACACGCTGGACAACCTCACCAGCGAACTCGGCTTCGGCGGCTACCCCGACAGCTTCGCGCTGGCGCGCCGGATGCAGCGCAAGGTGAGCCTCTACGTCGGCCCGCCGAACAGCGGCAAGACCCACGCCGCCTTCGAACGTCTGGCGCAGGCGCTGGACGGCGCCTACCTGGCGCCGCTGCGGCTCTTGGCACTGGAAGGGCGCGACCGGCTGGTGGCGCGCGGCGTGCCGTGTTCGCTGCTGACCGGCGAAGAGAACGTGCCGGCCGAAGGCGCCCGCGTGGTCAGCAGCACCATCGAGATGCTGTCGACGACGCGGCCGATCGACGTGGCCGTGATCGACGAGGCGCAGATGGTCTTCGACGGCGCGCGCGGCTGGGCCTGGACGCAGGCCATCGTCGGTGTGCCGGCACGCGAGGTCATCGTCATCTGCAGCGCCTACGCGGTGCCGGTGATCGAGAACCTGCTGGGCCTGTGCGGAGAGGCCTGCACGGTGCGCGAGTTCCCGCGCAAGCAGCACGTGCAGGCGATGGCGCGGCCGTTGGCGGTGGCGCAGCTGGAGCTGGGCGACGCGGTGGTGGCGTTCAGCCGGCGCGACGTGCTGCTGCTGCGCGACCGCATCGCCGCCGCCGGCCATCCCACGTCGGTGATCTACGGCGCGCTGCCGCCCGAGGTGCGCCGGCGCGAGGCCGAACGTTTTGCCAGCGGCGAGTCGCACATCCTCGTGGCCACCGATGCCATCGGCATGGGGCTGAACCTGCCGATCAAGCGCGTGCTGTTCAGCACGCTGACCAAGTTCGACGGCATCGCCGACCGGCCGCTGGACGAAAGCGAAACGCACCAGATCGCCGGCCGCGCCGGGCGCTTCGGCATGCACGACGAAGGTTTCGTCGGCGTGCTGGACGAAGCCGAGCCCGGCGCGCACCGCCATCTGGCCGAGCTGCTGGCGCGCACGCCGCTGGCGCCCTCGCCCTTCAAGGCGCCCGTGGCGCCCAACGGCTGGCACATCGACACCATCGCCGCGCGCCTGGGCCGCACGCGGCTGCGCGAGGTGCTGGCGGTGTTCATGGAGCAGCTGAAGCTGGACGACGCGCACTTCGAGGTGGCCGAGTTGCAGCAGATGCTCGACCTGGCGGCGCAGCTGGACGAGGTAGCCGGTGCGCTGTCGCTGAAGCAGCGCTTCACCTACGCCCAGGCACCGGTGGACACGCGCAGCGACGACCAGGTGCAGGGCTTCCTGGAATGGGCTGGGGGCCACGCCCGCCACGGCCAGGCCGGGCGGCCGGCGTTCATCGACCAGGTCGACGGCCACAGCCGGCTCGACCGCATGGAACAAGGCCTGCGCGCCTGCACACTTTGGCTGTGGCTGGCGCTGCGCTTCGAGGGCGTGTTCGGCCACATGGAAGAGGTGCTGGCGTTGCGCAGCAGCCTCAACGACGGCATCGAACGCCAGCTGAAAGGCAAACGACCCCTGGCCCAGGTGCGCCGCCGGCGCACCCGGGAGTGAGCCGGGTGAATTACGATCAAGCGTTACTGACTGCCACGCACGTTCTTCATCGTCATTTCTGAGCTCGTGACGCCCGATCCCACCCTGCCGCCCGGCGCCGAAGCCGGGGACGAAGGCGTGCTCGCCCTGGACCTCCAGGGCCGCGTGCTGATGTTCAACGCGCGCTTCGCGCAGATGTGGAGCCTGCCCGAGGAACTGCGCGCGGCCGACCACGACGACCCCATCGCCGCCCACATGGCCACGCTGGTGCGCGACCCGGCGCAGCTGCTGGGCATGATCCAGGCCACGCGCGACTGGCCCGAGATGGAAACGCTGCAGACCTTCGAGCTGAAGGACGGCCGCCACTACGAGCGCCATGTGACGCCGCAGCGTGTGGACGGCCGCTGCGTCGGCGTGGTTGTGCGCTGGCGCGACGCCGGCCAGGCCGCGCCGCATGTGGCCCGCGGGCGCGTGCTCTACGTCGACGACAACGAAGTCAACCGCGAGCTGATCGCGGTGCTGCTGGAAAGCCGGCCGCAGCTGCAGGTGTTCATGGCCGCCACCGGCCACGAAGGCCTGCAGATGGCGCGCCAGTGGCTGCCCGACCTGGTGCTGCTGGACATCCGCCTGCCCGACATCGACGGCTTTGCGGTGCTGCGCGCGCTGCGCAGCGACCCGCTGCTGCGCGACATCCCCTGCGTCGCGGTGTCGGCCGCGGCGATGCCGCACGAAGTGGCCGCCGCCACCGCCGCTGGCTTCGACGCCTATCTCACGAAGCCGGTGGACGTGGAAGCGCTGCTACGCGAGGTCGACCAGCGGCTGGCGCCGCGGCCGTAGCCCCGAGCCCTGGGGCTTAGCCGCCGGCCCGCTTGGCGGCGTGGCCTTGCTGCTGCAGCAACGCCAGCACACGCTCGACGTGGTCACCCTGCAGCTCCAGCACGCCGTCTTTTCCGGTGCCGCCGGTGCCGCAGGCCGCGCGCAGCTGCTTGCCCAGGGCGGCCAGCGCGTCGGCGTCCAGCGCCAGGCCACGCACCACGGTGACGGTCTTGCCGCCGCGGCCCTGCTTCTCGCGGCTGACCCGCACGCGCCCGTCACCCAGCACCTGCGCCTTGGCCTGCTGCGAACAAGTGCAGGCCGCCAGCGCCTGGCGACAGACCGGGCAGACGCGCCCGGCGTCGGTTGAATAGACGAGGCGGCTGCCGTCGTTGCGCGTACTTGGCATGGCGCCTTTGTACACCGCGGCGGCGCCTTGCCGCCGCGTGCACAATGCGCCGCCGCACCGGGCACACCCACCAGACGAGACCCCGTGAACATCGAGCGCAAACCCATCACGCTGCAGCGCCTGCGGGCGATGCGGGCCGCCGGCGAGAAGATCGCCATGCTCACCTGCTACGACGCCAGCTTCGCCCGCGTGCTGGACGACGCCGGCGTCGACGTGCTGCTGGTCGGCGACTCGCTGGGCATGGTGCTGCAGGGCCGCACCAGCACGCTGCCGGTGACGTTGGACGAGATGGCCTACCACACGCGCTGTGTGGCCGGTGCCGGCCCGCGCGCATGGGTCATCGCCGACCTGCCCTTCGGCAGCTACCAGGCCTCCACCGAACAAGCGCTGCACAGCGCCGCCTGCCTGATGCAGGCGGGTGCCCAGATGGTCAAGCTGGAAGGCGGCGGCTGGACGGCCGAGGTGGTGCGCCGGCTGGTCGAGCGCGGCATCCCGGTGTGTGCGCACCTGGGGCTGACGCCGCAGTCGGTGCATGCGCTGGGCGGCTGGCGCGTGCAGGGCCGCGAAGGCGAGGCGGCCGACACCCTGCGCCGTCACGCGCGCGAACTGGCCGACGCGGGCGCCACGATGCTGGTGCTGGAGTTGATGCCCAGCGCGCTGGCCGGCGCCATCAGCGTCGAGCTGGAGATACCCGTCATCGGCATCGGCGCCGGGCCGCTGTGCAGCGGCCAGGTGCTGGTGCTGCACGACATGCTGGGGCTGACCCCGGGCCGGCCGCCGCGCTTCGTGCGCGACTTCATGGCCGACGGCGCCAGCACCGGCGCCGAGCCCGGCATCGCCGCGGCCGTGCGCCGCTACGTCGCGGCGGTGAAGGACGGCAGTTTCCCGGTCGAGTCGGTCCACACCTACTGACCATCGCGATGCGCATCGTCCACACCATCGCCGAACTGCGCCAGGCCCTGGCCGGCGCCACGACCGCCGCCTTCGTGCCCACGATGGGCAACCTGCACGAGGGCCATCTTTCGCTGGTGGAGCGCGCGAAGACTGCCGGCGGCCCGGTGGTGGCAAGCCTCTTCGTCAACCGGCTGCAGTTCGCACCGCACGAAGACTTCGACACCTATCCGCGCACGCTCGAACGCGACTGCGAACTGCTGCGCGGCGCCGGCTGCAACCTGGTGTTCGCGCCGGCCGAGAGCGAGCTGTATCCGCAGCCCCAGCGCTACACGGTGCAGCCGCCGGCCGAGCTGGCCGACATCCTGGAAGGCCACTTCAGGCCGGGCTTCTTCACCGGCGTGTGCACCGTGGTGGCCAAGCTGTTCAACTGCGTGCAACCGCGCTACGCGGTGTTCGGCAAGAAGGACTACCAGCAGCTGATGGTGGTGCAGCGCATGGTGCAGCAGCTGGCGCTGCCGATCGAGATCATCGCCGGCGAGACCGGGCGCGCGGAAGACGGCCTGGCGCTGTCATCGCGCAATGCCTATCTGAGCGCGGCGCAGCGCACCGAAGCGCCGACCCTGGCGCGCGAAATCCAGCTCGTCGCGCAGCACCTGCGCGCCGGCCGGCGCGATTTCGCAGCGCTGGAACGCAGCGCAATGCAGGCGCTGGAGCAGCGCGGCTGGCAGCCCGACTACGTGGCCATCCGCAGCCGCGCCGAGCTGGCCGCGCCCGCACCAGGCGACGCGCTGGTGGTGCTGGCGGCCGCGCGCCTGGGCAGCACGCGGCTGATCGACAACCTGGAGCCGGACACGCCTGCCTGAGCAGGCGGCCGTACGGTCAGAGTTTCACCAGGCTCTTGAAGCCACCCCAGAACATGCGCTTGCCGTCCATCGGCATCGACTTGGGATCCATCATCGACGCCAGCCGCGGGTCGGCCATCACCTTGGCATTGATCGAATCGCGCGCGCGGCGCGACTTGTAGATGATGTAGGAGAAGACGACGACCTCGTCGTCCTTCAGCTTCACGGCCTGCGGGAACGAGGTCCACTTGCCCGGCTTCACGTCATCGGCCACACATTCGTGCACCTCGAGCGCGCCGTATTCGAGCCAGATCTTGCCGGCCTTGCGCGCCATGCGCTTGTATTCGTCCAGGCGCGCGGTCTTCACCGGCACGACGTATCCATCGACATAGAGTCCCATGGTGCTATCTCCTTTTCAGTGCTCTGCGCTGATCATCCAGCCCACGCCGAAACGGTCGGTGAGCATGCCGAAACAGGGCGACCAGAAGGTCTTGCCCAGCGGCATCTGCACGCTGCCGCCGGAACCCAGCGCGTTGAAGAGGCGGTCGGCGGCGGCCGCGTCGGCCACGCTGAACGAGAGCCGGAAGCCTTCGAACACCGGCTTGCCGTCGCATAGGCCGTCGCTCATCATCATGTTCGCGTTGCCGATGCGCAGCGTGGCGTGCATCACCTTGTCTTCCATGCCGGCAGGCACCTGGCAGTCTTCCGCGGAGGCTTCGCCTTGCGACACCGGGCTCTCGCGGTTGCGCAGCATCATCTGCAGCTCGGCACCCAGCGTCTGCTGGTAGAACTGGATCGCTTCTTCGCAACGTCCGTTGAAGAAGAGATAAGGCTCGATCTGGATCATCGTCGGTTCTCCTGGGAGTCCTGGATAAGGGTGTGGTTGCGCCTTCGGGTGGGGCGCTGATGGCACGACGAACGGGCCGGACCCGATTCGACAACAAGCGCCGGCGAACTACAACCAGCCCGACCTGCGGAAGCGCCAGTACATGACCCCACAGACGGCGCTGATGAACATCAGCGCCAGCGGATAGCCGAACTGCCACTTCAGTTCGGGCATGTGCTCGAAGTTCATGCCCCACACGCCGACGAAGAACGTGGCCACCGCGAAGATGCCGGCCCAGGCCGCCAGGCGCTTGGTGTTCTCGCTTTCGTCGATGGTCACCATCGACAGGTTGACCTGGATCGCGGTGGCGATGGTTTCGCGCAGTGCATCCAGCGTCGCGTTGCAGCGCACCAGGTGGTCGTAGACGTCGCGGAAGTAGTCCTGCGAGCGTTCGCACACCTGCGGCACGCGGCCGCCGTAGAGCTTGCTGCTGGCTTCCATCAGCGGCAGCACCGCATGGCGCAGCATGCCGACACGGCGCTTCAGCGCGTACAGGCGCTCGATGTTCTGGCGCGCCGAACCGGGCTCGAAGATCTTGTCCTCGATCGCTTCGAGTTCCAGCTCCATCATGTCGATGACGGGGAAGTAGCGGTCGACCACCGCGTCCATCAGCGCATAGAACACGAAGCTCGCGCCATGGCGCAGCAGGTGCGGTTCGCGCTCGGCGCGTTCGCGCACGCCCAGGAAGCCCTGGGTCGAGCGGCTGCGCACGCTGAGCACGAAGTTCTCGCCGACGAACACCGCCACTTCGCCCAACTGCAGATCGTCGGTGGGCGTGAACTCGATGGTGTGCATCACCGTGAAGACGGTGGTGCCGTACTCCTCGATCTTGGGCCGCTGGTGGCCGTGGCGCGCGTCTTCCACCGCCAGGTCGTGCAGACTGAACTGGACCTGCATCTCCAGCAGTTCGGCATCGGACGCGTCCTTCAGCGCCACCCAGACGAAACACCCCGGCCGGTGCAGGTATTCGGCGATCTGCGCCACCGCGATGTCAGCGAGCTTGGTGCCCTGCTGGTAGGCGACGCAGTTGATCAGCATGCGGTGAAACCCCAAGGCGCGAACGTGACGAGGCAGTGTCGCATGGGGTGCGGCTTGCGCGATAGTCGGGGACGCTCCCACCCCATCGCGATGAACGCGCCATGCGTCCCATGACCTTGCTGCTGCTCGGCCTGCTGGCCTTCCCCGCCTGCCTGGTGCTGCTGAGCCTGCTCGGCCCGCACCTGGCGCGCGACTCCACCGTGACGGCCGACCCGGTCAGCGGCAGCGCTGCGCAGCAGACGCTGTTCGTGCTGGTGCACGGCCTGTCGCCGAAAGCCGAGCGCTGGCAGACGATGCAGCGCGCGCTGGAACCTCACGGCCAGGTGCTGCAGCTGCACTACAACGCGGCGCACTGGTCCAACGCCGATCCGGCCGCGGTGGCGGCGGGCATCGGCCAGCAGGTGCAGACCGCGGTGGCGCAGACCGGCGCCCGCCGCGTGGTGCTGGTGGCGCACAGCATGGGCGCGCTGCTGACGCGGCGCGCGCTGCTCGACGCGCATGGGCAGGACTGGGCCGGCCGTGTCGGCCGCGTGGTGCTGATGGCCGGCGTGAACCGCGGCTGGAGCCTGGACGGCGAGCCGCCCGCCGACGTCGACCCGCTGTACCGGCTGTGGATGCGCTTCGGCTTCTGGGGCGCGCGCATGCTGCGCATGTCCGAGCTGGTGTTCGCGCTCGAGCGCGGCTCGCCCTTCGTCGCCGACTTGCGTCTGGCCTGGATGAACCGCATGCGCGCCGCCGACCGGCCGCCGATCGAGGTGGTGCAGATGCTGGGCGACATCGACGACATCGTCGCCCGCGAAGACAACGAAGACCTGCGCACGATGGCCTCGCTGCGTTACGCCCAGCTGCGCCTGCGCGGCACCGGCCACGCCGACATCGTCGACTTCGGCGCCGGCGCCAAGCCGGGCAGCGAGGAAGCCGATCTGGGCCTGTACCGCCGCGGCAAGCTCGTCGCTGCCGCCACCGCGCCCTTTGCCGAAGTCAGCCTGCTCAACGAGGTGCCGCCGCACGCCACCGACGAAACCATCACCGAGGTGGTGTTCGTGCTGCACGGCATCCGCGACCTCGGGCGCTGGTCGGCCGACTTCGAGACTGCGATCGACCGCCGCTACCCCGGCCGGCGCGCGCACCTGGCCGTGGTCTCGTCGCGCTACGGCTACTTCGGCATGGGGCCCTTCCTGTTCGAAGGCGTGCGCCAGCGCTACGTGCGCTGGTTCATGGACGAATACACCGAGACGCTGGCGCGCTACCCGCGGGTCAGGCCCGAGAGCATCCGCTTCTTCGGTCACAGCAACGGCACCTACATCGTGGCCGAGGCGCTGCAGGCGTACCACGAGATGCGCATCGAGCGCGTGGTGTTCGCCGGCAGCGTGGTGCGCAAGGCTTACGACTGGGCCGCGCTGGGCAAGCGCGTGACGCGCGTGCGCAACTACGTCGGCACACAAGACTGGGTGGTGGCGCTGTTCCCGCGCCTGTTCGAGCTGCCGGGCCCATCGCTGCTGCGCAACCCGATCGGCAGCGCGGGCTTCAACGGCTTCGACGACGAACAGCGCGTCGACAACGTGCGCTACGTGCACGGCGAACACGGTGCGTTCGAAAGCCGCGTCGACGAGATCGTCGCCTTCCTGCTCGACCCCGGCCCGCCGGCACCCGCGCAGATCGAGCAGCGGGCGCTGCCCGGGCACATCATGGCCAACCCGCTGGTGGTGTTCGCCACCTGGGCGCTGCTGGCCTTCGTCGTCATATGGCTGGGCGTGCGCATCGTCTCGGCCTCGTCGTCGCCGGTCTGGCCGCTGCTGCTGGCCTACGTGCTGCTGATGGCGACCATCCTGCGCACCGTCTGAAAACCTGCCATGGCTTCTTCAATGTCCACCCCGATCACCGTTCGCGAAGCCGTGCTGCAGCTGCTGCGCGCCTTCCGCATGACCACCGTGTTCGGCAATCCCGGTTCCACCGAGCTGCCGCTGTTCCTGGACTTCCCGCACGACTTCCGCTACGTGCTGGGCCTGCAGGAATCGGTGGTGGTCGGCATGGCCGACGGCTACGCCCAGGCCACGCGCAACGCGGCTTTCGTGAACCTGCATTCGGCCGCCGGCGTCGGCCATGCGATGGGCAACATCTTCAGCGCGCACAAGAACCGCACGCCGCTGGTCATCACCGCCGGGCAGCAGGCACGCTCGATCCTGCCGTTCGAGCCCTTCCTCTACTCGGCGCAGGCGACGGAGCTGCCCAAGCCCTACGTCAAGTGGAGCGTGGAGCCGGCACGCGCGCAGGACGTGCCGCTGGCCATCGCCCGCGCCTACTACACCGCGATGCTGCCGCCGCGCGGGCCGGTGCTGGTGTCGATACCGGCCGATGATTGGACCGTGCTGACGGAACCGGTGGCGCCACGTGCCGTCAGCACCGCCGTGCGCGCCGAACCGGCGCTGCTGGCGCGCTTAGGCGATGCACTCGACGCCTGCGAGCGCCCGGCCTTCGTGATCGGCGCTGCGGTCGACCGCGACGGCGCCTGGCACGAGGCCGTGGCGCTGGCCGAACGCCATCACGCGCGCGTGTTCGTCGCGCCGATGTCGGGCCGCTGCGGTTTCCCGGAAGACCACCACCTGTTCGCCGGCTTCCTGCCGGCGATGCGCGAACGCATCGTGCAGCTGCTGGGCGGCCATGACCTGGTGTTCGCCATCGGCGCGCCGGCCTTCACCTATCACGTCGAAGGCCAGGGGCCGCACCTGCCCGAAGGTGCGCAGCTGGTGCAGCTGATCGAAGACCCGGCGGTCGCGGCCTGGGCGCCGTCCGGCACCTCGGTGGTCGCGAGCATCCGGCTGGGCCTGCAGGACCTGCTGGCGCGCCCCGCGCGCGCGGCGCGTCCGCTGCCCGCGCCGCGTGAGCCGCGGCCGCAGATCGCGCCGCCCGCCGACGGCGAACGCCTGAGCGTGGCCTACGTGCTGCAGACGCTGGCCGCCTTGCGCCCGCGCGCCAGCGTGGTCGTCGAAGAAGCGCCGACCGCGCGCCCGGTGATGCACCGGCACCTGCCGATGCTGGAGCCACAAACCTTCTACACGATGTGCAGCGGCGGCCTCGGCCACAGCCTGCCGGCCGCGGTAGGCATCGCGCTGGCACGGCGCGATGCGGGCGACCCGGCGCGCGTGATCGCGTTGATCGGCGACGGCTCGGCGATGTACGCGATCCAGGCGCTGTGGAGCGCCGCGCAGCTGGTGCTGCCGATCACCTTCGTGATCCTGAAGAACCGCCGCTACGCCGCGCTGCGCGAGTTCGCGGGCGTGTTCGGCTACAAGCCCGAAGACCCGGTGGCCGGCACCGACCTGCCCGACATCGACTTCGTCAAACTGGCCGAAGGCCAGGGCGTGCGCGGCGTGCTCATCGAGGACGCGCACACGCTGCACGACGCGTTGACGCTGGCGCTGCGCTCCGACCGGGCCGTGTTGCTGGAAGTTGAAGTGAGCTGACAGGAGACACCATGCACCGCAGACAGATGCTCGCGGCTCTTGCCGCTGCCGCCACCACGTCGCCGGCCTGGCCGCAGGGCGCATGGCCCGCCAAGCCGGTGCGCATCGTCGTCAACTTCCCGCCCGGCGGTGCGGCCGACCAGCTGGCACGTGCGGTGGGCGCGCCGCTGCAGGACGTGCTGGGCCAGCCAGTGGTGGTCGAGAACCGGGGCGGCTCGGGCGGCAACGTCGGCGGCGACGCGGTGGCCAAGTCGCCCGCCGACGGCTACACGCTGCTGATGAGCTCGGGCGGCATGGTCAGCGTGAACCCGCACATCTACCCGAAGATGCCCTTCGACCCGGTGAAGGACATCACCCCGGTGGCCGCGATCGCGCGCGTCGCGGTGTTCCTGGTGGTGCGCAGCGAAAACCCGGTCAAGGACTGGCCCGCGTTCCTGGCCGACCTGAAGGCCAACCCGGGCCGGCGCAGTTTCGGCAGCCCCGGCAACGGCAGCTCGCCGCACCTGGCCACCGAGATGATGAAGAGCCAGACCGGCACCTTCGCCGTGCACGTGCCCTACCGCGGCGCGGCGCCGGCGCTGACCGATCTGCTCGGCGGCCAGCTCGACTTCCTGTTCGACCCCGGGATCGGCATTCCGCACATCAGGGCCGGCCGCCTGCGGCTGCTGGCGGTGGGCAGCCCCAAACGTTCGCCGCTGTTCCCGGACGTGGCCACGCTCGATGAACGCGGGCTGAAGGGCTTCGATGCCGACACGGTGTTCGGCCTGTATGCGCCCACCGGCACGCCGGCTGCGGTGGTGAACCGCGTCAACGCCGAGGTCAACAAGATCCTGGGCGGCGCGCCGCTGCAGGAACGCATCGCGGCGATGGGCGGCGTGCCGGCACCGATGTCGCCGGCCGAGTTCGGCGCGAAGGCGGCCGAAGACTCCAAGCGCTTCGGCGCCATCATCCGCGAACGCAAGATCGTGGGGGACTGAGTGGATCGATGAGAGGCGGCGATACTCGCGCCGCGGCCGCCACCCAAGAGTTGAGCGTGACGAGATTCTTCGAAGTTCGCCACGCGCCGCGGGGTTTCCCCGCGGACGATCCGGTCCCCGGGCCATCCGGGGCATGAGCGCCATGGCGCCCTGCGCCAGACGGCTCACGCAGCACCTGCAGGTTGGGTGGCGTGCCGCACCTTCGTCGCGCCGATGGCGAACATCCGCGCGTTGACGGCCCGTGCGATGGCGCGCGCGATGCTCGCCGGCCCGCCCACCGCTCGCGCCCTGACCGCGCGGCTGCAGGCCTGCCTGGGCCGGCGCAGCGAGTGGACACAAGCGCTCGCCGAACGCGCCGCGCGCTGGCCGGCCGAACACTGGTGGCGGCTCGGCCCGCGCAGCCTGGGACGCTGGATCGAAACAG
>Ga0307515_10013391_pt1 | contig 15338 bp, 17 predicted proteins | sample 17_EM_MG_FD_194513 | JGI IMG/M metagenome (GOLD analysis project Ga0307515, IMG submission 194513) | Populus trichocarpa ectomycorrhiza microbial communities from riparian zone in the Pacific Northwest, United States - 17_EM | ecosystem: Host-associated > Plants > Roots > Unclassified | place... | reverse complement strand
GGCGGAGGAATAGTCGGCCAGAAGGTTGGCGGCATCGACCACGGTGACCATCGTATCAAGCCGGGCTACGTCCGAAAGGCTGTTGCCGTCCTCGTCGCGGAATTCAAATGTGGTGGCGACGGGGAGGGGCTCGGCGATCCCTGTCGATTCGATCAGCAGGTAGTCGAACCGGTCCTGTTCCGCCAGCTTGCGGACCTCGTTCAGCAGGTCGTCGCGCAGGGTGCAGCAGATGCAGCCATTGGTCATCTCGACCAGTTGCTCCTCGGTTCGCGACAGGTTGGCGCCGCCGTCGCGCACCAGTGCCGCGTCGATGTTGACCTCGCTCATGTCGTTGACGATGACGGCCACCCGCAGTCCGTCGCGGTTGTTGAGGATGTGGTTGAGCACCGTGGTCTTGCCGGCGCCAAGGAAGCCGGAGAGGACGGTGACCGGAAGTCGGTCGGACATTGTTCATTTTCCTTAATGTTATACTATTACATTGAATGATCCGAAAAAGGCGGACTTGTGGCCCGCCTCTCTCAGTCGCTCGGCAGGAACGTGTTCAGCTGCCGGAAGACAGGCAGGTCTTCAGTGATGTGCCGATGCCTTCCATCAGCTGGAAATAGAGGTCGGGGCCGGCATCGAGCGTGGCTGCTTCCGGATCCAGCGTACCGGATTTCGCCGGCGTGCCTTCGAGCACGATATTGACCAGCTTGGGTTCGAACTGCGGCTCGGCAAAGACACAGGTTGCGCCCAGTTCGACGATCTTCTGATGGATCTGCTTCAGACGCGCAGCACCCGGCAGGGTCTCGGGGCTGACGGTGATCGAGCCCGCCACCTTCACGCGGTAGCGATGCTCGAAATACTGGTAGGCGTCGTGAAAGACGACGAAGGGCTTGTCCTTGATGGGCGCGACGGTCTCCGTCAGCGTCTTGTCGAGCGTATCGAGCCGCGTGCCGAGCGTATCGAGATTGGCCTTGTAGGCGGCCGCATTGTCCGGATCGACTTCCGCAAGCGTCTTTTCGATCTCCGCTGCCATCGCCTTGGCATTGGCCGGATCGAGCCAGAGGTGCATGTCGAACTCGCCCTCGTCGTGATGGTGACCCTCTTCGTGGGCGTCTGCTTCGTGTTCGTCGCCGTCGTTATGCGCCTCGAAGGCACCGCCCTCGCGGAATTTCAGCTTCTCAAGTCCTGGCGCGTCGTCCAGTTCCACGATTTTCGCACCGCTGCCGAGCGTTTCCAGCGGCTTCTCCAGAAATGCCTCCAGCCCATGGCCGACCCAGAAGACGACATCGGCTTTTTCCAGCGCCGAGGCATTGGAGGGTTTCATGCTGTAGGTATGGGGAGAGGCGGCGCCCTCGACGATCAGGGCCGGTTCGCCGATGCCCTGCATGATCGAGGCGACCAGCGAATGGATCGGCTTGATCGAGACGACGACGTTGGGAACTTCGGCATGGGCGGCGCCTGCTGCCAGAAGGAGCAGGGAGGACGCGGAAAGGAGGGGTTTTTTCAGGCGCATGCGGGGACTCCATGTCTTGCAAATCGACGTAATGTTATTACATCAATTGCGTTACGCTATAACGTGTGGCATAGCCACTGGCAACACCTCACCCGGATTTTTTTAATGCTGAATTTCCGCAAGACCGATCAGGCGCCGCTCGTTTCCCTGAACAATACCGGTGTGCGCCGCAACGGCCGCTGGCTGGTGCGCGGCGTCGAGTTCTCGGTCAGCCGCGGCGAGATCGTTACGCTGATCGGCCCGAACGGCTCGGGCAAGTCGACGACGGCAAAGGCTGCGATCGGCGTGCTCAAGCCGGATGAAGGCTGGGTCGAGAAACTGCCGGGGTTGAAGGTCGGCTACGTGCCGCAGAAGCTTTCGATCGACTGGACGCTGCCTTTGACCGTCGAGCGGCTGATGACGCTGACCGGTCCGCTGAAAGGCCGCGAGGTCGAAGAAGCGCTGCATTCGACCGGCATCGCGCATCTTGCTCGCGCCGAGGTGCAGCACCTGTCGGGCGGCGAGTTCCAGCGGGCGCTGCTGGCCCGCGCCATCGCCCGCAAGCCGGACCTTCTGGTTCTCGACGAACCGGTGCAGGGCGTCGATTTCTCCGGCGAGATCGCCCTCTACGACCTGATCAAGTCGATCCGCAACCGGACGGGCTGCGGTATCCTGTTGATCTCGCACGACCTGCATGTGGTGATGGCCGAGACCGATACGGTGATTTGCCTGAACGGCCATGTCTGCTGCCGCGGCACGCCGCAAATGGTCAGCCAGAGCCCGGAATATCTGAAATTGTTCGGCAGCCGCGCCGCCCAGACGCTGGCCGTCTACAGCCACGACCACGACCATACCCATCTGCCCGACGGCCGCGTCCGGCATGCCGATGGCAGCATCACCCAATATTGCCATCCCGACGACGGCCATCATCATGGCGACCACGAGCATGACGACCATGCCCACGATCATGACCATGCCGGTCACGTGCACGGTCCGGATTGCGGCTGCGGTCACAAAAGCCGCCTGCAAGGATTCGACAACAAGGAGCGCGGCCGTGTTTGACGATTTCTTCACCCGCGCGCTCTTTGCCGGCATCGGCCTTGCGATCACGGTCGGTCCGCTCGGCTGCTTTGTCATCTGGCGGCGCATGGCCTATTTCGGCGATACCATGGCCCATTCGGCGCTTCTCGGCGTCGCGCTGTCGCTGCTGTTTGATCTCAATCTGATGCTCAGCGTATTCATCGTCGCCGCTGCCGTGTCGTTGCTCCTTCTGCTCCTGCAGAAGCGCGGCGCGCTGTCCACCGATGCGCTGCTCGGGATTCTCTCGCATTCCGCCCTGTCGATCGGCCTTGTCATGGTCGCTTTCATGACCTGGGTGCGCATCGATCTCGTCGGCTTCCTGTTCGGCGATATCCTCGCCGTTTCCGAGGCCGATATCGATCTCGTCTGGGGCGGCGGCATCCTTGTGCTTGCTGCCATCGTCTATCTCTGGCGGCCGCTGCTCGCCTCCACCGTCAATCCGGAACTGGCCGAGGCCGAAGGCCTTCAGCCGGAACGGACGCGGCTCTATTTCATGTTGCTGATGGCGCTGGTGATTGCGATTGCCATGAAGATCGTCGGTATTCTGCTGATCACCTCGCTGTTGATCATCCCGGCTGCCACCGCGAGGCGCTTCGCCACCTCGCCGGAGATCATGGCTGTTTTGGCTTCCGTGATCGGCGCGCTTGCCGTCACCGGCGGACTGTTCGGGTCGCTGCATTTCGACACGCCGTCCGGGCCGTCGATCGTGGTTGCGGCGATGGGGCTTTTCGTGCTCAGTCTTTTGCCGTTCGGGCGGAAAACACAAACCGAGACGGCCATTCACTCGACGCATGGGGGACATCACTGATGGCGACACAGAAACTCACCAAGAACCAGTCTCTGGTCCTCGACGCGCTGGAACATGCGGAGGGGCCGCTTAGCGCCTACACCATTCTCGACAAGCTGCGCGACCACGGTTTTCGCGCGCCGCTGCAGGTCTACCGGGCGCTGGACAAGCTTTTGGAATTCGGCCTGATCCACCGGCTCGAGAGCATGAACTCGTTCGTTGCCTGCGCCCATCCCGATCACCACCACCACCATGATCATGGCGTCACAGCCTTTGCGATCTGCGAGGATTGCGGCCAGGTTACCGAGATGCATGATGCAGGCATGGAAGAGCGTCTGTCGGTGCTTGCCGGTAATCAGCATTTTAAGACCGAGAAAACGACGATCGAGATTCGTGGTCACTGCCAGAACTGCACCGCTGAATAAGCACTGCACCTCAGAAAATGCGCGGCGATGGGCAGTCAACGTCCCATTGCCCAAGCGGATGTCGAGACATCCCAACCCGTCAAGGCCCAACCGTGAACAATCACGACTCGATATCCGACTTCCTGTTTTCAGCCCATGCACACGGCCACGCTCATCATGATGAGCAGGATATGCCCGGCACCGCGATCGACCCCGTCTGCGGCATGACGGTCAAGCTTGATGCCGGAAAGCCGAGCCTCGACTATCAAGGCACCACCTATCATTTCTGCAGCCAGCGCTGCCACGGCCGCTTCGGCGCCGATCCGTGGTTCTTCCTGTCAGGCCATTCGAAGGGCCAACCGAAGGTCGCGAAGAAGGCAACGCTCTATACCTGCCCGATGGATCCTGAAATTATCCGCGACGCGCCGGGCACATGCCCGATCTGCGGCATGGCCCTGGAGCCTATGGGCGCTCCGGTCGAAGGCTCCAGCCACGAATTGATCGATTTCACCCGGCGCTTCTGGCTAAGCCTTGCCTGCGCCGTGCCGCTGGTCATCCTGTCCATGGGGCCGATGCTCGGCCTCCCGATCCGTGACTGGATCGGTGGCAGGCTCACGGCTTATCTCGAACTGATCCTGGCAACGCCGGTGGTGCTGTGGGCGGCAAGGCCCTTCTTCGAGCGCGGCTGGGTTTCGGTGCGCACCGGCCACTACAATATGTGGACGTTGATCATGCTCGGCGTCGGGGCCGCCTATCTCTACAGCCTCGTTGCCACGCTCTTCCCCAGCCTCTTTCCCATGGAGTTCGGTGGCCACCACGGCGATGTGGCCGTCTATTTCGAAGCCGCCGCCGTCATCGTCGCGCTGGTCTTCGTCGGCCAGATTCTCGAGCTTCGCGCCCGCGAGCGTACCGGCGATGCGATCCGTGCCCTGATGAACCTGGCGCCGAAGATAGCCCGGCGGATCCAGCCTGATGGGACGGAACAGGATGCACCCCTCGAGAACATCCTTTCCGGCGACCATGTGCGTGTGCGCCCCGGCGAAGCCGTGCCCGTCGATGGCATCGTCACCGAAGGCCGCTCCAGCGTTGACGAAAGCCTGATTACCGGCGAGCCGTTGCCGGTGGAAAAGACGCAAGGCGCCAAGGTTACTGGCGGCACGGTCAACCGCAACGGCACGCTCGTCGTGCGGGCGGAGAAGGTCGGCAGCGACACCGTCCTCTCGCAGATTGTCGAGATGGTCGCCTCGGCCCAGCGCTCTAGGGCACCGATCCAGAAGCTTGCCGATCGCGTCTCCGGCTGGTTCGTGCCGGCGGTCGTCATTGTCGCGGTATTGGCCTTCTTGGCCTGGCTGTTCCTTGGTCCGCAACCGTCCTTTGCCTATGGGGTGGTGGCGGCCGTTTCCGTGCTCATCATTGCCTGCCCCTGTGCGCTGGGGCTGGCAACGCCGATCTCGATCATGACGGCGACGGGCAGGGGCGCGCAGTCGGGCGTGCTGGTCCGCGAAGCCGCAGCCCTTGAGCGTCTCGCCGCCGTCGATACGCTGATCGTCGACAAGACCGGAACGCTGACCGAGGGCAAGCCGCGCCTGACCGACGTGCTGGTGCATCCCGCCTTTCCCGAAAACCGGCTGCTGATGCTGGCGGCTTCCCTTGAAAGAGCGTCGGAACACCCGCTGGCCGAAGCCATCGTCGCGGGCGCTGCGGCACGGGATGTCCTGCTCGTCTCCGTTACCGATTTCGAAGCGGTCAACGGCAAGGGCGTATCGGGCAAGGTCGAAGGGGAAACAGTGATGGCCGGCAATGCCGCCATGATGGCGGACGCGGCGATCGACATAACCAGCTTTGCCGGCCATGCGGAGAGCCTGCGCCAGAACGGCCGCACGGCGCTCTACATCGCCGTCAACGGCCAGCCTGCCGGTCTGCTGGCACTTGCCGATGAAATCAAGCTCAATGCGGCCGAGGCGATCCGCGCGCTGCATGCCGATGGCATCCGCGTCATCATGGCAACCGGCGACAATGCGGTGACGGCTCAGGCCGTGGCCAAGGCGCTCGGGATCGACGAGGTCGCGGCGGATCAGCTGCCGGAGGCCAAGAAGGCACTGGTCGAGCGGCTGAAAAACGAGGGCCGCGTGGTCGCCATGGCGGGTGACGGTATCAACGATGCGCCGGCGCTGGCTGCGGCCGATGTCGGTATCGCCATGGGCACCGGCGCCGACGTGGCGCTGGAGAGCGCCGGCATCACGCTCCTGAAGGGCGACCTCGGCGGCATCGTCCGTGCGCGAAAGCTGTCGCAAGCCACGATGCGCAACATCCGCCAGAACCTGTTCTTCGCCTTCGGCTACAATGCGATCGGCGTGCCGGTCGCGGCCGGATTGCTCTATCCGCTCACCGGCTCGCTGCTGTCGCCGATGCTGGCAGCCGCCGCGATGAGCCTGTCGTCCGTCTCGGTCGTGGCCAATGCGCTGCGGTTGAAGAGGCTAAAGCTCTGAGGACGTCTATTCGATCACCGAAAGGCTGGTTGCAAACAGCCGCCATTTGCTGACATAGCCGTTGGCCGATTTCCTCAGCCCGGCGACAGCCGTCTCGTCCAGCAGGCGAATGGCCTTTGCCGGAGCGCCGACGATCAGCGAATTGTCCGGAAAGACCTTGCCTTCCGTCACCAGCGCATTGGCGCCGACGAGGCAGTTGTTGCCGATTACCGCGCCGTTCAGCACCGTCGCACCCATGCCGATCAAGGAATTATCGCCGATGGTGCAGCCATGCACGATAGCGCGGTGGCCGATCGTGCAGCCTTCTCCGATCGTCACCGGAAAGCCGGGATCGACATGGATGACGACGCCTTCCTGGATATTGGTGCGGGCACCGACCCGGATCGGCTCATTGTCGCCGCGCAGCACCGCTCCGAACCAGACGCCGACATCCTCGCCCAGTTCGACCTTGCCGATGACATGCGCATCCGGCGCCACCCAATAGCTGCCTTCGGGTGGGACAGCGGGACGCGTCGGGCCAAGAGCGTAGAGCGGCATGATCGGTTCTTTCCTGCCTTAGACGACCGTGACGGTCAGTGTTTCAACGCCATCGATACCGCAGGATACCACGTCGCCGCGCGACACCGGGCCGACACCCGATGGCGTGCCGGTCATGATCACATCGCCGGCAGCCAGCGTGAACAGCGTTGACAGTTCGGCGATGATTTCGGGCACTTTAGCCAGATATTGCCGTTTTCCGGATGTCCGATCGCCTGCGCCGGGACGATCCGCGAAACCGGCGCCGAATGTTCGAAGGCCTTTGCCGCGGCCCAGGGTTTGCCGGCGGTCTTTGCCTCGGCCTGCAGGTCGCGACGAGTGAAGTCGATGCCGACGGCATAGCCGTAGACACAGTCAAGCGCATCTCCTGCACTGATGGCGTCGCCGCCCTGTTTCAGCGCGATGACCAGCTCGACCTCATGGTGCACGTCGGCCGAGAGTGGCGGATAGGGAAACTCCGCCGCCTGCTGAAGATTATCGGGATTTTTCTGGAAGAAGAAGGGTGGTTCGCGGTTCGGATCATGGCCCATCTCGATAGCGTGGGCAGCATAATTGCGTCCGACACAGTAGACGCGGCGAACGGGAAAGGTCTGATCGGAGTTCGCTACCGCCAACAGTACGGGCGCGGGAAGGGGGATTACGTTTGTCATCGATATCCAGACATTCGATTGTGAATGCCGGACGATAGCACCCCTTTATGGGGCGGGGAAAGACGCTTCAGCTGCAGACGTAGGCCTCAAGCTGATCGCGCGTCAAGAACCGGCTGCCGGCCCGGGAGTTCAACTCCGGATGCGTATATTCGAGGCTTGGGACATCGGGAAGCTCAAGCGCCTGGCGGACGGTCATGATACCGACATCACGGCGATCGCTGCCGCGTTTCAGGCTGACTTCGACGATGCGATACAGATTTTCCTCTACCATGATGTTCTCTCCCGTCTCTTTGTTTTTTGATTCTGGACTGCAGTAGCTACTCCGAAATTGGTTTTTGTGAGGCACCTCATCTATTAGCATGCCACACATGAAGAAGTTGCAACAGTCATTTCTCCGCAGATGCTTGGAATCGTATCACAATGACACGTGAAGAGCATCGGACCAAGCCGTTTGAGCCCTATTGGCGAGCATGCGCCCAAGCGGTGGGCATCCTCTCTGTTCGCCATGGAACAATCCCGCACTTCAGGTGTTTTGGCCATTGACAGAAAAGGAGCGCACGATGGCCAATATCAAAAATCTGCGAACCGGTTTCACGGGCGAACTGGACGAGACAAGCGGCGTGGCGGCACGAGCCAAGCAGGCGGCTGACTATCTCAAGGACGAGGCCGGCGCCGTGGCGCGAAGCGCGCAGGATCATCCCTCTGCCACTAGCACCGCATTGCTGATTTTCGGCGCGGCGGCCTTTCTTGCAGGATATATTGTCGGCAGCGCGTCAGGCGCCGAGACAACACAAAGACGTTATCGATAAATATTGCGTTGCGTCAGATTTAGTTTGATTTTGATGCAATGCAGCATTAAAGTCATATTTATCGCAGTGATTCACCTCCTCCCGAAAAGCTGCGACCGATCAGCGGTCACCTCCTCCCGACCGTGGGTCATTTTCAGAAGCCTGCCGCACCTCCTCCCGCGGCAGGCTTTTTTCGTTTTGCGCACTGCCCTTCAGGAACCAAATCAGCTATTCTGCCGTTGTGGTCTGGCAAGACATTCGGAGGAGACGCTCATGCCAAATACCAAATGGTCCAATCCCGTGGAGGTGGGGTTCGCGCACAAGGGTTCTCAGGTGGTGCAGGGTCCGTTCGATGCCCTCATCTGCCTGATGGATACTTGGCCCGATCTGCGCGGCCCCCGCTACGTTGCCGCCAGAAGTTTCTGCCGCGCAGCGATCGACGGCCGCAAATCGCCGGAGGAGGCAAGGGAGGTCTTCATCTCGGCGGCGAAAGAGGCACAGCTTCAGGCGCATTAAGCCTCGCGTCGAGGCTTAGGTGCAAAATCGCTGCAGTTTCTTGATGGCCTGGTATGGGCCTGCATCGGTGTATCGATTGTTCGAAGACGCCGGGTCAAGCCTCGGTCAGATCGGCATCATCGTCATAATCGTCATATAGCTTTTCATCCGGCTGGAAATGCTTTGCGCTCAGGGCCGCGACGCAGAGCGCGAGCGATGGCGTGGCGGCTGCGAATGTTGGCCCATCGTTAATTTTGGCGGTCGCGTTGCGGGGGCTCCAGGTGAGGCCGCCAACGCAGCCTGGCAACAGCGTTTGGGCAAGAAGTTTGGCTGCGTCGATTTTGGCGGTAAAGAAGGGGATCCTGCTTTCCTCCCCGGACGTATACAGCCAGACCACCTTTCGCTCCTGTTCGCCGCCTTTGCCCTTCGCCTTGGTGACCTGGCGCTTGTATCCCATCACGAGGGCGATCGAGACATCAAGCCTCCTGTCGTAACCGGTGGCATGTTGAAGATCGAGAATAAGGTCGGCAACTGTCTTCATTTCAATCGGGTTCCTCATGACACGTTGCGGGACCGTACCGCTCCGGGTGAGCAATAAACGTACAATAACCAAGCATCAACACCAAAGGATAGGGGGCATCACGTGCCCGGCCGCCGGCATTCCCTGCCGTTCGGCCGTGCCGCTCTTGCCTTCATGCTCCCCAACGTGTAGCGACTTCTGGCATCGGCGAGCGATATAATCCCGGTTTTCGTCATGATAATGGCGCCTGGTTCGGACAAAAAATCAACCGGCTTTGACTGTCGCCCTGTCGCCGGCCGGATATTCGTTTACACTTCGACGTGGCGAATGCGCGATAGCGGGATATGAGAGCATGACGACAAACGCCAGTTTCTACGGGCCTTCGGCGGCGGACCGGCCGGGAATATTCGCCGTGGCGCCGATGATCGACTGGACGGACCGGCACTACCGTTTCCTCGCCCGGCTGCTGTCGAAACATGCGCTGCTCTATACCGAGATGATCGTTTCGGAGGCGATTTTGCGCGGGGACCGGGAGCGGTTGCTGGGGTTCGATGCGGTCGAGCAGCCGGTGGCGTTGCAGCTGGGCGGCAATGATCCGGACAAGATGGCGGAAGCGGCGCGGATCGGCGAGCAGTTCGGCTATGCCGAGATCAACATGAATGTCGGCTGTCCGTCGGACCGGGTGCAGTCGGGCACGTTCGGCGCCTGCCTGATGCGCGAGCCCAATGTGGTGGCCGACTGCGTGGCGGCGATGAAGGCGGCGGTGTCGATTCCGGTGACGGTGAAATGCCGGATCGGCGTCGACGACCAGGAGCCGGAGGTGGCTTTGCGGGACCTGGTTTCGCGGGTTGCCGAAGCGGGAACCGACGCGATCTGGGTGCATGCGCGAAAGGCCTGGCTGCAGGGGCTTTCGCCGAAGGAAAACCGCGATATTCCGCCGCTGGATTATGCTCTGGTTCATCGTCTCAAATCGGAAAATCCTCATCTTTTCATCGGCATCAACGGCGGTCTTGGCAGTTTGAATCAGGCGGTCGAGGAACGGAATCAAAAGGCGGCGCTGGATGGCGTCATGCTCGGCCGCGCTGCCTATCATGATAGCGCCATGCTGACGGCCGTGGACGGATATTTTTCGCATCCGCTGACGGGCGCGGCACCCGCCGACTTCACCGGCGAGGCTTTTACCGCCAACGGCCACCGGCAGTCGCCGGACTTCTGGGCCGGGGTGCGCGAGGCGATGATGTCGTACTCGGCCGGGCATATCGCGGCCGGCGGGCGGCTGATCCATGTCACCCGGCATATGGTCGGGCTGTTCCAGGGCTGGCCGGGCGCGCGGCGGTTCCGGCAGATTCTCTCGGCCGACGCAACGCGGGTCGGGGCAGGGCCCGAGGTGATCGCGGCGGCATTTGATGCCGTGTTCACTGCCGCTGAAACAAAACAGGCGGCGGAATAAAAACCAACGGCTTGCCGGTCCCGCAGATCAGTTCGGCAATCATCGCACGGCTTTTCGCCCCGGGGATGATCGCGGGCACAAAAAAAAACGGCGCCCCGAGGGACGCCGTTGAATCAATTGTCGCAAAGCGATCGGATCGAGGCTCAGGCAGCCTGGATGTTGACGGCCTTCGGGCCCTTGCCCATGCGATCCGGCTCGGTGTCGAAGGTGACCTGCTGGCCGTCCTTCAGGGTCTGGAGACCAGCGGCCTGCAGCGCGGAGATGTGCACGAACACGTCCTTGGCGCCGCCTTCCGGCGTGATGAAACCAAAACCCTTGTCCTGGTTGAAGAATTTTACGGTGCCCTTGGTGGCCATGGGAGAAGTCCTTTTTTCCCTTAATGATATGTCCTCACCCCTGCCAGGGTGGAGACGTTTTTCTTTCCGGTTTTGTCTTTATTGCGGAAAGCCAGTCGGAGAAGTCGATAACGGGGAAAGAACGTCTACAGTGCCTTTTCAGGCACGCCCGGATTTTTCCGGGACCATACAGCCAGTCCAGTCTCCGGGATGCAAACGCCCGAACGCCGAAATATTTGCAGCAAAAAAAGAAAATAGCAAGCGTTTAATCCTTTGCACTCAACCGCATGTCGGTACCCGCGCCCGCCTGCACCACGCCGGCACATCCGCCCCTGTCGCGGGTTTTTGCCCGCCCGCATCTGCCGCCTGAACGGCACCGGCCGGGGAAAACCGCCCGCCGTCCCGATCCCGCCGCAATTTGGTCCCGGCCATGACCGAAAAGGGGGCTGTTGCTTCGGGGTTGAACCGGGGTTGATGCCGACCGGGCGACGGGTTAGGTCAGGGACGAACGAGACGAATGCGGGGACTTGAGAGGTGGCGCTGTGATCGACCCCTATGAAACGCTGGGCATTGCCCGCGATGCCGACGAGCAGGCGGTCAAGGCGGCCTATCGCAAGGTGGTCAAGACCGCCCATCCCGACTCGGGCGGCGATACCGAGGCGTTCGGCCGGCTGCAGGCCTGCTACGACCTGTTGAAGGACCCGGTGCGCCGCAAGGTCTACGACAATACCGGCTACGACCCGCAGCTTGCCGACCCGCGCGACCTCCAAGGTATTTTGCGGCTCGAAACGCTGGTCAACGACTTCATCCTCGACGAGCGCGAGCCCGGCAGCTTCGATCCGGTCGCCGCCATGCGCCGCAAGCTGTCGGACGATATCGTCAAGAGCCGCTTCCATATCCTCGAGCTGGAGCGCCACCGCGCCCGCGTCCGCCAGCATATCGACCGGCTGGGCCGCCGCCCCGCCGCCGACGTGCTCGGCTCGATGCTGCGCACCCGCTCGCAATCGATCGCCGACGCCATCCGCAATGCCGAGGCGCAGATCGAGGCGATCGAGCAGGCGTATGTGATGCTGGAGGGCTATTCCTATGAGCTGGAGATGCTGGAGGAGGTGAAGGCGGCGGAGTAGGGGCGTTTCGGCCGACCCGCGCGACTTACCCATTGCCATTGCCGCCGTCTTTTCCGTCGCCGCGCCTGAGCGCCTGCGCCGAGTGCGCGAAGTCGCGCCAGAAGGGCAGCGCCTTATGCAGCCAGTGGCCGCGCGGCTGGGCGAGGCGGACGATCTCGGAGACGGCGAGCGCCTGCACATCCCGCGCGACGGTGGCGCGGACATGGGCGCTGACGAGGTCGTGGAGATTCTCGGCCTGCGTGCGGGCGGCGGCGAGCAGCCTGTCGTGCAATGTCCGGGCCTCCGGCGACAGATGCGCCAGGCAAGCGGGCATGCGATCGGCGCCGGTGACGAAGCCGCAGCGGCGATGGCGCCGGCAGGCGCGATAGGGGCAACCGAGGGGGATGCCGATGATTTCGAGTGTGTTGCGCCGCAGGGCTTCGTCCTGGCGCTGCTCGGCCGCGGTCTGTTTCGGGGCGGGGTTCGGCATGATCTCTCCTGTGGTTGGCGGCTGTGCTGGGCGGCGGGCACGCGCCCGCCTTCGCGCGGCCTTTCGGCCCGCGGTCTGGCTTGGTCGATGTCCGTCTTGCCCGCATGGGCAGGGATCGGACGGGGCGCTCGCAAGAGCCTTTTTGGGTAGTGGGAAAATGGCTCTCGCCAGCGCCCCGTTCGGCGGTTTTTGCCCGCGACTCCGGTTTCTCTGCGACCGGCCCCTTGGCCGGTCTTAGGTGCCACACAGGCACGTCCGCAGCCGCGTCAGCCTGCGGAGGGAAACCATTTTCCGCGAACCCCCGATGTGAGGACTTCCGTCCTTTCCCCACACCCGGCGCCGGCCCCGCCTCGCTGCCACGGCTGGCAGTGTATCCTCGGCGGAACGATCGGGAGTATGGCATGGGTTTTGGGGGCGGGGATTTTGAGTGTGGGGTCGGGAGGCCCTCACCAACAAAATCTAACACTTAGCCTGCGGCTAAGATGTTGATTTTGTGTCCTCTCCCGCTGGGGGAGAGGGAGACCGGCGGCGCGTTTTTAGGCTGGCGGCTATCCCCGTTTGGTTGGGGCTGCGGCATACCTCTCCCCTTGCGGGTGAGGAAGCAATTTCAACATCTTAGCCAAGAACTCAGTGTTCAATTGTGTTTGTGAGGGGGCACCACAGCGTCAGGCACAGGAATCACGGTGGGTGGAATGGATTTGTTATGCGTCAGCAGATTGAAGCAGCGGCTGAGTAAGCCATTCAGCCCCACTCGCCTTCTCAGCACTGATGCGATTCTTTCTATTAAAGCGAGTGATTCATAATGGCATCAGCGTTTCTTTAAAATAAACTGAAAAAGAAATTTATCGTCATAACTATTAGTTCGTATAAGAATCTCAATATGTAATTTAGGCTATTTAAGAGAAATCCAATAACAACCCCAGAAATTGCGGCGAATACGACTGAGTTATTCGTCGTGTTCACAAAGTTCCTATCTTTTATGGTAGATAAGATATTTTTAAAGGATTTAATTGGGTTTTCTCTTATTTCATTTTCCGCTGAAGTAATTTTTTGGTTTAAACCGATATGCCCAAATCGATTTTCAATGTGTTCACGCATTTCCTTTACCTGTCGGCCATTTTCTTCTATTTCTAGTTGTATTTTTTCGAGATTAATTAGAGAGCTATATATGTCTGGCGCAAGGCGATCTTTTTTAAGAAATTCCGCCCACAAGTTTCCTTTTTTTCCTTGAGATAAGGTTTCTATGTCTTCATAAATTTTGTATATTTGTCTATTATTGGAATTTCTAAATTTTACTATATCATAGAAAGGTCCAATTTCATCTTTAAGTCTATATTCGGTGATTTCTTTCAAAAACTCCACTTCAACATCGGGAGATACGAATATATTAACTTCATCGTAGCCTGATTTTTTATTGTAAGAAATCTCTAGCTTAGAATCTTTCTTTGCGTACACAAAGAAATCTGCATGAAAAGGGGATGGTCCCAACATAAGGAATTCGATGTTTTCTTTCTCTTTGAAGTTTTTCTTGAAATGCTTCCATACGATCACTGTTGATGTTGACGGACTGTTTTCGTATTTCTCGGGATAAATGAACGCAACCGGCAGGGTATCGTTGAAATTTATAACTATTGTGAAATTTTCGCTAGTTAATATATCCCTAAACGAGCCTAAGTATTCCTTTTGAAGTCTAAATGGTATTGTGATTTTTATTTCAATTTTTCCATGTGAAAAATGTGGGTATAAATATTCCAAGTCCGATATGTCTTGAGTTTCCGATCTGTTGTCCGAATCATAGTCATTTATATAATTATTGAATTCAAACTCTGAGAATATAACATCTTTTACGGAGTTGTCTTGTTGAAGAAAGTTCTTCAAATTTCTAAAATACTCGGCATTCTCGCCGTTTGTATCGACACTTTTTGTGCTTTGAAATTGAAAGCAACCGACGCCAAACGCGTATAAAATTTCTGACACTGCTTTCAATCCACCCGATTCGTGTTTCAAATAATAGTTATTGTGCAATAAATGCTGCTAAAAGCAATCTGCAGCTGAGATAGCGATTCTCGTGCCACTCCGTTTTCCTGAAAGATGCCCTCAAGCTCCACGGATATTCCCCCTGCTGGTTGGCGATGTCGTCGGCCTTCCAGCCGCCGTGTTCTCTGACCAGTGTGTGCCGTCATACAATTGACGTTTCTGAACCGGACGTCGCGTTCGGCTATGGGCCGCACACCGACGCTTCTCTGCCGGATAGAATGCTCACGCGGCATCCGGCCGATGCGGCCTTGCCGTTAGTTCGATGCCCAGCGCTTTCATCACCGCGATCGTCGTCTTGAGGGTGGGGTTGCCGTTTTCGCTGAACGAGCGGTAGAGCTGCTCGCGCGAAAGCCCGGTCTGCGTGGCGATCTGGGTCATGCCCTTGGCGCGGGCAACGACACCCAGCGCATGGGCGATATAGCCGGCATCCTCGGAGGCGAAGGCTTCCGCCATGAAGGCCGCGATCGCCGCGTCGGAGGTCAGGCCTTCGGCCGGATCGAAGCGTGTCAGTTTTTCCGCCATCTCATTCACTCCATTCTTCCGCCAGACGTTTCGCCGTCCTGATGTCCTTGCTCTGGCTGCTTTTGTCGCCACCACACAGGAGGACGATGATGGTGTTGCCGCGCTTCTGGAAATACACTCGATAGCCGGGGCCATGATGGATGCGAAGCTCGCTGATGCCTTGTCCCACCG
>Ga0307515_10013390_pt1 | contig 15339 bp, 7 predicted proteins | sample 17_EM_MG_FD_194513 | JGI IMG/M metagenome (GOLD analysis project Ga0307515, IMG submission 194513) | Populus trichocarpa ectomycorrhiza microbial communities from riparian zone in the Pacific Northwest, United States - 17_EM | ecosystem: Host-associated > Plants > Roots > Unclassified | place... | reverse complement strand
GCCTTTAATGTGGTATATCGCCCCCTAATACACCACTACTTAACTCGCTAATACCTCCATTTAAAAGCTTATCTCTTACTCTATATATTGCATCTACAATAGAACCTAACTATGCCCCTAATATCTCTATAAACGTCTCTACAAACGTCTACACGAACGCCTACACCTACACAAACGCCTACACGAATGCCTCCACGAACGGCCGCACGAACGGCTACACGAACGGCTGCACGAACGGCTGCACGAACGGCTATACAAAGCTCTGCTCAAAGCTCTATACAAAGCCGTTTACAAGGCCTTCAAAAATAAGCCTAAATACAAGGTCTATGTAGAGAAGCTCTCTACTCTGCACGAGGCTCTACTCAAAGCTCTATCAAAGCTCCACTTAAAGCTCTATCAAAGCTCTGCTCGAAGCTCTGCACAATACTCTGCTCGAGGCTCTGCTCAAAGCTCTGCACGACGCTCTACTCAAAGCTCTGCACAACGCTCTGCACGGAGCTCTGCTCAAAAGCTCTGCTTAAAAACCCTACGCAAGGCACTGCTCGAAGCTCTACTCAAAGCTTAATACGAAGCTCCAAAGCTTTCCTAATACGCAGCACTAATATACTAGGAAGACTTTATAATCGTCTACACAAACGGCTCTATAAACGTCTATACAATTAATTAACTAAACGCCCGTACGAACGGCTTTATAAACGTCCATACAATAAATCAATTAATTAGTCACCCACACGAACGCCCGTATAAATGTCTGCACGTCTGCAATTTACACGTCTGCACGCCTGCACATGGCTCTGCACATAGCTCTACACGAAGCTCTACATAAAGCTCTGCACGAAGCTCTACCAAAGCTCTGCAAAGCTCTTCCAAAAGCTCTACCAAAAGCTCTACCAAAAGCTCTACCAAAAGCTCTACTAAAAGCTCTACCAAAAGCTCTGCTCGAAGCTCTACTCGAAGCCCTATATAGAGCTCTAAAGCTCTACTAACACGCAGTACTTATACTAGGAACTCTCTACAATCGTCCGCACGAACCTCTCTACGATCGTCTCTACAAACATCTGCACGAACGTCTGCATAAACTCCTACATAAACACCTACACAAAGCTCTGCACGAGGCTCTGCTCGAGGCTCTGCTCGAAGCTGCTCGAGGCTCTGCTCGAAGCTCTACACGAGGCTCTGCTCGAAGCTCTGCACAAGGCTCTGCTCGAAGCTCTGCACGAGGCTCTGCTCGAAGCTTAGCGCCCTAAAGGCGTCTACGACCGCGTCGCCTGCCAGAACATAACACGACGGTAGTATAGGTATAGTTTAACCAGGCGAGCTAGTTATTATAGGATAGAAGAGGCGCCTCTATAAATTTGGAAGGAAATGGAGTGGTGGTAGTAGAGTACGGCCGTTGTTTTGATGCGACCGGTAGAGAGGGACCAGTTTTAAAAACATGTCTTAAAACTTTAAGGATATATCTCGCCCCCTAATACGTTAGTTAGCTAGTTATAATTATTATAATTAAATAAAAGAAGAGATTATAATTTAAATGCATCGCGCACTAAGACCATAGCTAGTATATTTACGCCGCTAGAGTTATTTAAAATTAACATATGTTGGAAAAAGAACCCAGTTTACACCAAACGCGCGCCTATAATCTCTCAGACGCTTCGCAGAGGAATTTTGGGGGTGGCAGGGGTAGTAGGGGTAGCGCGGCGTTCTATTGGCTCAGGAGTTAGTGCGCGCCATGCAAAGCCACAAATTCCTCAGAGAAGCGGCTGAGGCACCTGAGATAACGAACGAGGGGCATTCGCCACGCGCTTAGCGAAACAAACACGTGACAAGCCGATTGTATCAGCCTTACATAGCCCTCCTGTTGTGCCTCATTGCGCCTCAAATCGTCACTCCCACGGTTTCGTAGTTGACTCTGCTAAATAACTCCCCCATGCCACTTTCCCATCTTCATCTACGCAAACGAAGCTGCCACGCGGGATATATAAACTTGAACAACCAAAACTACTCTCCTTTGATTCCAGGCCGCAGAACCACCGAAAGCGACGGTACGCCATGGACAGCTACTCAAGCTTCGCATTTGGCTGCTTTTGTGGTCAGACATATAACAACGCGATCGACCTAGAAGAACATAGAAGAGCTCGTGGGCACTTCATTGCACATGTTTGTGGGCCTTCTTGCAAACATCCACCGGTCTCTCAGAGTCCTATTCGAGTCCAGTTCTGCAGCTACTGTGATAAGAAATGCGAGCGGGATGACATTCTGCAAGACCACCGCATATTCACGGGACATTGCTTCTGCTCCGAGTGCGACCGGTCCTTTGATAGCCAGGCGGCGCTCCAGACACACCTTAGGAGTCAAATACACGCGTCAGAGTTTCGCTGCTGTGATTGCAACATTGCTTTCAATGACATCATGCTCTCAATGCGCATATGGCTAGTCGAGCGCATAGGAAGCCAATAGCAAACAATTCCGGGAAGCCAGAACGCCTATGCCAAGATTGCAACCGAACCTTCAAATCAACGAATTCCCTTTTACAGCATCGAGAATCAGTCAAGCATAAGCCGCTGAGTAACCTAAGTTGCCCCGTAGGGAAGAAATGCAAAGCCGGCTTTACCTCACCATCTGCTTTGATACAACACCTGGAAAGCGGAGAATGCGACTCAGGAATAACAAGAGAGAAGATATACCAGCTGGTCCAAAACCATGATACAGATAATCTCATCCACAAGGCTCCTGAAGGCATAACGCTGAGTTCTCCGAGATTCCCAATCTCAGATAATTCACTCCCAGGGAGTTTGCCAATGACACAAGATCTTTCCGACGATACTAGCTGCTGGTCCTTGCTCACCCCACCTTCCGGGCTTGCTCTAGACGAAGACGAAACGGAATGGTTACTGATAAGCGGATCCCGGACACCGGTATCTGATAGTCAGTACTCTCTCAATGCTCCGATCTCCCGTAGGCTGGAATGCCCGCTCTGCCCAGCGCAGGGTAAAAAGTTCGCAACACCCCAGGCTCTTGAGAACCATATGAAGTCGCCAATTCACCGCCCAAAGGTCTATTACTGCCCGGTTAGCATGTTTCCGGTAGGACTCTCTTTCCACCAACGAAAGCAACAAAAATTCTTCTCCACTCTTGGTGGGTTAGCCCAACACCTTGAGAGTGGGGCATGCCAAGGTGGCAAGGACATTTTCATTGAAGTTGTCGAATTCATCGAACGGAGACTTGAGTTGTTTGGGTTTAGGAGTATGCCGCTTTTGTTGTCTCGATGTTAAGGTTTCTGAGGACCAGGGGACGAGTAACAAGAATCGTCAATTAATTTTGACTAAGAACACTCGTTCCATTATATTTCCCATCTGGATCTTTCTTTGTAACAAGGTGGATTAATAAAATCCTGATGTGTATTATGTCAGCGCTCAAGCAAGCACGAAAATAACACATTAGAGCCAGGGTTGCGGAAAATCCAATTTTCCGCGATACGGATCGACGATCGACGATTGATACGATATCTCGTATCGTATCTCGTATCGTGATATTCCTTGGCATTCCCCATTAAATTTTCTTTTACCAAATCTACTGCTTTTTTACTTTAATATTGTATAAAACATGGCTTTAGAAGCGGATTCATCTCTTCTTAAAAATACTTCTAGCTTAATTAAGAGCTCTAGCATATAATAGGCTTAGCTTTAATCTCCAGTCTATAAATTTACTCGCCTACCGTACGAAAATGAGCTAATATACGATAAAAAGAACCAAAGGCTTATATACTGCAATTAGTGTAAAAGTTACTTAGTACTATTAACTATAAATATAAAAAAACACCTTGCGAAAGACTATATAATCTCTATTAACTTAAAATAGCCTTATACAAAGGAGTAAGCACTTAAAAAGCTTTAGGAACTTTAGGTAAAAATAATATTAGAATTTAGGACAGATAAAGTTAATTTTATAATCCTTACAAAGGTTCTAAATAAGAAAGTTATCCAATAAGCTTTTATTAACTTAGTTATTATATAAAACCTTCCATTCCGGATTATAGAGTGGGAAGAGTTCTATATCTTTTATTAGGCTCTTAACCTAAAGTTATCTAATTTAATAATAACAGTACACTTAGAAATTTCTTAGATAATTACCCATTTCTTTTAGTTATAGAAAGACATTGTATAAAGATAAGTTTAATTAGCGTTAACAAGTATTTATCTTTCTGTTAATATTTAAATGTCCCTAAATAACCACCTTCTTCTTATAGTCTGCGCCTACTTTATTAATAGCTAGGAAAACTAAATAAAAGCTCTTTTTACCCTTTATACGGTACTTAGTTATAATAGAGCTAAATAATAGAATACCCTTTTCCTAGTTTTAGAGGAGTATGGGATTATATAAAAGCTTAGAGCTATTATTACAGATAATTCTATAATAAATGATATTCTCTATTATATAATCTATAAGTATCTCGCTAATAATAAGGATATTACCTAGGATCCTATCTAATAACGTATCCGCTGCTAGGGGTATATTATTAATCTTGCCGTCTAGGCCTTCCTCTTTAAAGATACTCTTAAACTTAAGGCTATTAAGTTATATAAAAGGAATAATGTAAGTGGAAAGGAGCGAAGTTATAAGGAAGAGATTAAGTAGAAATAGGCCTTCTAAGCAATAGGCCTACTTAGTAAGCTTTATAATATTATAGTACACTTCTATACCTTAGTAAGCCGTATAAAGGAGTTTAAGACTTTAGTTAGAAGACGAGTTCCACTTAATAATTATATAAGATAGAATGGCTAGTATTAAATGCTTAGCGTCTTACTTAAGCATAAGTTAGGAATTAATAACTATATTAAAAGCAACTTTAATATACTTAAGGAGGATTATATCTTACCGCAAGACTAGAAGCTTCTTTATACAATTTACACTTTTCTAAAGCTATTCTACTGTGCAATATTAGAGATATAAGGGGATTATATAACACTTAATCAAGTACTCTTTATAATAGATGTGCTTATTAAATATATAGAGAACTCTCTTATATAACTCTTCTTCTAGCTACTTTATTTAAGCTAAAGCTAATATTATATAATAGGCACTCTTTAAATTAAATAAAGCTCTCTTACTTTGAGTAAAGAATATATAGGCGAAGTTTAACGAGTACTACCAGAGAACAGATAATTCGCCTCTTTACGCCGCTGCGCTTATTCTTTACCCAAATCGTTATATAAAGTATATTAAGACATTTTAGAAGAAGGAGTAGTAGAAAATAGTACTTCTAAAGGTCTAATAGCTCTAGGAAATGTACCGAGAATTAGAGAAGCCTATTACCTCTCTTTAAATAGTATTATATAATAAGCTATTATAAGATAAGTATAAGAAACTTAATAAGTACAATTAAATTATAAACGAGTTAAATAAAAAGGTTACTTAACTAGCAAGCCAGGATAAGTATAAGGACTACTGCTCTAAAGTACCGTACGAAATTAAAGTTTCTCTACTTTAGTGGTGGTCTTAAGAATAATAAATAAAGCGCTAGCTGCGGCTTTTACTCTTTATAAGAGAGGTACTTTTAATTCTAGCTATAAGCGACGAACTAAAGAGAGTATTTTTAGGAGGATATTATACGATATTATAGGAACGGATAAAGCTTAGAATATTAAATATTAAAAGAACAAAGTGTATAAAGAGTTAGTATAGAAGTAAAATTTTAAAAGAGAATAGCTAAAGGAGAAATAAAAGAAGTATAGTAGTTGTATAAGGAAAGAAAAGGTACGTAAGGGTATAAAATAAGATAATTTTACACAAAAGATAACCACTAAAGGCGCGTAGGTAGCATATATAAATATATACTAACTTTAAACTTAATAAATTATAAGTTTAAGTCCCACTAATATCGTCCTTTATTAGGAATCGGGAAATATAATTATTTAGTATACTTCTCGTCCTACTATACAAGAGATTCTTTAGTAATATTACCATACTGTAAGTAAATTCTCCTCTCCGTATAATATACCTATATAACTAACTACTCTTAAGATAAATAGAAGAGGGTAGAAGTTTTACCGGCAATTAATATGGAGGCTTAGGTAGGGGGGGTATTAGAGAAGTAGGTGTGGACGGGGAGGCCCTTATATATAAATGCAATTCTAATTTAGAGCTATAGATCTCTAAATATAATTATAAATAACCTATATTACCCGTATAAGGTAGAGAGCTAATTAACGCTAGCCCTATAAGGCCTATATAGCGACTCCGCGTCGTCTAGTAGGCCCTTACCCCTTTACTAAGTGTTGGAGTCTCCTAGGGTTCTATAGTAGGTGCTGTGGAAATTGCAAGTAGCGGGATTATAGGGCTCGATATTTATCATACAATAAAAATTCTTAGCCTATAGCGGCGGCAGCGGGAGCACTAGAGGGTAAGGATTAGATTATAAAACTAGAGGATAATAAGGAATAGATAAAAGTTACTAAATTTAATCTCCTCTCTTTTTTACCACTTTATTTTATTTTATAGTATCTTATATATAGTATCTCGTACGAGGAGAAGTATAAATAGAGAGTAGAAAGGAGATACCTAATTAGTAGGGAAGCTAAGGACGTTGGTAGATTACTCGCTTATTTAGTAGCGGATCAAAAAAATCAATTGATATGATATGATATGATATGATCTCGCGTATCGTATCGATAAGGATCGTTTGGATTTTCCGCTACCCTGCTAGGGCTCCTGCGAAGCTAGAAGAGATAGGCTTAATTACTTAAACAAAATCGTAGTGTGGCCTAAATCCTTGTATATCCGGTAGCTCTAATTACTCCGCAAGCTTGTAGACGTTCCACTAGCTGTTTAACCATTTATCGATGCTCTGCTTCTTACCATAGGCTTTTAGGGCCGTGTATTAATTAAGGACGTCATGCTTTCGACCTAAGGTGGTAGGGGCTAGTGCAGTCTTCAATGCCTGAAGCCGTTTGTGTACCATGTTGAGGCCGTCGATGAGTGGAAGGTAGGCTACCGATATAGCGCGAACGATGTAGTTGCTGATATCGTTTATAACCTGTTTTCGCTTCTCGTGTATGCGGAGATTGTCTTTGTATTCGGCGTAGAGTTGATTATAGGTAGTGAGATTAATTTGGTCCAGTTAAGCTATCGATATAGCATTAGGAAGTACGTCCGCTGGTATAGGCAGGCTTGCCAATCATTCAACGAGGCTTCAATATTGAATTGAATTGAATGCCAAGACTCAATCAACTGAGAGCTCGCGGGCTTGGCAACGCATTCAATCTGGAGGTCCTAATTGAATTGAGTTGATTGAAAATATTGAAGCTTTTAATATTATATAGAAATATACTAAAGCTCATGTGAAGTGATGCCCTAAACCTTATTTTTCTTAGTTTTCCTCACCAAAATTTTTTAATCCGAGTATCACCCGTTATTTACACCGCCATATCGCCGCCAAAGTCTTGGCAGGCAGGGTTTTGCTACCAATATCAACTCGAATTAATGACGATTCCACCAATATCGTTAGACCCCGAACGTATATTTAGCCCCAAAGGCTTGATATAATTGAGGCTTCAATGGCGGTAAGATCGTGGGACAAGGAAGGCATAATTGATATAGTAGATGAGCAGTTAAAGCGCCCGCAGGACGGAATCAGATATACACGGCAGGAAGGTAACTCAACACCATGCCAAGACTCGTGATAGTTACTAACTACTACGCCAGTTGAATTTAGTTGCAACCGTTGCAATATTGATTCAATCAATTCAATCAATTGAACCCTCTGCTGACAAAGCTTTCAATTCAACCAACTCGAGGCGTCATTGAATTGAATTGAATGATTGGCAAGCCTGGGTAAGGTCGATTCGGTGGTTCCAGCTTTGGAAGCTCGTCTTTCTTCTTGGATGGGTCGATATACTGCCATACCTCGTTGGTTTTGGCAGTGTCTTGAATAATAAAGAACCATTGAATCCAATTAGATGGCTTGTCGAGGATGAGGTTAATTTTTAATTCGGTAGAGGTCATCATTTTTAGAATTTAACAGGTCAGGAAGGGTCCAGGTCAGGGTCCAGTTAGCGTCTTGGCGAAACCTTATTTTGACGTTTCGAACTTTTGATTTGATTCGTCAGTTCGTTCGTCGGTCGGGTACGTCCGTCGACTGGGGTCGATCGTCCGTTCGTTTGATATGTGAAGAAGCTCGAGACTCTTGCAAAGGTGGTAGAAGTAGTGACTTCTTGAATGAGGTAGTAGGTTGATTGCTTAGCAGGTAGTGCGATCCGGGCTCATAACCGTAAGCAGACATGGGAATAAGCAAGCTGGCTTGCTAGATTGGCTTGCTTGCTTGCTGACTAACCAAGCAAGCCAGCAAGCTGGAAGGTCTATTTTGGGCAAGCAAGCAAGCTAAAATGAGGCTCAGCTTGCAAGCTAGCTTGCCCGCTTGATAGGAAATATATATACTAGATTTTGGTTAAGAGTTAAATCTTATGATACACTTTTGGTGGTGATTTTGACGCGTGTAATTGTTTTTCCGCGCTGAGCGTTCTCGCGCTTAAGTCGCGATCTATATTCATGGAGATCTCTCTACTAAACCCCCCCTAAAACACCACTATAATTACAGCTATCTACTAGCCCTTCTATTAGTAATGCCTTAGGATCTTACCGAAGCCAACCTAAACGCGATAGCTACTCTAACGCCTATAATTACACTTTCCGAAGCTATTACTCCAGACGCGTCTCCACCGCCTTCAGATAATACTAACTTTGAGAGAAACTATGATGGGATTAACTAGGGCCGACTCAACCAATTTTAGAAGCCATTTAGAATCTTAGAGAGGAATACAAGCTTTATTTACTAGTACGGATATTAACTTTAACATCGCACTAGTAAGCGACTATTTTGGGAATATAAATATTGCCATCAGCATATTATACCTGGTGGCCGATTTAATATTACCTCTACTACTTCTTCTACCTCCTAACACCTTGCAGAAGAAAGGGAAGGCCACGGTTATAATAAGCAAGGCGTAATTAAATTTATAAAGAAGCGGAAGGCAACAATTCTTAAAGTACTCAACGGGAAGCATAGAATCTCTTAAGGCCTCGCAAATAATCTTATTGGCGGCTTTAATAAGAAGGCCTTTTAGCAAGCTGTAATTAAATAGATTACCAACAATAATCATCCTCTACGAGAGGTTAAAACACCTTTTTTTTGTATTATAATAGCCGCTACCAATCGCAACGCAGAGCGGTAGATTTGGAAAAGCTATAAGTCAGTTCGGCTTTATATAATATAGGACTACAAGGCCTACCAGCCAGCTATAATTAAGGAGCTTGCAAGCGCCCGTTTAAAGCTTTATTTCTTATTTAACGGCTAGACTACACGCAATAGCAAACACGCTCTTACTAGTATATATATTTACTACCTTAATCGCAAAGGCCGAGTCGTTAACTACTTAATTGCTTTGCCAGAGCAGCTCGGCCGTTATACAGGAATCAACTACGCTTAAGTAGTCGGTGACGTCCTCACTCGTTTTAACGTTAGTAGTAAGAGGCTTAGCTATTTTATTACTAACAACGCCGCCAATAACGGCACCTATATAGATCATCTATCTACCAAGTTTAGCTTTAAGAAAAAGAACCATTAAATTCAGTACGCGGCCCATATCCTTAACCTTATAGCCCAGTTAATTTTATTTAGAAAAGATAAAAAAGTATATAAGAATAAGGATTCAAATATACCAGTAAGTTAATTAATAAATCTTCACTTCCTACTCTTCTACTAACTTCTACTAAACAGGACGAAAAACGCTTCCTTAAAGAATAGCAAAAAGAAGGTCCTCTCGGCGTTCTTATTAACATCCTTAACTCTATTAATATACCTCAGCTTTATTAACTTTTTAAAGAGTACTAGCAACAGGAGCAGGTTACTACACCAGAGGCTAAGGGTAGAATTCTTAAAGTAGTAAAGCCAGTCAAAACCAGATAAAATAGTTATCACAATACCTTTGCCCGAGCTGTCCTTCTTCACGGCCCAATCGATTTAATTACGTAATATATAATTCGGAAATATAATAAGGAAGTAGCTCCTCTAATAGCCAAAGGAAAAAAGGTACCTCTACCTCCACTACTTATTATAGGCGGAGCGTTAACCTCTAACAATTGGGACGTCATTATTAACTATATTAACATTCTATTACTAATTCGCGAAGCCACTAAGATACTTAAAGCTAGAGGCAAATCGGGCCTACATAGCGCGATTTGGGAGGTAATTCCTATACTTAATTGGCTGCTTAACCTCTTTAAAGAAAAGAAGGCCTAAGTAGCTAAAGCAATAATAGAAGGCTATCCTAATTAAGAACCAATTAAGGATCACTACGCAATTAACCTTAATTGTAGGTGGTTAAAACTACAGAAGTATTTTAAGAAACTTAATAAGACTCCCGTCTACTACGCAGCTATTCTACTTTATCCTTTATACAAAAACTTCTGCAAATATACATAGGTAGATCGCCCAGATTAGCTAATTAAAAACGACTTAGCTTTTCTTAAGCTTTGGCTTCAATATAAAGCTAAACCAGAGGCCTTAATTACGTCACCAACTCAGTCACTAACTCAGCGGCAAAAACCATCGCATGCGGCGTCCGGTAGAGACGACTATATTTAAGCCAACACTTGTGGCTCTTAAGGCCTTATTAACCTTAATAAGTACAAAGCTTAGAGAGTTTAAGAGCCTCTTAATTACAATCATCCGCTTATAAGCGATCCTATATTATATTAGTAGCAGGAGCAATTAACTCAGCTAAAGCTCTCAAAGATAGCTCTTAATATATTAACAACACCAGCTATAAGCAATAACTATGAACGAGCCTTTAGTGAAGCTGGTAATCTTTTAGAGCCACATCGCTTAAGGCTTCAGCCTAATCTTATTACTGCCTTATAGTGTAATCGTAGCTACAAAAGGATAGGCTTCAAAAGATCTAGTACGGATGGTAAGTGAGCCACGATCTACATAGGCGATAGCTAACATCTAGGTGCTTTAAAAGTAGAAGCCTTATCACCAGAGCCTCTTTTAAAGTCTCTCTCAAAGTCTCCCTTAGAGCCTCGCTTAAAGCCTCCCTCAGAGCCTCGCTTAAAGCCTCCCTTAGAGCCTCCCTCAGAGCCTCCCTCGAAGCCTCGCTCAAAGCCTCGCTCAAAGCCTCCCTCAAAGCCTCCATCAACGCGTTCCTTAAAGCCGCTCTCAACACCTCGCCAAGCTTTGCGATAACTACCCCTACGTAACTACATTATATAACTACGAGTCGGGCCGCAGAGGAGAGATTTTAGGGTGGCCTATAGCCTTAATTTTGTATATAACACCAAGACTTCTATACAAAATTTAATTAAGCGGGCAAGCAAGCCAAGCAAGCCAAAAATTTTGGCCAAACAAGCCAAGCAAGCAAGCTCAAGGTGTTAAAAATTACAAGCCAGCAAGCTGAGCCTGCTCAGCTTGGCTCGCTTGCTTATTCCCAACTCTAACCATAAGCTTTGCAGTGTAGGTATTAAACGAGCGACTGTATTGTGAATGTAGCTCTCTCTATATATATACGAGGTAGGGGGCAAGAAGATGACGACGATGATCCACAATAGCATTGTAGACAGCGCCACTCAGTCAGTGATAGGTAATAGAAATAGGTAATGGAAATAAGTAGTGAGACATGCGATGGCAAGAAGTAGGGTGGTGAGTCATAAGGTAGCGCAAGCTTTGGTACCAGTAGTCGGTTACAGTACTCCCTAAGGCTTATACTAGCTCTAAGACTAAAAGAATACGGCAAGAGCGTAGAGGACCTCTTTTATAAGAACTTATTAAGGTTAATATATTATAAACACCTTATATAAAACTTATTAAGACCCTAAAACTACTATAAAGGACTTATTAAAGCCCCTCCATAAGGGCCTATCCAGTATATTTAGGTAACTTAGAAAAGGGTCCTAATAGACATAGTACCCGCGACCTAAATAACAGCAATAACGATATAATAGCGACTAAATGTCTTAATAAGGTAGGTTACCATAGATAGTAATATAGGTAAAACTCTAGGCAGCGGAAATATAAACTAGCTTTAATAGCCCTATAGTGTTAAAGGCGACTTATAAAAGGGTCTTAATAGATATAATATATGTAACTTAATATATATAGGGGAGGCTTTAAAGGAAATATAGGCTAGTTAGATAAGGACTTAATAATTAAAGATATAGGCTAGCTTATAAAAAGGAGGAATATAAGCATAGTTACTAGAATAGAGTAGAATAAGTCGCCTAGTGGGATTTAGTCTATAACCTATTCTTTAAAATACAGTTGGCCTATTATAAGGAGAATTTTATAGGTACCGCGAAACGGGAACTAGTAGTATATAGGGTATTACGCCTCTATATTACTACTAACCCCCTATAGAGCGTAGTACGTAGTAGCTACTACCAGCTTTAAAGATTTTACTTTTTAACTATATTTTAACCCCTAATATACCTAGTAGGTAGATAGGATTATATTTTAGCTAGAGAGATTACTATATAGCTTAAGAGAATAGATATGCGTATTAGTATATTAATAGATGGAACCGTTTACTAGGATAGTATACTAGTAAAATATACTTAAAAAGTAAATAGAAATTACTTAGATAAGAAAGCTTTTAGCTAGGCCTTAACTATAGAAAGTATATAAAGTAATTAAAAGATCTAATAAAGCTACTAAAAACTAGAGTAGAGGCCTAGGTAAGTAGGTGTTGGGAATAAAGGCATATAAGGCATATTGCCGTCACGTGTGGCAAGTTGCCGTTACGTGCGGCAAGTTGCCGTCACGTGCCGCCGCGGCACTAGCGTGGTGAGGAACCTTAAGTTCCTTACCCCTTTCTTTAAGAAATAATAAAGAATAATAATTATCATACTATCTACGAACCGTAGCTACGTAATATCCCCTTGTATAACTAATACTAATTAGTAGTTAACTTTACTGTTATACTATAGAACAGCTAGGTATTACTAAGAAGAGACGAGCTACTATACTAGTGCTGCTCGTGCTAGAGAAAGCTGTCTTTTAAGGTTAGAACTGGTCCTAAACCTTAAATAGAACTCTTCCATAAATCTAAGGATCTAAAAGGCCAAAACTGGTCCTAAGCCTTTCTAAGATTACAGATTCTTGCGTCCATTACGCAGAATAACACGCTTTATAAGTCTTCGTAATTTAAGGCTAGAACTAGTCCTAAGCCCTATAATTATAAATACATATCCAAATACGTACTAAATAATAAACGCGTATTAAACGATAAATATATATCACGAACGCGTACTAAACGACAATCCCTATACTAATAACACTTCCCTCCCTCTAAAAATATAGCTACGCCTACTTTAAATAACTGGAAAGACTTCTTACTACTAGGGGTAGCTAAGCACGCGAAACTTATTAATAAAGATTAGGATGAATTCGCCTTTAATATAATAACTTATACCATAAAATAAGTTAACGGCTTTCTCCTACACTATATTATATTCTACTAAAATAGATGCTACGCCGATTTACAACTATGGGAGTATTTTAGGGAGGATTTTATAGAATGGACTGCTGATACTTGGGCACTTAGCAACGTTTATATTGTTTAGGATTTTTAAGACTTCCTCTGTAGGAATGGGGTATACGTTACTAAAAATAGTAACCTAATTACTAGTAATATTTAGGCTGTTATTGCTAGTATAGAAGAACTAATATAGACGGAAGCTAAGATTATACGTTAACTACGGAAACCTAAAAATAACCCATATTCTTTAGAAGGCAACTTTAATTTATATTAAAACCCCTAGAACGCTAACCCCCTACCTAGAGCTGCTCTCCCACTTAGAGGTACTCTCTTATTTAGAGTTGCTCTGCCTCTACCTCCTCTACTCCAGCTAACCGGTAAGCCTTTACTATAAGAAGTTATAAATCTAATAAAGGTATATTCGGACAAAGAGAAGAAGTTTAGAGGAGAACTATATAATATGCTTAGAGCAAAACTATAGGTCTTTTATAACTGTTGTAATAAAGTCGGAATTTAACGCCACTAGTACTATTACGCTTTCTCTATTATATTAAAGGGACGGGCAGTAATATTCTATTACAACCATATTATGGGTAAAAACTATAGCTTTAATATAATGCTTTAGCTTATTAGAGCCTACTTTAAGACTAATAAGAATCGCTAGCTTTATATGTCCGAATAGTAGGAGACTATATTTTAAAGAGTTATCACTTCTAACCTAATAAAGACTTATTTAAAGTGCCTTTAACTACTCTTTAATAAACTCTAGAAAATCTAATATGGCCTTACTAAAACTTACTAAAATAAGAACAGCCTAAGGGACTAGGTTATCTTAGCATGCCGTGGCGTTCCTAAGTGCAACTTAGCGCTATATAAACCTGCGGACACGTTTAAAGGAGTATATACTAAGCTACGCTCCGCTATAGGTACCGTGATATAAACGCAAGAATCTTAACAGCTCTATACTAAAAACCCTACCTAACTAAGTACTCCTAACTAATATAATTATAACTAGACTAATCGAATATATAGTGGCCGTGGTAGGGAATATAGAAGAGGGTATAATTAATGTTAACTATAAGGCAATTATAGAGGTCCTTATAGAGGTTTATTTCAAAGTAATTACTAAAAGAAGTGCTACGTTTGTAAGAAGCTAAATTACTAGTTAACTAGACACTCCCTTAATAAGCGAAAAGAGGCATATAATAAGTTCCGTTAGAGTATAAGAAACGTTAAAAATTATAAGGTTATTACGGCCTACTTCTAAAGCTTCCTGGTTTAATATGAAGGCGTAGAAGATCTTAAGGGTAAGGTTAATAAGACCGAACAGCTCCTTATAGATATGGAAATTAAGGACTACTTACCCGACTAATACTTTACTAAGTATAGTAAGGTAGATGGCATATAAACCGTCGCTGTTCTTAATAACTAATCTACGCTCTATTCTATTATAAAGTTAGATATCTTTAATAAGCTAAAGAAGAGCTCCGTGTTCTCCTTTAACGATAGATACTTGGCGAATATCTTCTATAGTATTATACCAGATACTAGAGCCGCAGGAGTATCTATAGTAAGAGAACCTTAAGTTTAAGCTCTTTAATAACTTAATACTTCTATCTAGATTAACTAATTAACGGTAGGCTAATATATAATACGTTTTGGTAAGGGTACCGCAATCTCTTTTGGCACAATTAGGGTCTAAACCCCCTTAGGATACATCACGTTCTATATTATTCCCGTAAATACTCTATTTCTATTCTGCATTAGGGATATAGATAAATTAGGCGTTAAGCTTAACAACCTTAAAAATATA
>Ga0307515_10013389_pt1 | contig 15340 bp, 2 predicted proteins | sample 17_EM_MG_FD_194513 | JGI IMG/M metagenome (GOLD analysis project Ga0307515, IMG submission 194513) | Populus trichocarpa ectomycorrhiza microbial communities from riparian zone in the Pacific Northwest, United States - 17_EM | ecosystem: Host-associated > Plants > Roots > Unclassified | place... | reverse complement strand
TCTTTTGAGCAGCAAGGACACATTACAGATATGTATAGACAAGTGAGGGTATTTCATCTTTTCTTTCTAATAGAATACACCAATTTATCTAATCTCTTTTCTCTAGGAGCTAGAGGTCTCAATAATCATTAAATTAGTTATCTAATAATTAAAATTAAAAGGTTTAATTAGTTATATAGATTATATAAATATATATAAAGGAGTAGGTAGAGGAGGAAGTTGTAATAGCCTTAGTGGCGATCGGTAGTTATTAGCAGCTATATCCGTGCATGCGATAAGAGGCTAGGGTTTCGCTATAGCCCCTAATAAAATCTACCTAATATATAATACTCGGTTACGGTGCGCGATAAGCGCTCCTATCGCGACATCTAGTTATATTACTTTTTTTTAGCTAATACCAAGCTCCTACTATTAATATTAATACTAGCTATAGCTCCCCTACCGTCCCCCTATACCTGTGGCTAAAAGAAATAAAAAGAAGTAGATAAAGTTTCCGTCCTTAACGAGCACGATTCGCGCGAGCTTAATAACGTAACGACTGCCTATAAAGACCCTTATTACTAAACCGGAAAAAAGAATATAAGGATAAAGTTCTTTAGTTATATATCTTTAATAAACCTTTAAAAGGCTAACTAGTGTGGGAGGGTACGACCTCTCTAAGATAGGAAAGTCACAGTGCTATCAGTTAGTCAGTCAGTCTGTCGGTCGGTCGGTCGGTCGTAATCAGTCAGTAGAACAGTCAGTAAGAAAGAAAGAAAAGAGTGTATTTCCGGTAACTGGTAAGGTCGTGATATGTATGATAGATGGAAGAAGGAAGGAAGCCGAGGGCTTTATAAATATAAGAAAATGCCAAGACAGTAGGCGACGTCCAATTTACACCACCACACTAGAACGTTGTAATTTAAACTAGAAGCTTTTTTACTATAACCGCTAATATTTATAATATTAATAATATTATATAGTATTATATACCTAAAGATAAGTCTATTAATATAATATAGTAATAACTTAGACGCAGTACTTATAGTAGTAGTTAAATAGGTAAGATAATATTTCTAAGGATATTACTAAGCTAGCTAAATATCGTGGTTATATTAGTAGAGCCATTTAATCTTAGCTAAGTTAACTTACAAATATTATATTAAGCAATATATATTATAATAGGTATTATAAGAGAATAGGGCTACTAATTTTACTAGCGATATGCCTTTAAGAATATCTATATATAGCGATGCTAATTTTAATATATCTCTATATAATATAGGGCGAGAGCTTAGCCTAGGTAGAATATCTATAGTTTTACCTATAGATATTCTACTAAAGAAGCTAGCGTAGCCCCTATAGACTAAAGCTAGGAAAAAGCAGCTCTTTCTTATTATATCTATACTTTTATAAATAAGAAAAAGAGCTACTTATAAAAGATTATATTAAAATCCTACTTTACGGGCTTTTAAAGAGTTTAATATCTATAAGCCATATATAGAGTAAATTCTAAAAAATATATAATAAAAGACTATTACTATAAGTATAAAAAACTAGTTCTATAACTAGATAGAGAAGAAATATTAATACGCTATTTGTTAGAGCTTAAATAAATACCTCTAAATTAAAGCTTAAACGAATACTATATTACGAAAATACTAAGCTAAAAAGAAGGAAAAGGGGTCGCTAAGACTAACGTAAACAAATATATAGAACAGCTGCTAAGGCGCTAGTAGTAAGCGAGCCAATTATAGGGTAGGTAGAATATGGTAGTATTGTAGCAGAATTTGGTAGGTAACGCGCCTAGCGCCGTTATATTATCCCCCTTTTAGAAAAAGCCTACCCTTAAGCTTAGTTAGGAATAAGATGGCACTATGCTTATAAAACGTAAGATAAGGAGAAAAGGAAGACGTAAGTACGTCCTAACTAAGTATAAAAACAAACTGTAAATTATATAGAATATTAGGCTAAAAAGAGTCGCCGCTAAAAGGCTTAGGAAGAATCCAACTAATTAGAGAACTTTAACCAGTAATTAAAGTTTCTATATACTTATCGGTCTTATATAACGCGCGAATTTAGGTAAACGTATATTATGAGACTTTATATTTTTTACTTAGATTAGGGCTTTAGGGCGTTCTTATTCCTATACTTTTTTAGTAGCTTATTATCTTTTTTACACTAGTATTCCATTTACTTATCTAGGTATTTTAGGGGTCTAGGCGTATTAAATTATTAGTTATAGAACTTTTTAAACTTCTAGGGGCAGCCTATAAAGTTCTAAGTAAGGTACTAGGCTAAATTTAGATTATAGCTCTTTTATTAAGTATAGTATTTTAATATTTCCTATACTAGCTTATAGGCTAGTATTTTATTAACTTTCTATTTATTATTGCTATTAACTTAAATTAGTAAGGGGGGTTTACTGTTTTATCTAAATAGTGGGTTATTTATTGCTTTTTATAGCTTACCTAGTAAGAAGATAGAGTAAATTTTAATTAACTCTAGGAGCTTTACCTTATATAAGTTACCTATTTTCTTAAAAACCTTATATAGTCCTACTATCTAGTAGTCTAGCTTATAGCTAGGCTATTTAGTTTATTTTTATTTTTTGTTATAAACTAAACTATATTACTAGGGGTAAAGTCGGGCTTATAATGGTGTTTGTTTATTTACTATTTTATTAACCTTTAGGCCTTTCCAAGGTTCTTATAGGCTACTATTTAAGCTTTCTCTAAGCACTTAACGTACTATTAGGCTTTACTATAAAATAGTTTCTGTAACCAACTACTGAGGCTCGCATTACCTTATAACTTACTACCCGTTTCTTAACTTATATGTCTTACTACCTATTTCTATTACCTATTGCCGACTGTAAGCGCTATCTACCGAGGCAATTGTGTATTATTGTTATCATCTTCATACTACCCACTTCGTGTATATATAGACGCTTTTAAGCTACATTTATAATTAAGTCGCTTGTTTAATTCCTATATTATAAAGGCCTATAGTTATAAGCCCGGCTCGCACTACCTGCTGCACTATCTGAATTAATCTACTACCTTATTTAAGAAGTCACTACTTTTACTACCTTTGTAGTGTCTTAAGCTTCTTTACTTATTAAACGAACGGATGATTAACGCTAGTTAACGAATATACAACCAACCGATGAACGAACTGACGAATTAAATTAAAAGTTTGGAATGTTAAAATAAGGTTTTACTAAGACACTAATTGGACCCTGCCTAACCCTATAAATTTTAAAAATAACGACTATAAATGAATTAAAAGTTATTCTTATCCTTAACCAGTCATCTAATTGGATTTAATAGTTCTTTATTATCCAAGATATAGCTAAAACTAATGAGGTATAGTAGTATATCGACCTATTTAAGAAAGATGAGCTTCTAAAGCTGGAACTACCGAAACGGCCTATACTAACGAACGTACTACCTATAGCTATATTGATAGCTTAACTAAACTAAACCCAGCTTACTGCCTATAACTAGCTCTACGCCAAATATAAAGACAATATCTGTATATACAAGAAGCGAAAACAGGCTATAAATGATATTAGTAACTATATTATCTGCACTATATTAGTAGCCTACCTTCTATTTATTAACGACCTTAACACAGTATACGAACAGCTTTAAGTATTAAAGACTGCACTTACCCTTACCTCCTTAGGTTAAAAGTATAACGTCCTTAATTAATATATGGATTTAAGAGCCTATAATAAAAAGCAGAGTATTAATAAATAGCTAAAAAGCTGGCGGAACGTTTATAAGCTTGCGGAATAATTAGAGCTACTAGATATATAGGGATTTAGGCCATACTACGATTTTGTTTAAGCCATTAAGCCTATCTCTTCTAGCTTTATAGAAGCACTAGAAGTGTTAGGTAAAACCTAAGTAGATAGTTATATAGCCGCAAGATATAGGCGACCCTAGGGCAACCTAGGGGTAACTCGCCCGTAAGGCACGTACGCTATATATGCCTAGGGAAAACCCTTCCTACCTCGCACACAGACTCCTCCTTTTCCCTTAAGGATTCGTCTCTGTATATACAATATACCCCATTATTCTATTATTGGACTCTATATCCACATCCTCACCTTATAAGAAGTAGATCTTATTTATAAAGAATAGAAGGACAAAGAAGCCCTATCTATTATTAATCTAATTAAGGAATTTAAGGAGCACTACTGTATGCAGTAAGTAGTATTAACCTCTACTACCCCTACTAATAGCTCTGTATTTATAACCCTAAAAGAGATAATAACGGCAATATTACAGATGAGTAAGAATTTAAGAAAATTCCTAATATATATAATAAACAAAGAAATAAGCACGGCTTAATATATTATATTAAGTGGAAGTATTATAATAAGAAAACCTAGAAACCTAAGAAGTCCTTAAAAGGGTGCGAGCGCGTACTACTAAAGTTTTACCAACGCTATTTGTTTAGCTAGCTAATTAGGATTTTCTATCCCTAGGATAGAAAATCGCTATTAGTTTAGTTAAGAGCGGTAAGCGAAACTAATATCTTTACGCGAACCTATACACTACCTATTATAATCTACCGTTTTTTACTAATACTATAGCCACTAGTTATATAACCGCAATTTGCTATTACATAACAGCAATCTAATAGTAATTTAATGGTAATTTGCTAGTACCGTAATATTCTATTTTAGAGTTACTTATTTAGTTTAGGAACTAACCCTTCTAGGGAAGGGAAGTACTATTACGGCACTAACCTATCGCATACTGTTTTATACTGTCTTATACTATTTCCTACTATTTCCTACTATTTCCTACTATTGGCTGGCCTACCACTAGCGCCTTAGCGGCTGGCCCTACTATCTGTATATAATACCCCTTTCGCCTCTTCTCCTCTTTATACTATAACGTAGTTATTTAGCCTACCTGTATTATAGCACTGTAATAGTAAGCGCCTTAATTACTAAGGGCCTATATATAGGGGCTACTATATATAGGCCGAGAATTTACTAAACCTATAGTAGGACTAGCTATATAGCTAGCTACTAAACTAGTAGTAGACTATATAGCTTATATTATAGGAGTTGCTAATTATGCTAGGGCACTATAGGCCGTTCTTATATTGCTTATAGTCTAATTTAGAGGGTTTCTAGCTTTATACTGTTTAGCGCGTACCTTAATTTAATAAAGGCCTTAGTTAATAGCTAAGCACTAATCTATAAGTTCCTTTAGCGTCTATATAGTAATAAAAACTAGTAATACAGCCCGCTATAGGTCTAGGGCAAGCTTATTAAATAGATCTAGTATTAGATCTTTCTAGGGAATTTAGGCCTAGCCTACTAAGTATAAAAAGCGGGTCTAAAAGGCCGAAAAGGTCTCCGTTAATTTTATATTTAGGCCTTCATAATTAAGGCAGGCGTTTTATACCTTAAAGGGGTCCTTATAAATAGAAAACAAGTAGTTAATTATTTTTTCTTTAAAGGTAAAAAGGTTTATTAAGTCCTTAGTATGTTATGGACGTAGGTACGTTTAGGCGTCCCTGCTAGTACGGCTAAAGATATAGGCTATTTAGGCCTAAGGGGTAGGAAAGTAGTCGGTATTAACTTTAAGCTTATTTTGTAGTTAGAGCTTCTAGTTATTAAATATAGGGTCTGTTCTATCTATAAGTAATAAGGGGTCTATAACCTTTATAAACTGTAATAATGCTATATAGGGCTTAGTAGGTCCGCCAAGGCGCTAGGATAGGGCCTTAAAGACTATAGCAAGTCTTTAGGTATTTAATAATTCGTTACTAGATATGGAAGCAAGAATATCTCTAGCTTTAAGCAGCTCTTATAGTCGTTTAATCTTAACATTAACTGCTACCAGCTCTGCCTAGGGGTTTAAGATATTAACTATCTTATTATCTAAGGTATTTAAGGGCCCTATAGCTGCTTTACTGCCTATTATATTTCTTAGCATAATAGTAGAGGTATTAAATAATTCTAAGTAAATTCTCTAGGGGTTCTAGTCTATATTTGTCCTACTCTTAAGGTTTATATTCTTTATATATTTTTCAGTTTTAGTTCTTATTCTTATTCTTATTCTTATTCTTATTCTAGTTCTAGTTCTAGTTCTTAGTTCTTATTCTTTAGATATATTTAAGTTCCTTCTTAGAAAGGAAGGGTGGATAAGCTTTAGATAATATTAGCGACTTAGTTAATTAAGGCACGAGTATGGTAAAAGGGACGCGTAAGCCTATATAATTGGATTGTCTATAAACGAGGATCTAAAGCTAAGGAAGAGGAAAGGAGAGGACAAGTAGCGCCGCTTGAAGTTATATACAATCCTTATATTACGTAACCGCAATCTACGGCAATCTGTGGCAATTTATAGCAATTTGCCGGTGCTGTAACATAGAGGAGGATACGTATTTAGTATTAAGCTTTTAGCTTATTCTAAGATTCTATATCTTACTTTTTTTTAGGTTAGAGTATTAGCCCTAGAGTTTTACTTATTAGAATAATATATAATTATAAAGAAGAATTAGGAGAGTATTTTAGTCTACTAGGCTTATTAACTAGTAAGCTACTTTATAGTTATAAAGTACTTTAAAGCTTTATAATCTATATATACTTTAATCTAAAAGTTTATTCTTTTAAGCTTTATATACTACTAGAATAATAAACGGATTATAACTAGCATTTCTTTATTATATACTTTATAGCTATACTTAGTTAAAGCTATTGTTTTTAAGAAGAAGGCTATAGGGTACTATTTACTGTCTAGGTATAGCTGTGATAGAATTCTAGTTATAACTCTATCTAAAGCGTTAGCCTTTAATATTAATTTAAGGTCTATATTATAGTAATAGAGAATTAAAAAGGAAATAAGCTAATTCTTTTGTTTTTTAAAGGCTTCTATATAGTTATTATTAAAGATAAAGGGTATATTAATTTAGGTTAGTTATATAAGAGGCTATAACTAACTACCGGTACTATGTCAAAACACCTACGTATCACCTGCGTATCGACTACGTATCGCCTGCGTATCACTTACGTATCACGCTGTTTTAGTTACGTAGTAGTCTCCCCTTTTATCTTATTACCTATACCTTCCTTATATATATAGAGAGGCTCTAGAGCTATATCCACAATTAAGTTACTTGTTTAATTCCTACACTGTAAAGCTTACAGTTATAAGCCTGGATCGCACTACCTGCTAAGCAATTAATCTACTATCTTATTTAAGAAGTCACTACTTCTATTACCTTTGCAAGTGTCTTAAGCTTCTTTACCTATTAAACGAACGGACGATTAACCTTAACTAACGACTATACCTAACCGACGAATGAACTGACGAATTAAATCAAAAGTTCGAAACGTTAAAATAAGGTTCTGCTAAGACGCTAATTGGACCCTACCTGACCTATTAAAATCCTAAAAATAACGATTACTAATGAATTAAAAGTTAACCTTATCCTTAACTAGCCATCTAATTAGACTTAATAGTTCTTTATTATCTAAGACATAGCCACAACTAATGAGGTATGGCAGTATATTAATCTATCTATAAAAGAAGAGCTTCTAAAGCTAGAACTACCGCATCAACCTATACCAGCGGACGTACTTCCTAACACTATATCGATAGCTTAACTAGACCAAATTAAGCTTACTGCCTATAATTAGCTTTACGCCAAATATAAGGACAATCTACGCGTATACAAGAAGCAAAAACGGGCTATAAACGATATTAGCAATTACATCGTTCGCACTACATCGGTAGCCTACCTTCCACTTATTAATGGCCTCAATACGGTATACGAACGGCTATAAGCGCTTAAAAAAGCTCTAGCTTCTACCACATTAGGTTAAAAGCACGACGTCCTTATCCAATACACGGCTCTTAAAGCCTATAACAAAAAACAGAGTATTAAAAAATGGTTAAATAGTTAGCGGAACGTTTATAAGCTCGTGGAATAATTAAAGCTACCAAACATATAGGGATTTAGGCCACACTATGATTTCGTTTAAGTAATTAAGCCCATCTCTTCTAGCTTTATAAGAGCTTTAGAAGTAGACCTTATTTATAAAAAACGTAAGGACAAAGCCGCACTATCTATTATTAATCTTATTAAGGAATTTAAGAAGCACTACCGCATGTAGCAAGCATCCTCTACCTCTACTATAAATAACTCTACCTTTGTAACTCTTCAAAACAACTCCAATTCCAATTTAGACTTTAATAGCAATTCCAATTCCAATTAAAAATGGCATAAGAAATGTATATACGGTCTCGTATATCGATTTAACAACTACTACTACATTATTAAGTATAAACGCCCTTAAGGATAGAGACCAAGGGCAAACATCTAAAAGAAAGTAGATAAAATGATCTTATCTATACCTTTAATTAAACGCGCGGTTAACTGAATTCGAAAAAAAGAATAGAAAGTAAAGGAGAATAATTAAAAGAATATAGAATCTATAATTAACTTTAATTCCAAAACCCTACCTTCTACAACACCGACTAGCTATACTGCCGTGTTTAGTATTAGTTAAATTCCGTTCAAGCTCTAGAATACCTAAATACTTAACCCTAGTACAGATACCCACGTCTATAACAATAAAGAAGACTTTACCTTCTCTTACCTAGTAGCAGAAGATGATTATCTAATTACTGGTGGAAATTTTAAAAAGATTTAAGCTTACGGAACAGTAACTATTACTATTAATACACCTACTAGGAAGTCAAAATTAAAGCTATCCTATATAGCACTAGCACCTACTTTTTTTATAAATATCGTAGCACTATTAAGAGCTACTAACAACGATATCCATTTTAACTTAGGGCGAAATATGCTATACCGTCTAGTAACTAGCGAAATAGTATACTATACAAAACGACTAGAGGGCCACTAGGCGCTAATGCACAGAGAGGCTACGAATACCCTAGATTTGAATTAATTAACATTCTTAACCTCTAAGAGATTCTAGCCTAGTCGTATAGCCCGTAAACTAGTCAGAGCCTTAGCTACTAAATAGTATAAAATTCTCGGCCATGTAGGACCTAACGCTATTAAGCAGCTTCCTAAGCACGTTAATAGCGCAGAGCTAACTAAATTAACTACCGAATAAGCACCGCTCAAAATCAAATATAAAACTTACTTATTAGCAAAGTATATATAGCAGATCTTTTAAAGACGAGAATACGAATTTCCAGCCACTCGACCATTTAAACGGCTTATATTTAATATCATTAGCCTTGGAGAACTAGGCTATAACGGCAATATATATATTATATATTTCTATTATATATATTCCAAATTTAATTTTGTCTTTATATCTAAGAATAAGGACAAAGCTACTATCCTACTTACTATCTAAAAGACTCACCATTTAATTAAAATACGATTCTACTAAGACGTCGTCTTTTTCTGGAGTAATGACGAATGAGCTTTTAGATAGACAGGAGATACCCTATAGACGTAGTATGTAGATAAAGGCATTACCTTTAAATACTAAGCACTATATACTAAGGAACAAAATGGCGGAGTAGAATGATCTAGATGAACTCTTATAGAACGATTAAGGGCTATACAGCTAGAAGTATCCTTACCCCTATCTCTAGGACTAGAAGCTTTCCTTACTACTAGTTATATACTTAATTAAACGCCGAATAAACAACTAGGGTGAAAACCTCTATACAAGATTGCCTACGGTAAGACGCCATTACTTACCTATATGCACGTATATGGTTATAAGACCTATATACTAGACAAATAAGTTAAAAAGGGAGATAAGCTAGGTCCTTATGCATTGATTAGACACCTAGTCGGCTACAATTTAACTAATATCTATTAAATCTAGATTCCGAGTCTTTACAAAGTTATTTAAACTAGAGACGTTATATTTAACGAGACCTCGTTCTATAACCCTAAGGGTTAAAACATTAACTACCTACTAAGGGAAGCATTAAAAGACACTATCTAGATAATTAGTCTACTAGAACCTCTCTATAAGGATAAATCTAAGGATAAATCTATCCTATATAGACCTACCTTAAATATAGATTAAACGACTATACCTAAATTAAATAATTCGGCAGAGCCTCCTATAAAGGATACTAAGCAGTTATTAACTCCTAGTAGAACGGTATCTCTAGATCTACTAGAAATAAATACTACACCAGAAGGACTTTAAGACGATATCCTAGATGTAATTAAAACAACCCCTTCCTAGCTAAGTTTGCTAGAACTATCTAATATAGCTCTACAAGCTAATAAAGTCTCAGCTAAACCTTCTGCCAACCTTATCCTACCAAAAGGATTAAAACGAATTTAATATTAGGCGTATGCAGTAGCACTAGCCAATCTATCTACCCTATTTAGTTACTACGCTGGATTTGCTATAGGACTAGTAAAGGACATCGACTAAACTAGATCCTCATCTCTATATTAGGATAATCTTCCTCCTAAACTAAAGAACCTTAAAGATTTAAGAAAATATCTATTAACTACCGGCTTCTAAAAGGCTATAGAAAAAGAATATAATAACCTAAAACGCCAAGGGACATTTAAAATCGTACTAAAGGAAGAGGCAAGTAATAAGCAGATCCTTTTACTAAAATAGGTCTTTAAATATAAGCTTAATAGCGACGGTTACCTATAAAAGCTTAAAGCTAGACTATATATCCGCAGAGACTTATAGATTACTAAAAAAGAGACCTATACAGCAACCCTAGCTGCTTAAATATTCCGTGCACTTATGGCTATAGCAGCCGTATTTAATTTAGAAATTTAATAGTATAACGCTGTAAACGCATTTATAAACGCCAAGCTTAGTAAGCTAGTTTACTACTACTGCCTAGAAGAATTTAAACAAGACGGATATATCCTAGAGCTACTTATAGCGCTATATAGATTAAAAATCTCACTACTACTTTAGTATAAAGAGCTTACTAGTACCCTAGCTAAATTTAGATTAAAACTAGTACTAGGTACTAACTGCCTATTTACTAACAGATGACTTATTATCTTCTTTTACGTAGATAATATCGCCGTTCTATTTGCCAAAAAGGACCTTTAAAGACTTAAAGAATTTAAAGCTAAATTACTACACTAATACGAGATCCGTGCACTAGGAGACCTACAGTAGTTCCTAGGAATTTAAATTAAACGAGATCGACTAAGTCAAAAGCTCTGGCTTTGCCAAGATTCCTATATTAAAAAGATAGCCAATTAATTCAATATTTAACTAAGCAGATTTCCTAAGTCACTACTTCTTACTAAAGAACTAATTCCGTCCAACCAGCAGATAAACCCTTAAAGGACACTAGCCTACTAGCAATAAGTAGGGTCGCTTATACACCTTGCCGTATTTAGAAGACCTAATATTATTAAGACGCACTCTAAGCTAGCCGAATTCCTTACTAATCTAAATTAAAAGCACCTTAATACGGCAAACTAAGCTATTGCCTACTGCCTTAGAACAAAATCAACAGCTATTAAATACTTTAGCGAAGTATTTAGAGTATATATCTACTTTAGAAACCCTAAAGGAGAAGACATTACCTTTTATAGAGTATCCGACGTAGTATTTGCGGACTATAAAGAGACTAGACGGAGCTCTTAAGGATACCTATTTATGCTATTTAAAGGGCTAATTAATTGGAAGGCGACCCTACAGCAATTAGTAACTTGTTTAACTACTAAAGTAGAACTTCTCTCCCTATCTACTACTGCTGTTAAGATTATCTGGTGACAACGATTCTTTAAGGCAGTCGGCTTTAATTTAGAACGCGAATTTACCCTACTATGCGACAACATGCAGACCGTACGCCTACTAAGATAGGATATACCAAAACTTAACACCAAGCTTCGACATATTAACGTTTATCAGCACTAGCTTAGACAGGAAGTCCAAGACAAAAAGATTGACGTTTAATGGGTTCCTACGGCTAAAATGCCTGCCGACGGTTTTACCAAAATCTTACCTCGTCAAAAGCACGAAGTATGGATAAAGCAGTTAAATTTAGTAGATATTTGACATCAGATTGATATTTCATCTAGCAACTAGCAATATTCGCAATTACCCTATCTCTTTGCTACTCCTAAATTGTATCTAAATTTCCTATTTTGGTATAGCTTTAACCTTCATTTTTCTATAGCTTTAACTACGCCATTAAATCTGGGGGGTGTGTAACCGACTACTGGTACTATGCCAAAACACCTACGTATCACCTGCGTATTAACTGCGTATCGCCTGCGTATCACTTACGTATCACGCTGTTTTAGTTACGTAGTAGTCTCCCCTTTCATCCTATTACCTATACCTTCTTCGTATATATAGAGAGGCTCTAGAGCTATATCTATAATTAAGTCGCTTATTTAATTCCTACACTGCAAAGCTTATAGAGGCTTTACTATAACTTTATAGTTATAGATAAAGTAATAGTAGAAGTTATAGAAACTAAGAAATAACTAAATTCCTTTTACTATATAAGGGGGCTTCTAGTTATAAATTGCTTTAACCTTTTTAGGGTTAACTTAAATTTTTTCCGTACTAATTGTAAACCTAAGGTACTTTATACGTTTTACTCTAAACTTCCTATATTTTATAATCTCTCTAAACCCTTTTTAATATAAATTTAGTGTTTAAGTTTATTATTTAAGAATATAAGAATATCGTCTAAGTATACTATATAGAATTCGTTAAGGTAGTTAAAAAGGACATTATTTATATACTATTGGTATATAGCCGGCCTCTTTATCAGTTTAAATAAAAGGATTTTATATTTATAGAACCTATAATAGGTATAGAATATTATTAAGTTTTTAGCTATAGGGTTTATCTAAATTTAATAAAAAAGCTTAATAAATATTAAGCTTTATAAAGATCTTTACCTAACTTAAATATATAAGAGTTTTATTAATTAACGGAATAGAATACCGGTTCTTTTAAGTAATAGCGTTTAGCTTTTAATATTTAATATAAAAATAAAGGCCGCTATTAGGCTTTTTTATAAATAGGATAAAAGAAGTAAAAGGGGCTTAGCTTAGCTTAATAAATCCTTTATTAAGGTTATCAATTAGGTATTACTTTATTACTCTTAGTTTATCTATAGTTTATTAATAAAGGGGGCTATAGCCTAGGGAGTTATTTACCTTTAATTAGATCCTATAGTTATAGGTTTAGTAAAGGGGTAGCTAGTTAAAGGCTGCCTTTAAGTATATATTCTTATATCCTAAATAGATAGTAAGGAGAAGGCGTTTAACTAGCTTTTTATTAGTCTTCTTAAATAGCCCTTCTTTTCTTTTACTAAGGATCTAGTTAATTTTATATAAGCTAGTTATAAAAACCTTATTGTTTTTCTAATATATATTAAAGTAGAACCCTATAGCACTAACTATAGTAATATCTACTATAGGGGATTGCGTAGTTTTAAGAAGCTATATACCCTTAGGGGCTTCTAGGGTATTAATTATATTATTGTTATTTTTTTAGCCTTTAATATATCTTTTTAAGGCCATCTCTTATATCTTATTAGTAGGTGTAACGGAACCTTGTAGTAGGAACTACGATGGGCTCGTTATTAGGCTAGGTATATAGGAAATACAAGTATAAAAGTCGACAAGATAATAACAACTAGTAGAGTGGTTACCTAATAGATTAACTCTAATTGTATTCTAAGAATCACTATAAGGAAGAAACTATCTAGGTAGGGACTAAGGGTCCTTAAATACACAACTATACTCCTATAAAATTCTTCTTATACGTAAGGTATATATACTCTATCTACTCTATTATAGATTATATAGATCCTATAGATTATATAGATTACGTTATATAATCTTAGTTACTATTTCTCGTTATATAGCTCCACTGGCTCTATTTTAGACTATGCCTAAATTAACTAACTAGCTTCTTCTAACTCTTCCCTAAGTAGTTATAATATTATACTTAAAGCGTCCGTAACACTATCTCCCTCCTCTTTATTTTTATTCTTAAAGATCCCTAATATCTCTAAGTTATTTACTAGAGGTATAATATCCGTCTAATTAATTTGGTTAATATTATTACTTATTATACCTAAAGCAATTTCTTCTTCTTTAACTGCTTGTTATATCCTGTCACGGAAGTGGGCACGAGCTGGAATACAATGTACTAAACAGGGTAGTAATTGAAGAAGGCTACGTACGCGTAACTATGCGTGGTTAATACAAAGACATTTAGATGCAGAAACAGAACAGGTCAGGTACGGGTATAAATAGGGGTTATAGGGGAACGTGCGTAGGTGTCTCGGGACGAACGTGAGCACGGGTCAAGAACGTCAAAACGCGCAGAGATGTGAGAGCGTGTAAGTCCCGTGACATATCCGCACTATTGCTATAATATTATTTCTTAGTAAGATTATACCATCTCTATATTCTCGTTATTTAAAAGAAGGGTTAGTTTATATTACGTTAGCGAACCTATTTTCGCAATAACTGTCCTCTTACTTAGAGTACACTAAAGTAAATATTCGTTCGTCCTATAATATTCGCTCCATCTCTAATACTAAATATATATAACCTATTACTTTTAATAGTTATTTAGTTCCCTAATTAATTTATCTTAGGGTTTTATATTTAATCTATTACTATATAACTAGATAATAAACTATCTATTACTCTAGCGGAGTTGCGCTATTTTTATAATGCTAAATAGGAGGCTGCCGAAGCTTAGCAACGGGCCCTTAAGTCTTATCTCACGGCGTCCGCTTAGTTAATCCGTCTTAAGAAGATATATAAGAAGGTCTGCTTTAAGAAGTAAAAACTTATAAAATAGGGTCTATAAAAACTTAGTAATAAAAAAATAGATTCTCCTCTAATAGAGAAGGAAATAAATCTAAGTAGCTCGGCAACTGCTCTTCTTAGGTCCCCCTTAGGTAACTTATTCTTTAGTAATCCTTCTTTATTAATACTACCTAACCTAATCTCTTTTAATACTCCTATACCTTTCCTATAGCGTTTTTTAAATTCTTTAGTAGTTTCTAGGTAGTCTTAGTATAGCCTATCTACTTAACCTTATACTATATTTTATTATTAATGTCCTTATAACTAATAATCTTTAAAACTTACTATTTATCTTCTTCTTATCCTCTATATATATCTACTTCGTAAGTTAGTGGCTTAATATTCCTATATACTAGCTCTAGTATTGCGATATACTATATAGGGTAAATCTTTATTTTAGCTAGTAGGTTTAACTTAAACGTAACTAGTAAAATCCTTTACTTAATTTTAAAAGGTCCTAGTCTAATATAGTCTAACTTCTTACTTAGTTGTTAACTCTTAAAATTTTTATATAGTAGCTATACTTTATCTCCCTCCTTAA
>Ga0307515_10013388_pt1 | contig 15340 bp, 17 predicted proteins | sample 17_EM_MG_FD_194513 | JGI IMG/M metagenome (GOLD analysis project Ga0307515, IMG submission 194513) | Populus trichocarpa ectomycorrhiza microbial communities from riparian zone in the Pacific Northwest, United States - 17_EM | ecosystem: Host-associated > Plants > Roots > Unclassified | place... | reverse complement strand
CGACCCGTCGCTTGGGCGACGGGTCGCGTCTGATTCTCCGTCAGAGGGTACGAGGTTCCGCCAGAGCCGTCAGAGCCGTCCGGAACACCCGGGTGTTTCAGACGGAAACTAGAGTTGTTGCTGATGTTCTCAGGATTTCCTGATGGTGCAACCATCCAACATGGCTACCAACACGCCTAGCGGTCAAAAAAGCACATGCAACTGATGTCATAGGATAGAGAATATGTCATTGTTCGCTTTGTGATGCTTCTAGCTCTGCCAAAGGGGGATTTCCGCAGGGAAGCTGATGATATACACAATTTGTGGTTTGATGTATTGTGCCAAGAACGAGTGCAATACTATGAAAACCACGCCAAGATGGCATGAACACCCTTCAAGCGGTGCAAATAGACCTTCAGACTTTGTTGTAACAGTCAATATCAATGCTGAGTTTAATCTGAGTTTAATCTGCTGGCAGTTGACCTCATCACTGAATGCTATTCAAGGGATCTCGTCCCCGAGTAGTGTCACGGTTTAGAGTCTATTGCGGTCTACAATGCGCGTCGCTTCGTTGTCGAATCCCTCCCTGGTCGCTCAAATAGGAGTCCACCTCGCCTGCCATTGCATATGCATGCAGAGAAAATTGTTCCTGCATTCATAACGTCGAACATCTAAATCGGACTAAGCCTTCCCAATGCCCTCACCATGACACGACTCAGGTCATGCAAAATGTTGGAAGTCTTGCTAATCGTTAGAATCAACAAAAGCGTGGGCCCTGCTATGAGACGCGTTTCTGTACCGGCTGGCGAGAGGGATTCCTCTCAAGGAGGGAGCTCGGTACACTCTTCAATCCAAGGTCTGACCTCCACCCCCTCATCTTTGCTGAACAATTGTCGCTTGGCTGATCTCACTCAATGCGTGGCTTCCACCCCGACTGTGCACAGCGACTGTCGATAAATACTGCAACCGCCACGCCGGGTACAAGCAGTCCTCGCACACCAGCACCCAGAGGAACCTCACAGCCAGACCCAACGCGTCTTGTTGTATCCAGCCCCATATCCGGCATTGCTAGCACTCCCACTCCTCTCTGCGGTCTTGAAAACCTGCCTACCCCCATCCCTAATCCAGAAGCCCATGCGATCATTACAAATCCACTGCGAACGCGAGCTACAGACAGCAATCAGAGACAGAGGCAGTGGCAAATGCAACTGCAGGCGGTGTCTACACCTCGATCAGAGGTCTCCGGCAGTCGCAGCATCCATCGATTTGGTCCCACAGATATGAGGCGTCTTGGATTTGCAATGGGCAGACTCCTGGAGCTCTACATGTGGAACAGACGGCCGTTTATGAGTGCAAGCAACTTGGAGATGTTAAGTTATGCAACGCGACGCGTTGCGAAAGCATTAGCTAAAGACCCACACTGGCAGATAATATTGAAGTACTGGAACACCGCTATGCAGCAAAACAACATTTGGTCGATGGCATTTGAGGCACGCACAAAGGAGATCTTGAAAGAGGTATGCTGAAGCAATGGCCCACATTGGATATTACACGCTCAACCCGGTACCAGGTTCGAGCACAAGCCGATAAGGTTAAATCCCTGTTTATTCAATCAGCCAGGGACAACATAGCAGAGCTTTATGATCTCCACTGCTTTGAATCTGCTGCAGAGCGTTTGGAATTCATTGATTCCATTCTGGCAGACAATAAGTATCTTTATCCTGTAGCAGAGCGTGTGGAAGGTGGCGTACGCGGTCCAAATCCAACGCAGAGACAGTCGAAAGCTGATAACCAATGGCCAGCGTCCACTTCACTTCCTGGTGGAAGCAATCCCGGGGTGTATCTACATCAGCAAAATGTACAATTGTTCGGAAGTCATAACTCAACGACTCAGCTTTTCTGAATAGCCACACTGATCCTTCCAGAAGCTCCCAGAAGCTCCCGAACGGGCTGCATGCAAAATGATGCGCTTCACAGGTACTCTGAGAGTCCTTTCAGGTGCTCCTCAATGGTTCTTGAAGTAGCAGAACAGAATACAAGAATATTCTAAACAGTATGAAGTTGTCTTCAGAATGCTATAAAATCATGACTTTAACTCGGTAAAATTTCGGAGCTACAGGGACTACGGAAACTCATCTCCAAGATAATTCCGGTGCACCTGGAGCCAGATTCTCCGGGAGTGATAATACATAATGTCTATATCAAATAGTACAATTCGATAAACTATTTCACAGCCATTCCTCTGTATTTTGTATTCAAATCTAATTAATATACACAGAGCTATACACCTGAATCAGGTATTCAAATCTAATTAATATACAGTCCAGTAGGTATCTAAATCAAGATGATTATTTATAAGCCATACGCTATCGATGCCGCCTGATGCAGCATTCTCCCACACCCAATGCGCCGGCGCAACCATTGCTCCAACGGATACAATATCCATCTTATTTGTGTGTTTGACAACCCGGATGAACCCATCAACACAATCAGCCCAACCATGAAGATCTTTGTACTTCATTGGAATCACCACCACTTATTCTTGATCTTGAGGACATAATACGCAGTGTTGAGTATTCTTGCACCTCATCGAAAATGTCGAGATTGCTTTCCTGGCAGGCAGGGGCTCCTGACATTGGAGGATCTGATTCGGTGGAGTCCAGCTGAAGTATAATACAGGAAAACAATGAATTCGTCCTTGGAAGGTGTTATCGAGGTCATTCTCTTCACTTTGCGTATACTGGACCCAGATGTTATAAGCATCAGGCATGATCCCTTCATTGGCTGTATTCTTTCTACCTTGAAATCAAGTCCCAGACGCTCAACAGAAGTCGGGTTGTGAAATGGTTGATGGTAGTACAACAGCCCATTCAGGAGTTTAATAAATATAGTGTCAATGAGTACATTCTGATCATATCCAAGCACGAGCCCACTAACTTTGTGTCCCCAGTGCTCTTCAATTTGCACGTGGAATAGCTGTCCAAAGTTGGGAATTCCGAAATCTTCTGATGCATATCTGAGTGAAGTTAATACGATACTTCTGCACACTCCGAGGACATGCATTTCTCTCAAATGATATACCTGCTGTGATACAGGGCGAATAATGGGCTCGTCCTGAATTGATTGGAGATGTAACAGATGGGCTCAGTGTGTACTTCGCCGTTTATCGGTAGCGGACAGCAGGTTGCACACTTTTGCAGACTCGATATCGTACCAGCCTTTGAGTGCAAGATGAGACAGTGTCTCCTCCATATAGCCAAGACCGATACACCGGTCATTGTGCCTGAGCATCTGTCATTGTTACGGGGATATTTAGACCCAATACTCAATACAACATTTATTGGACTAAATAAAGCCGCCTATCTAAACCTCCTCGTCTTTCCCAAGACTCAACCCCTTATCTAGTTCCAACTGGTAAGAGCTCACCACTCTTCCTCGTCCGTCCAAAGTGGCTCTTTGGCTAACTCTTCGAAGGGTAACAACCCAGTAGTGATGTACGGGTGTACGTCGTAGTCTATACCGAGTATAGCGGTGTAGCGAGATAGCGCGCAGCAGACGTGGGTTAAACGCCGTTGGCTGAAGTATTGAATTTGATCACCGATAGTTTCGACAACCGCTTTGTGTGCGTTTTGAGATGGTCTCAATTTGAATGAACACATATAACGAATATTCACATAAGTGAAATGAGGAAGTAATCTTGAAAGTTTTGTGTTGATAGAATTCTTAATAATATTTTAAGGTGTTCTTCGCTTGTAATGTCTGACTGTGGATTGCTGCTAGAGCTTGGTTCTTCTCATTGTCTGGGACAATGCGAGTCTTTATATAGTCGGATCCTCAGGTCAAGCTTGCCTTTGGATTACCGCCATGACACATAGTTTGATTGATACCTTATCGCTGAGTCAACCTTAACTGACTCATTGATAGTGGCACGAATTCCACTTTGGTTATCATGTTCATGCATGAGTGGTTTCAAGGCGTTACGCCCCCACGTCGGGCCATCCCCATGTCACGATATCGCTCGCACATATTATGACAACTCATAACTTCAACTTAGACATCTTGCATCTCATTTGTTCAGTAGCTGGAACGTCTGACGACTCGTAGTCTTATCAGCGCTTATCGCAATATATTTTCAAAGCTCGTCGCTATTAATTGCCTCACCTTGGATAAGGATGCTTGGCATTGGGTCAGAGATTTAATCAGCGACCAACCGATACTCTGCCAGTGTAGATTATGACACCCATACCTCGTATTATTTAACTGTTATGACGTTGCGATGCATACTAAGTCCAACCAATGAGCAGGGTTGCTTCTGGCCTCTTATCTTCGGCCAATGTCATTAATTCCTCAGACACCGCGTGCTTAGGTCTCGACCTTCGGTAGACCAGGGAGAGCCGTAAGGTGTTCCCACTACTTACCACGTGAGCTTACAGATTCCCTCTTCTTGACATATTGTGTTAACGTCTGCTGCACACGTAATTCTACGTAAGCGCAACTTAACTCTGTGTTGTCCCGCTAGATAAGGTATAGTAGGTGTGGCCAATAATTATGCGCACTGCTGAAGGTTTTTCAGTTCCCAGTAATGGCAACATAATTGCATCATAATAAGTGAATCCGCTAGCACAGGGAATCCTGTCGCTAATTGATCGACACGTGGCCCAAGTATAATCCCGCTAAAGATTACTTGGCTGACCACCATGATCATTTTCCACAAGTAGGTGTTTTGCACACAACCTCCTACTCATATGAATAGTTATGTGTACTTGCTGCAATCCATTCATGTACCATTACCGCTAATAGGAGAGAACCCCTAACACTACCTCCCTCTCTAGGACCGGTGACCCAACGGTAGCTCTATCAAAAGAAGTGAACGAAACAAAAGATACCACTCAGAAAGCAAAATCAAATATCAATAAATCAAATAAAAATAGATCAATTTTTCTTTTTGCACTTTCGCGTCTTTGCAATTTGTGTTTTTTCCCAGCTCTTTCTTTCCTCAAACCTTTTATCCTTTTCCATGTTCTTATTTTTCTCATAATAATCTTCTAACAATTTTTTGGCATTTTCCAAAACATGTTTGTATGTTTCCCAAGTTTTTTCTTCATGAGAATAACCCTCCCATTTTACCAAGTACACGTGCTTGGTTGCATTATTGTTCAAAGGACCGCTGGTGATTATGGATTCCATCGTCCATCCTTCATCATTGGCCTCTATTTCCACAACCTCCTTCTCTGGATGCTTTCCTCGGTATCATTCCAACAGACTTATGTTGAACGTAGGATCGATCTTCCATGAAGTTGGTAGTTCAAGTTTATAATATCTGCCATTATGCCCGACCGATAGGATCTTAAATGGTCCGTACACTTCATCCTCTGACATCTTGCATCGGCTTTTGGATCTGATATTTTTTCCGTTAAGCATTTCCAGATCTTCTTTTGTAAATCTTTCAATAGACTTCCACTTCTTGTTGTAATACTTGGACATTGTTTCCCTGACCTCTTCTAGTTGATTTCGGAGTTTATCGTATACCGACGTCATATAATGACCATACATCCCCGACGCTGGATTCCTGAACTGAACCTCAGTAGGCCAACTCGATCTGGGTTCGTAGCCGTAATTTGCATAAAATGGCGTTATCTTTGTAGCCGAATGTTTAGGATTATTATACGCGTATTCTGCCATCGGTAGCATTTCCGCCCAATCATTCTGTTCGAAGTTGCAATAGGCTCCAAGATGCGCTTCAATCAATTGATTCATTCTTTCGGTTTGTCCGTCAGTTTGCGGATGAAAGGCGGTACTCATAGATCTCTTGATACCAAGATAATCATATAAGTCAGTAAAATACTGCCCCGTAAAAGTCCCAGCTCTATCGGATACAATGTTCTCTGGGAACTCATGATATTTCCAGACATTGTTTAAAGAACCTTTCGCTACTGTTGGAGAATCCTTCTCATCGATAGGAATAAAGTGTGCCATTTTGGTGAACCTATCGACCACGACCAGAATCTTCAAAACTCCCGATGACAATGGTAAATCGGTAATGAAATCTGTCAATACATGTATCCAAGGTTTCGAAGGCAATTCCAAAGGATGTAACAGTCCATGCTTGGCATGTCTCGGTGACTTTATCTTTTGGCAAATATCGTAGCTACTGCAATATTCCCTAACATCATCTTCCATTTTCGGCCAATAAAAATTTCTCGAGATTAACGCCATGGTCGTACCTCTTACGAAATGTCTTCCAATTTTCGAGTCGTGTTCCGATTTCATTATTCATTTCCTTGTTGCTTTTGGCGCATAGACTCTTCCTTTTCAACAAAGCAGGTCCTGGTCTATTAAATATTACTTAGCAATATTTGCTCCCTTGGTCAAAGCTTTACATAATTCCCGGTAATCTTCATCTTGTAAAGCGTCCTGTTTTAGCAACTCCTTTTGTGCCGGATCCATCTTAGCTATCTCCATTGCTCTGATTTCAATAACCTCATAGTCATCGTCGTCAGTCTCCATTGCTCCAATTTCCAACGACTGATCCAGGCCCAACATTGGTTTTTCTACCATTGCTGTTGTACCTCCCACTCCAGAGGTGTACGCCATACACCTAGAAAGTATATCGGCCTTAAGGTTCTGCAAACCTTTCCTATAAACTATTGTGAAATCGTATTCCTGGAGTATTTCTGCCCGTCTAGCTTGTCTTCTATTGAGTTTAATGTTTTTGGGAAAGTAAGAAAGATTTTAATGATCCGAAAAAATCATTGTCTTAAACTCGGAACCCTGCAAAACATGTCTCCATCTCTGAAGCGCAAAAACTATTGCCAACATTTCCTTATCGAAGACATCATAATTGAACTCCGCCGAGGACGATTTTCTGGAGAGAAAATTGCAATGATGAATCTTCCCATCTTCAAATTTCTGAGAAAGAACAGCTCTTAGGGCGAAATCAGAGGTATCGGTCTCAATTAATGCCGGTATATCGATATCAAAGTGTCGTTATATTGGAGTTTTTCCACTCGCAAATAATATTACTATTTTAAGGAAGGCTGCTTCTTGCGCTTCCCGGAAAAAAAAGTCATTTCCATTTCCTCTTAGTAAATCCGTTATTGGTGCTATTATGTACGCATAGCCCTGAATAAATTTTCGATAGAAATTCCAAAGCCCAAGGATTTGTTGCATTTCTTTCTGATTCTTGGGTCTTGGCCATTCCACTATTGCTTTGGCCTTATCAGGATCCATCCTAATGGTTTTTCCGTCGACTATAAATCCTAGAAAGGAAACTGATATTTGATCGAAAACACACTTGTCGATTTCGATGCACATATCATTTTCCAATACAAGGTCAAAAACCTTTCCCAGTTGTTTTCAGTGTTTCGCTAACAAGCCTTTTGTTGCAATTAATATGTCGTCTATATATGCCACTACAACCATTCCCTCATCGTCATCAACATGTATCTTAGTATTTATAACCACTTCTATACCAAGTAGTGGTCTTAGAATTCTGTTGATTTCTCGCTGGAATGTTGCCGGTGCATTTGTTATCCCAAAAGGCATTACCATATAGTCATATAACCCAAACTTTGTGTGGAAAGCGGTATATTTTTCATGACCTAAAGCCATTCTCAAAAGATGGAACCTGCTCTTAAGGTCAACTCTCGTCATATGTGTAGCGCCGTTAATTCTACCCTGTAACTCCGACATAACTGGTAACGGGGTTTTATCTTTTTTTGTATGTTGATTAAGATGTCTGTAATCAACGTGCAATCTTCATCCCCTTCTGTTTGGTAACTTCTCAGCCTCCTTGGGATCAAATAGCAACAACCATTTATGATAATGTTTTGGCAATTTTTCCAATAGCGTAGGAATATTAAATAGTATTGCTCCGATATTGATAGCGTTTGGTTTCAATGCTATTCGCTTATCCTAAGTTATTTCATACTGCGGATGTAGTAACCGGTGTTTGAAGCAAGTTGACCCGCAATTTGGAAAATAAAAATGACCTGTTGTGATTCCTTGAGCTTGATTTTAATGTAAATACCACGCGGGAATCGAAGCATCATACTCCGCCAAAGTTCTCATAACTTCGAACGCATGATCCTTTTAATCAAAGGTTCGATGGTTTCGAAAGGATATACCTAAAGGTACTGTAAATAATCCTTCGGTTGGTATTTTTCTGCCTCCAACATCCGAAGCTCTTCCTGGTATTTTCCTTTTGACGAGAGGAATTATAAAGGCCTTAGCTGCTTCTGGGGACAGTGCGAACGACGTGCTTCCAAGATCTAACATGCATCGTATAGGAAAGTATTTCCCATTAACATCTATAAAGAACCTATAGATAGGTAGCTTTCCTATTTTCGTAGGTGAAATTTTATAAACTTTTCCTGTTTTTCTTGCACTGTTGTAAAAATCATAATCAGTAGATGAATTGTGTTTTTTGGTGTTGCTTGGAGATAACACCTTGGTTGATTTGTGTTTAGACATCGTTATCCTTTCGACAATAACGTGACCGCAACGGGTCAAAGATGGCTTTTTGGAAATAAGTGGAATAATAAGTAAGGTTATAGTAGTATTCGTATTCCCTTACTGTCCAGCAGTTTTGATCTTCCGATCATCCTCAAAGGGAAATATATTTTTTCTGGCAAAAGAATGTATTAAAGTTTTTCTAACTTGATTCCCACCAATTTTCACCCAATTCAGAACTACTGTCTGAACTCAAACTTCCCTTTGAGTCCTCCGACTCTTTCAACTGCTCACCCGATCGTTCTGATGCGGAATCCCTTGGCTCCTCGCTATCAGAACCCTCCGTATACAAATCCTGTTGTGCCTCCTGTAAATCGCAAGCCCCAATTTTCATTTTCTGATATTTCTTCGCTTTGGGAAATGAAGCTGTTCCTCCTTCTATTTTTACTGGTCTAAAGCAATCCATTGTTTTACGTGACCGTTTCCTATCCGCAGGCCCAGCGCATCACATGCATTCCTTCGCATTTCGCCTGCTGGTTAACTCCTCTTGTGGTATCCTGTCAATTTGCCTGGCGAATGTTTTAACTGCTGATTTGTCTTATCGATTGACAAATTTTCTTGATTTAAAAGACCCTTTATCCTTCTGAAAGGATTTCTTGACTCGGAAACCGTCTTTGGCTTTTTGAGTCAGTTTTCTTTTGAACTTGGAGTCCTGGTCTTTAAATTTCTCTTGGCCTCTGCCCATTTCTCGGCAGTTCTTGTTAGGGGTTCAACCTAACAGAGGTAATGATACCTGAATAGATTGTAGCAAGTACATGTGACTATTCATACTGAGTATGAAGACATGTGCAAAACACCTACTTGCGAACAATATCATGTTTGTCAGCCAAGTAATCTTTAGCGGGATTATACTTGGGCCACATGTCGATCAATTAGTCATAGGCATGCCCTGACTAGCAGATTCACTTATAATGATACAATTATGTTGCCATTACTGTGAAGTGAACAACCTTCGGCAGTGTGCATAATTATTGGCCACACTTACTATACCTTATCTAGCGGGACAACACACAGTTAAGTTGCGCTTACGCAGAATCACCTGTGCAGCAGACGATAACGCAATATGCAAGAATGGGGGAATCTGCAAGCTCATGGGATAAGCGGTGGGAACACCTTGCAGCTCTCCCCAGGCTACGGAAGGTCGAGACCTAAGCATGCGGTGTCTGAGGGATTAATGACATTGGCTGAAGATAAAAGGCCAGAAGCGACCCTGCTCATTGGTTTGAGTCAGTATGCATCACAACATCATACCAGTTAAAATACTACGAGGTATGCGTGTCTTAATGTACGCTGGCAGAGTATCGGTTGGTCGCCGATTAATTCTCTGATGCAATGCCAAACATCCTTATCTAAGGTGAGGCAATTAATAGCGATTAGCTAGTAAAACATATTGCGATAAGCGCTGATAAGACTACGAGTCGTCAGACGTTCCAGCTACTGAACAAATGAGAAGCAATATGTCCAAGTTGAAGTATGATCTGATAAGTTGTCCGATATGATTTAATATAATGGATGGCCTGATGTTAATCAGGAGCCTAACGCTTTGAAACCACATTATATGAACACGATAACCTTAGGGAAGCGTGGCAATCTATTACTTGGCGCATTCGTAGGAATGTAAGTCGAATGGCAATAGAGCAATCATACGACTAATGGAATCATAGCGTGCTGATCTGAGTATTCTTGAAGGCATGACTATAAAGAGATCACATTGTCCCGGCAATGAAAGAACAAGCTCTAGCAGCACGAACAGTCAAAAACCTACCAGCGAAGAAGACCATAAAATATTATTGTGTTTTTATGATACCTATATTTATTATATAAATTATTATTAGCTTTATAGCGGCAGCCCCGCTGTATCTGTGAGTATTACCTTTCAAAACGAAGCTGATATAATACTCTGGACTTTGGCAATGCTATTAGTTACTTTTGAAGAACAACAATATCTCTTTGCGGCTCAGTGCATTTGGTGGATAGCCGCTTTGGTCCAATTGGATCCAGCATTGAAATATTTAATCAATCATCGCAAATTCCCGTCAGACATTACACGCGTCAATGCAGAACGAGAATCAATACGTCCATCGATTGAAAGGGGTATCTCATCAACCCCTCGAGATATCCAAAGATATTCCAAATTAAACAAAAATACAGAACTTGTGGAAAATCAGTATCAGGCTGATCCCTTACAACGTACTCGGAAAGGAAGGGTTAATCCTTTACCCAAAACAAAGAAAAAACTTAGGGCAGAAAGGAATCAGCAGTTACGAGTTATGAAACGAAGACAAGGAATTGATTCACAATATATGCATTGCCAATATTGATTGACAACTCGATACGATTTGGTCCACATTTATCTACAGGCATCTGATACTACGATTATCATTTGTCCTCTATGTGTGTATGATCTCTATAGGTTGCAACATAACTTTAATTGGAGATATGCTTAGGAAGGATATAGTTTCTACGGCCTTGCACCTAGTATTAACTTGAGTGTCCAAAAATACTTGGGTTAAGTATAGTTACTTAGGACAAAGCATCCCCATAACAGTTCTGCCTGCCTTCATAATTGTGTCGATCATTTCTTGATCTGTTCTTCCGGTCACGTCGATGGTATGCATTTGTTCCAAGATTTTTACTGGCAACCGGTCGAGGATCAACTTCTTAAGTCCCGCTCCAGTCAACTGGGCCTTATCGTTGTAGATCTAAATGTTGGTAAACATATCTCGAATGTCCCCTTCGTATTGCGCTCTTTCCAGATCTGCAAATGCCTCGTCTCTGGCGTCTTTATCCTCAAACCGTAACACTATATCATTCTGATATGTTGTCCATGATCTTGGAAATTCTCCTGCCAATGCTTGTCTTTCCCATTGGACAGGCCAAGCGGCGGCATATTTTTTCAATATTCCACCAACGCAATTAATAGTTTGTCCAGTTTCGTCAAACTTTTCAGGTTGATCTTGAATAAACATTTGGCCCATTATCCACCAGGCTTCAAAATCATCCCGTGGTTTTCCCTCAAAGGGATAAGGATCCTTAAGCATTATTGGCTTAACATCTGGTCTCCTTCTTGGTTTTCGGTGGGCAGGTCCTGGTGGTTGAGGTGGTGGCTGAGGCGGTCCCGGTGGTTGAGGTGGTTGAGGTGGTCCCGGTGATCCTGGTGGTATATCTGGATTTCCATCACCATCATCATCACCATCATCTTCGCCATCATCATCGCCATTTCGGCCTCTCAAAAAGCCATAACGCTCCGTTGCCTCTTCCCTAGTATCCTGCGTATAATTAGAGTCCGAATTGTCTTCCCTTATTCTGGACCTCCTATCAGGATGCGTAAAACTAAGTCCAGCCTGTACCAACCTAGGTCTATGTGACATACTTTCGGAAATCTTGTACTCTTCCATATGGGTTGTTAGGCCTGTACTGATTTCTTGAATTTTTGATAAAGTTTTGTCCATAGCTTTCGAGTGCCATGCTAACTCTGACGTTGTTGGCAATTTTCCCCAGAAAACTTGAATTCCTTCAACGGCTTCTTCTAAGTCGTCCTGTCTCTTGGACGCACTCTTGCTCTCTATCTGCAATTCCACTATTGCTTTTTTATGGCTTATTAATGTAGAACTGTTCAAAGTTTGTTTATGAACCATATCCGCAATCTGATTATGAATTCCCTGGAAAATCATTCCGGCTTCTTGAACTATCACACTATCTTGTGATTGTAAGATCGAAATTCCTGCTCTTATCTCTTCAATGATCGCTTGTTGCAGTCCCATTTGGCCTCCAACTCCTGAGACTTCTCCTTCGATCGTGGCTTTCTCCCTTCGAATTCTCCCTTCCAGGATTTCCAAATCTTCTCGCACCGATAGAAACTCTTCCTCAATTATTTCTTTTTCCTCGTTGCACGCCTGTACCATGTGCATCATTTGCTGAGATATTAGCTCCAGTTTTCCTTGTACCGGATCTGCCTCTGGCATTAACACTTCCCCTATTCCTAACTCTAGTTCCTCTGGTTCCTCTGCTTCCTTTATAAGCATGAGCTGTTCCCTCGCTGCTTCCAGCCTTCTCTGGTATGCTTGGCACCATGCTGGCGTCTGATAACCCGCTGGTGACTTCTCTAAGTTTCTTTTCTCTATTCGCATTGACTTCTGGCCCTGCGTACTTCTCAAGTACGTAAGCCTGCGCCTTGTGGTGGCCATTTCCAACAGTTATGGATGGATGTGTAATTGGTATCGTAAAGATGTCCGTTCGATACTCGGATGGTTCGAGGTAATTGTTGCAAATTAAACACTTGCAATCCCCAGTTGGACAATGCGTTTTGCAAATTCTGGTAATTCTATACGAATTCTGACCCTGAACAACCTCTGTGTAAACCGATATATAACAACAGGCTTTGTTATCACAGAATCTGCAAAGCTCTCCTTCGGTAATTCGAATTCGGTTCCTAATAATACACCGAATACAATGGCAGTTATATGTGGTTCAATGGTTCGTGCAGTATCTGACTCCGTTCAGTATACAGCACTATTGTGGTTGACAATCCTGACAATCGTTCATTTAAGCGGAGTCTGAAAATATTATACTGTTACGGGGATATTTAGGCCCAATAATCAATACAACATTTATTAGACTAAATAAAGCCACCTATCTAAACCTCCTCGTCTTTTCCAAGAATCAACCCCTTATCTACGTCGAACTAGTAAGAGCTCACCACTCTTCCTTGTCCGTCAAATGTCGCTCTTCGGCAAACTCTTCGAAGGGTAACAACCCAGTAGAGATGTACCGGTATACGTTGTATTCTATACAGAGTATAGCTGTGTAGAGAGAAAGCGCGCGGCAGATGTGGGTTAAACCCAGCTCACTGAAGTATTGAATTTGATCGCCGATAGTTTCGACAACCGCTTTGTGTGCTTATTGAGATGGTCTCAATTTGAAAGAACACATATAACGAATATTCATGTAAGTGAAATAAGGAAGTACTCTTGAAAGTTTTGTGTTGATAGAATTCTTAATAATATTGTAAGGTGTTCTTCGCTTGTAATGTCTGACTGTGGATTGCTGCTAGAGCTTGGTTCTTCTCATTGTCTGGGACAATGCGAGTCGTTATATAGTCGGATCCTCAGGTTAAGCTTGCCTTTGGGTTACCGCCATGACACATAGTTTGATTGATAGCTTATCGCTGAGTCAACCTTAACTGACTCATTGGTAGTGCCACAAATTCCCCTTTGGTTATCGTGTTCATGCATAAGTGGTTTCAAGGCATTACGCCCCCACGTCGGGCCATCCCCACGTCATGATATCACTCACACATATTATGACAACTCGTAACTTCAACTTAGACATCTTGCATCCCATTTGTTCAGTAGCTGGAACGTCTGACGACTCGTAGTCATATCAGCGCTTATCGCAATATATTTTTGTAGCTCATCGCTATTGATTGCCTCACCTTATATAAGGATGTTTGGCATTGCGTCAGAGATTTAATTGGCGACCAACTGATACTCTGCCAGCGTAGATTATGACATGCATACTTCGTATAATTTAACTGGTATGATGTGGCGATGCATACTGACTGAAACCAATGAGCAGGGTCGCTTCTGGCCCCTTATCTTCAGCCAATGTAATTGATCCCTCAGACACCGCATGCTTAGGTCTCGACCTTCCGTAGACCAGGTAGAGCCGCAAGGTGTTCCCACCGCTTAGCGCGTGAGCTTGCAGATTCCTGCTTTTTTGCATATTGCGTTAACGTCTGCTGCACACGTAATTCTGCGTAAGCGCAACTTAACTGTGTGTTGTCCCGCTTGATAAGGTATAGTAGGTGTGGCCCATCATTATGCGCACTGCTGAAGGTTTTTCACTTCCCAGTAATGGCAACATAATTGCATCATCATAAGTGAATCCGCTAGCGCAGAGAATCCTGTCGCTAATTGATCGACACGCAGCCCAAGCATAATCCCGCTAAAGATTACTTGGCTGACCACTATGATGATTTTCCACAAGTAGGTGTTTTGCACATAACCTCGTACTCATACGAATAATTAGGTGTACTTGCTGCAATCCATTCATGTATCAGTACCGCTATTAGGAGAGAACCCCTAACAGTCGTATGTAAATAACTTTGTTGCTAGATCGATATGCCCCTTTCACATTGGTGATATGTAGCCGTTCAGAAATGTCAGTGGTATAATTGTCACTGGAACCCATTCGGCGAATTGACTCTGATATATGGCTCACAAGATGCATCTTTGGATATCCGAAATGTATCACGCGCTGTTCAATGGTATTCCGGTGCGCCTGAATGCCTATTGACTCCCACCAGGCTTCAAACTTGATCAAGCGGATGGAGAATTCCGTCTTGAACTGCTTCTGTCCATTCGAGGTGATGCCATAAATCTCTCTCTCAAGCTGGTAAGTGACCCGCTCCGTATCAGCCAAGCTCCGGGTTGTGGCTACTGTCGCCGCGTCAGATAGGCGGACCAGGAATTGCAGTCCCTTGTCTGCAATTGTGTTTGCCACCCCGTAAGCCTCGTCTTCGGAGGCAGTTTTCATAAGGGCAAGATCAATGGCGAATCTAGTTCTGGGACCGGTTACCTCGGTCCCGACTAGTATTAGCAACGGTTCCAGACCGTCACTTCGGGTCCGGGTCCGGGTCCAAACCGAACCATTGCCAAATTGGCGGTCCGGGTCGTCAATAATCCCAAACCGCCTACTCGGGTACGGTTCCATGGTAAACTCCCAACCCGTCTGAATTCGGCGGGTTGTCAGCAGGTCGCCCAGCGGGTCCATCTATAGATTCATATAAGGCTCTTGAATTTGCAGTGTGTTAATAGTATCTTATCGAAATCGCATTTACAGCAACCAA
>Ga0307515_10013387_pt1 | contig 15341 bp, 12 predicted proteins | sample 17_EM_MG_FD_194513 | JGI IMG/M metagenome (GOLD analysis project Ga0307515, IMG submission 194513) | Populus trichocarpa ectomycorrhiza microbial communities from riparian zone in the Pacific Northwest, United States - 17_EM | ecosystem: Host-associated > Plants > Roots > Unclassified | place... | reverse complement strand
GGTCGAGTTCGGTGAGCATTCGGGTTCTCTCCTCCTTCCATTCGGCTTGTTGTTCGAATAGGAGTTTAAGTAGCATCCGGTTCTGTTCAAGCATCTCCTTTTGGTCGTCTTCGGTGATCTTTGACAATATGTCGTCTCTGCCTCGATTATCCTTGCCCTCTGGTAACGTTGAATCATCTTCGTCTTCGTCTTCGTCTTCGTCTTCGTCTTCGTCTTCGTCTTCAGGATCGCGGGCTTCTTCGTGAACTTGAGTCTCGGCGGGATCGTCATCGTTGATTTCGTCTTCTGGTAGTACCGAGACGCGGCCCGTAGGAATAGGCGTGATTCGGCTGAGCGATGCTCGGAGGGATTCAATGCTCGCACGCGTGTTAGGCACACGCAATTGGCTTCTCTGTATTCTCTTTGGAGGCATGGAGGGTAATTGGCTGTAATTGTTGATTTCGTGTCTGTCGCGATGCGTCAATTAATGGGGTAAAGTCGCGTGATCTCGTGAGCGAAACGTATCTGATTTTCTGAAAGACCGAATATAGTGTAAGGGCGCGTACGCCGGCGCTCGGCAGTATAAGGATATAGTATGGTATACGGTTGCACACGGGCGCGAGTGAGATCAAGTGTAGAAGTAAGTGGTAAGATGTTCGGTACGGAGCTAAGTCTCCGTCGCGATGTCAATATAAGGTTGGCGGTTACCTGGCTCTGGAAACCTCACGTGACCACCCGGCAACCCTAACCACGCATACTTGACAACGCCGTTACAAACAGCGCTCTGTTGACTGCTGATGCTATTTCCTCATCCATCTTTCTGGGTTGGGGGATGCTTTCGTCCCTCCTCAAGATCAGCCGTGTATCTGCCATGCTCGAGCCAGAAGTCGGAGCCGGGCCCGGGAGCGCTACGCTCTCGTCTCTCTTTATTATCAAGCGTCGTGCTGTCATGCTCGATCCGCCTGGGCCACTGGGTGCCCTCTGGCTGTGCGTTCGGGGTGGGCCTGTCTTCCGCCGTCTCGCCGGTGTGGGTGCTGACTTTGGCTTGGGTTTGTGCTGCGGTTTCGGCTGCACTTTGAGAAGCAGTCTGGGCTTCGGTTGCTGCTGCAGCTGTTGGCGCTTCTCTGGTCCTCCTTCCTGCGGTGTATCCACATGTTGCGAGGCCTCTAGCCCTCCACCATCCATCCTCTCAGTCTCGTCACTTTCTTTGTCTCTCGCTTCCTGCCCTGGTGCTACTCCTTTCATGACCTTCACGATCATATTTGTGATGCCCGCCCCCCACACCCTGTCGTCCTCGTGGCGGGCATCCCACTTTTGCTGTCTCTCTTGCATCCACGTCCTCATTCCCCCCCACTGTGCTTCTTTGTGGGCTGCCTGCGCTTACACCAGGTTTGTAAGGTGTCCAACAGTTCGGTGCACCTGCGTTAGCTCATGCGCTAGCTGTCGCATCGTTCTCTCCATGCGGCTCCGCCAATCGCTGGGGGTCACCGGGGCCTCGCTCCTCCTTCACCGCTTCCCATTCTTGTCTCACTCCATCGGCTCAAACATGGTTGCGCCCGCAGTCTCTGTGGGGGTGGGTGTCGCCGCTGTTGTCATCTCCATCGCCATGTCCACAGGCGCGTCGCTCCTCCTGTCTCCCGCTTCTCCCTGGTCCAGGTCGCTCCTCTCGCTTACTCTGGCTTCGGTCATAACTCCTCGGAAGCAAACCTCTCTTTCTAGGGTAGTCCTGGTCGTCGCTTGCTGGTTGGCCGACGCGTTGCGCAATCACGTTTTCTGCGAAGACTCTATGCGACTCCACTCAATTGTGTGGGTTCGTGTGCGCGCTATCCTCCTGCAGTCCGACCGGTGCTGGGAAGCTCGCTCTGGGGTCAATTCGATGTCCAGAATCGATTGCCGCTGTCCGTTGTGTAGTTGCTATCGCTGTTGTCGACTTATCGCGCTGTTTCTGTTTCGCCAAGACTTTTTTATCGTATTGACTCTGGATCTCCGGTGGAAGGTGATGGAGACATTTTCTAAGTGTAGAGAACTCACGCTAATTCCAAGCCACAATTTTGTATCCCATGCAATTATCCGCAAATTTTCTTCGAAGATAGCTTCACAAGTTGTAGGCTATTTCGCATGATTTTCAATTGAAGTGTTCTGGAGTCCTAACTACATTGATTGGGTCCCATGAGTTGAGGTGTTGCTATAAAAACATGATGTGAAAAATAATTTGGTCTTGTCATTCATTTAATATACGCATTCGGGTATGGTACTGTACAAGTTCTAATCATTTACCGTTTGAATTGTCACCGTTTCTAAATTCGTTTACGATTCCTCCCCCGGGTGTGTCCGATAGCGCCAGCGAGTTGCTTGTACCATATGGGCCCTTGAGGCCAAATACCGATCTGCTCCTTCTGTAGCTGTTGACAACGGATATGTTCTGACCCATTCGTGGAATCGCCTCATCCGTGGACGGGCTGTACCATCAATGTACAAGGTGGTTTCACGAATGGGACAAATAAAACATGCAAATGAAAAAAATAGCTTTGCTTATAAAATCAGGATATTTCTTTTACAAGTCCGTTAGCATTGCTTTGCTTCTGTATATCACTTTTGTTGTATAACTTCATTTGCTTTGCCTCACTTCTATATATCTCTTTTATAAGTCAGTTTGCTTTGCTTCGCTATTTTACTCTGCTAACTACCAGAAATTAAATTGCTGGCTCTCAATAGTCATTTTAGTGGCACGAATTTATTTTTACTTGTCTTATTCATGAGTCCATGGATGGTGGTGCCCGTCCATGGATTGGCGGCTACCACGAATGGTTATTATCAATTGGTCTAGCTACTGTCTTGACTATCACCCATGTCCGAAGTAACGAATCTACAACATAATCGCGAGGTAGGGTTCGTTAAGCAACTAGTTGGCCTGGGTATTGTGCATTTCTATGGAACTGGTTAGATTCAAGCTTCAAGGATACTTGGACGGCGGGGCAGCTGATAATATAATGACTATATAGCAATATTCTATATAAATTATTTGGCACCTTCGGTTCAATCTCCCAATCCGCTAAAACGACCAGAGCAGGTGTCCGCGCAATTCAACCACCAGAAAATCTGAGAGCCGCATGCATGCAAGCCGCATCACTTCCTACCTCTGCTTGTCGACGTCCAGCTATCCGCTCGATGAGAAAATTAAGTTTCGCTAACAGACGGATGTTTGAGGCTTTGAGCCCACAAAACTACAAGAACAGGGTAGGCCAAACAATCATTTAGACTGCGATCTGGTAGTTGACATCATCATGAACCCCCTTCACAGTTTGTCACGTTTTACAGATATTAGCGCAGCCCTAGAATTATGTTGACTGGCTATGACTATTACAACATATGAAATCACAGATGCTCACTCTCTGTCGCTCAGGGATCCCAAAATAAACTGCGTCTCGTACCCGCTGTCTTTAGTCCACAACACCTTACAAACCATATTGGGATGAAGAGCAAGAAGTCCGTCCCCACACGATACTACCAACTAAAATGCGGGCATGTTCCCACAGCGACGTATATCAAGCAATTCGGGAAACGAAGCAACGATCTCTGCTGGTGGTGCGGGAAGGCGGCCCAGGCACGAGAGCACCTCTTCCGTCATTGCACACGGGGGCAGAACGAATAGCGGGAGTGGAAAGCGGGAAGATGTAGGCACGTACAAATATCGGAGTTGTTTTCTGTAGAGAAGTGTGGTCAGGCAGTGATGGACTACTGGTACCTCCCGGTCACAGAGGTCGGGAAGTTCCCACGCTGCTGAGCAGAACCCCGTACATTGTTTCTATGTGCTACCAATCATTAAAATTTCGTTTGTTAAAAGGGAAGAAGGGTAGAAGGAGGGGAGTTTCCCAACATAGCCGGACTTCCGGAGGGGAGGGGAAGTGGGCACTGCATACTCTAGATAGAGTGAATGAAGTATGATTAAAACACGCACCGACCCTAGATCTCACCGCCAAATCTCCACCTTTACATCAAAAATACTCCTCGAATCCCAACTTTGACGTCACAGAACACCGAACACTCTAGTATATTTAAGGCTTTTTATTTTTTAGCTTGACCAGCACTCGTATCGATTATACCTACTGTATCTGATATACTGTGGCAGCAAACAATCTCCTTGCAAATTTGAAGCATTCTGTCTCACATTTAGAACTGCTGATAGTAGAATATAGGGTGAGTTACTTATGTACGGATTTGAGACAATGGTTTTCGTGCAGCTAGCTACTATGCCAAAAAAACCCCGTTTATTGATGTGACTGCAGTGCCACATTTACCCAAGTACAGCATGCCTCCCAGAGTCCAGTGAGTGTAGCATATTACTAAATTTGACATTCCAATTACTGGGGAATAGCTCAAAATACCAGTAATGCAAGATACCAGCAAATATGACACTGTAAATGATTGAGTATTTAGTTGAATGGATAATATTGGTCAATTGAGCAGCATTGAACATTTGCATAGATGTGGCAGGCATTCCACATTCATGTTGCAATAATGTGACAGTAATCAACCAGTATCCCTACAAATAGCCCTAACATGATGTTATGTTCAGCAAACTACATACATAGTACAGAGGTTAGTGGTTGTATAAACTACCACTGAAAGATGTTCGAGTCATGCTGTAGGTATTTTTTTCCCATACATCAATCTGCTGGAGAGGTACCACTGCCAGTATGGGTCCTGGAGGCAAGCCATCGGGCATGCGCAGGCATGTGCGGGCGTGTGGAAGCATGTGCGCAATATATACATGTGGAAGTAATGTAGTATAACTCTACTATTTAACTCAATGCACATCATTTTGAATATGACAGCAATCCACCATCAATGTGGCATCAATGTACCATCCGCTGTGGTCTTCTATGCTACATTATTGTGAAATTGATCTTGCATTCAAAACAATTGATGTTGTTGCAAATCCTGAAATGCCCCACAAGTTCAGCTGATGTATACATTTATAAAGAATTCAACATTAATACAGCATTAACTGGGCATCAATGAACGGGGCTTTTTTGGTACAGTAGCTAGCCAGAACAACAGTTGTTGCCGAACAGCCGTGTCACCGCGCTTCCGAATCACATCTTTTCAGCAACGCACTGTGCTTCTTGGTGTATATACAGGACAGAAGTTGTTACTTCTATTCGTCTCGTTCCAAGCTCCGTTGGATTTTTAACTAGATTCAGGCATCCACGTGAACACAGGTCGCTATTACCGATTGGCGTGCAACCAGCACGTAACGTACTACGAAAGAACTTGTAATGAGTTCGACTAGGTTATACGGCGTTGCCGTCTGGAACGGTTTCATCTTACGTGCACTGCTCTCTGTAGACTGAAATGTTGGGCTTTTGCCCCAGATCATTGACGGGAATCATGTGACTGCTTGGCTGTTACGTGGGTTGCCATTTCTAGTATAGTATTGTAGACATCGTATCCTTTAGGTTTCCCCCTCACTCTCGACTTCGATAATCGACGAGCTTTCCACACCCACCACAGTGTACACGTGTCAAAACGTTTTCCCTCTCACACTTTCGAAAGATTGTCAATCGCACGCCGAAATTCAAACCATTGTCTTTCTGTTCATCTCCTTTAGAGCGTTCAGCATCGACTGTCGTTGGAGTAGTATCCTAACATAAACTTGTAAGTACCATCTAAATTTGTAGCTCCCACGCCACTGATTCTTACTGTGCCTTCGCATTGAGACAGAAACACTTCGTGCGACTTCCCAGCGTTAAGACATGGATCATCGGTAGTTCACGTTATTACTCCTCGGCGTGTGTTTCCTTTCGTCAACGAAGGCGCGGACTCTCGAGTACCGTCAGCAAGCGACATCATCCTTAACACAAAGTACAGGACAGGCCAAGTCGCCCTGTGGTTTCGAAGGATTAGTGATATGTACGGTCTGGGCATTCGTCTCGGCATTTATCTAGAAATTTTGGCGGAGCTTGTGGCCGGAACTTTGATAAAGCTAAAACCTTGAGGAGCATTACCTTCGGAAGTGGCTTATTTAAATTGTCGATTTTACTAGGACTTTCAATTCTCACCGTCGCCCATGGTGGATTGCAGGTTGTGGAGGCAGTCATTGTCATTGCTTTCTCCCTCTGCACGCACGAAACGATGAGTTTTGAATCTGACCGCAAAAAAAATCGCTGGAAGTACCTTGTCAACATTCTGGTCTATTTAGCGCAGATTGGTATCAGTTCATACTCGATTTGGTTCTGGTTTGCGGAAAGTGGATTTTAACCTGCTGCTAATTGGATTGGTCGTGTGTTAACGGAATGCTTTTTAAAGGGATTGATCAGTTGGCGCATTCAGCTTGCCCTAGCTATGGATTCTTTTTCACTCGTGTTACTTTCCTCGGCTAGTTTAGAACATTGGGAAAGTGTTTTGCATTTTACAGTTCCAAATTATACTTATGCTACGGCTATTTGCGATGCGCGAGGAGTTGGTCGACACCGGAGGTTACAAAGACATTGCAAAGACCATAGGAAAAATCGCAGGCAAAATAATTCCTTGGGTATGGAGTTTTCGTTGCATATTGGCAATTGAACTGATGATTAGATGGAACCATATTGACGGAGTTAACACCATTTCCAATGTTGGCCAGGCGATACCGTTTTTTATTGGATTTGGAAGTCTGGCAATAGTCGTCATTGAATGCAACGATGATCGTAACGGTCTTGAGGGAAACGTTTTCCAAGTTTTTGTTGTAATGATATTCGCGTCTTTGCTAGTGGTTGCGGTAGTCATTGCGGTAGCCGTTGTGGGAGCTATCGTGGGAGCTATAGCCTATGCAGTTACTAAGTAGCAGTTTTTGGAACATAGTATTGGTGTTATGAAATGAAATAAGGTTCAGCTAGCAAGAGTGAGCATGGATTAAAAACCCTTTCCTGTCCGTTGGAAAGGTCGTTCACTCGTGTCCAGTATGGTGGCGAAAGAAAGTGCTAGCCGCGTGCGAGCTTGTGAGCACGTGCTAGAAAAACTGGAGTTTTCAATAGTCCATCCCGTCCGGGCAACACACCGCCCCACCCCGGACTAAACATTCGGAGCAAGTATAAGGACTAGGGCATGGAATCCTGGCCTCGCATACCTGCAGGGCTTTGTACAACTAAGACCCTAGCATTGATCTAGAAAACTCCGCCCGGGCCGTTACGAACCCTGAGATAAACTAAGAACGAGAGAAGTTGTAGGGCTGAAAGACGTTACATGATAACATCCTGTTGGCGGATCGGGCGCCCCCTATACGGATCACTCCAAATACAATCCCATCCGCGGACAAGGTGAATCCGCCAATGGGGTGGAACAGGTACTACTTGGAGACGGCACTTAGGTGCAGACGGTAGATTCTAGCTGGCTAGGAGCTGACTGGAGATGGCTGATCTGGGCTGTGACAAACTAGCGCGGAAACTTGGAGGAAGTTATGTATCTAACTTGCTCATGTACCAATTATAGCTAATGCCATAAAGTTCACTTTATGGTACACTACAAAGCTTAGAGTTAGTAGCGGGACCTGATTGGTCGGAATGATTGACTTTGTCGTTGCAATGTAATTGGTTAAATTCGTTGAAGCCGCAAATCCCACGTACATAGTTAGCCCGACAGTTCGTAGCCACACGTGCCAAGGTTTCTGTGTATACCCCGGCGCAGTCGCTTCGCCACTCACTCGGCGACAAGAGCCTTCCCGATTAAGCTTTCGATACCGAGATGGGCTAGTTCTATTAAAATTTGCCCGAGTGAATAGAAGTTCATGAAGCAATCTGTTAGTTGATTGAATCTAAGCAGTCCGGTTGGCTGAAAATCCAACCAACAAGAGTAATGTTCGCACTGGAAGTAGCGGTACTCATGCGCCGAGACATTTCTTTCTCACAAATATCGCTTGGTATACCCCGCACTTCACATCTCCAGTAACTCATCAGCTCCCTTAACTCCTAAGCCGCCATCCCCACCTCTTCTTTTCGAGCAAAACCGCCGTATACGTAGCACATTTTCAAACACTGCGAGTACTTCAACTACAAGTGGATCCTTCTTCAGCACGCACGATCACCGCTTCGCAACCGCCCTGCATTCTGTCAGGCTCCGAGCCGCAAGCGAACTGCCAACGCATCGTCACCCTTATCTTCCGCCACATATACCATGTCTCGCTCGCCTTTCCTCTCACTCCCACCCGAACTCCACGCTCTAATCTTTTCCCATCTCTCGCAAGCGCGCAGTCTCTACTTCGTTTCTCTAACCAGCCGCTACCTCTCTATCCTCGCTGCTCCTCATCTCTTCAAGTTTGCCATCACTGAAAGGAATGCATACACACTCCGCTGGGCCGCTTCCGTGAACAACACCTCCCTCATGACCCGACTTCTACATGCTGGTGTTGACGCCTCTGCAACCGAGGTCATCGATGGATGTTGTATGGAGATGCGGCCGGAGATGCACGGTTTGGATTATCGAACTGCGTTAGATATTGCGGTGCAGGCGAGGAATTTAGATGCATTGAATGTTCTTCTAGAGCACGGCAGTGCGGTCAGAGCGAGGGACTTAGCGAGGAGTTTGACACTGACTATAGCGGTCTACGATCCACTGCCGATGCTGGATATGTTACTAGAATATATCCCACCGTACCGTCGATGTGACAGTGGATATTTAGTGTGGGGAGATACTTCTTCTGAGGCTGTTAGGTTTGGAAAACGGGATGTTGTGGAATTCTTTTTAGATCGTGGCGTTGAGTTTTCCGCTGACCCCTTACACATCGCTGTATCACTTCAACGCGTTGGAATAGCAAGGCTATTGCTGGAGCGGGATGCGATTGCGGATATTGGCGCTCGATCCTATAAATGGAGCGATATGACGGCCCTTGATTTGGCGGCAAAAGATGGAGGCGTCGAATTCATTTCTCTGTTACTACAAAACGGCGCAAAAGTCGATTGCGCTTCTAGCGACGGGATCCAGGCGGTGCACCGTGTAGCGGAATGCGGGAAAGACGAAGCGTTGGAGACTCTGGTTCGCCACGGAGCTGATGTAAATGCGGCAGCGAACAATGGAACTACTCCCATGCACCTGGCCGCGAGATATAATCGGTATTCTACGTTGCAAGCGTTGATCGAGATGGGGGGGGATGTGAATGCGACGGATAATGACGGCCATGCGGCGTTGTATCATGCGGCTAAAGCGTTGTGCTCTCACCGGTCGGGGTACAGAGGTCAGCGGGGCGCTTGGGGCGTGGATTTGGCGTGGCTACTATTGCGAAGTGGAGCAAGACTTGATAACACGATAATAAATGCGGCTACGAGGGAAGGCCGGGTAGGAATGGCAAGAGCTTTGCGTCTGGCAAAGAAAATGCAAGGAATTGAAAATGTTGCAGCTAGTTTGGAGGAGTTGTATGACCTGCTTTTGAGTAAGCGCCGGAGAACTGACCCGGACTTTTATGACTGGGTTTTGTGTTGATTCACAGGTTGGTCTGCTGCAGGTTCATGTATGATATGAGCACCACCCTTTCAGTTGGAGTGTGCTGATCAAGCTAGTCCTGGTACCTCATCTTAGCCAGTCTAAAAGTATTAACACCTACTCTTTTGGCAAATACCCATCTTACACTCGCAAGTACTGTATATTACTACAAACGAAACGATTTCCTCAATTATCTGCAGTCTACTGTTTGAGTTTGTAGGTACAGAAAATGTAACAGAATTCATCTTTGTTAGGGAAGCTTGAATTTTAGTAGCATGTTACTCAGCTGTGTCAATAATTTTATCGCCTGACTATATCGTCGAGATGTTCATTTAATCATGAATGGGACTCAGGAGGTAAATTGTTCCTGAGTACAAGAGTAGAAAGCTCATCCGGTGATGACAGACATCGCAATACCGAAGTAACAGTGACGAAATACTGTAGGCTAACAGAAATACTTACTGGTATTCTGCAATATTGCTCAACATCGAATGAAACTCCTTAGATAACAAAATCTTCTAATAGAAGTATTATATACATGAGCTGCCACTTGCCCCAGTGCACTTCCCCAACCGCCATCTTGTTACCGGTGTCATGCGTACAGTGTTCCTAAGCGGCCCGGCCGGCCGCCCGGCATTTTAGCGGCCTGCAGGCCCGGCCCGGCCCGGCCTCTATTCTGAAAGCCTGCGCTAAGGGCGGCCCGGCCCGGCCTGGGTCAGAAGCCGCCCGGCCGGCCGACCGCCAAGAAAAAGCCTGCAGGCCAGCCGCCAAGAAAAGCCGCCCGGCCGCCAAGAAAAAGCCTGCAGATCGGCCGCCCGGCCGCCAAGAAAAGCCGCCCGGCCGCCAAGGAAAAGCCTGGTTATGAACTTATGATGGACGATGGCTGAGTTTACTTTGGTGGCTTTCTGAGTTTAAGACTTTAGGCAGCAGCAATGGGTGTCATTTAAACAAAATATGTTTATGCTTGTTCGATTGAACTTATACGTTGGCAAATAAAGCCTGCAGGCCGGCCTGGGCCTGGGCCTGCAGATCGGCCGCCCGGCCGCCAAGAAAAAGCCTGCAGATCGGCCGCCCGGCCGCCAAGAGAAAGCCTGCAGATCGGCCGCCCGGCCGCTAAGAAAAAGCCTGGCGGCCCGGCCTATGCAAAGGCGGGCCGGCCTGGCCGCTTAGGAACACTGCATGCGTATCGTATATTCCCAAAGTATAATACCAGGGTGTAGGGCTCCATTACGGCGATCACCTGATTTTAGGCACATTAGCTACTGAAATCTCGAATACATGGTGCACTGCTGGGAACGTATATAGAGCAACGCTAGTGCTAGAACGTCGAGTTGTAGTCTTCTTGTTCCCTTCCCAGGTGTAGTGCAATCATAATATACCTGCAATGTCAATCCCATCTTTCATCGTGATGTGTACATACCTCTACCTCCTCTCAGTGTAATAGTCTACATCCCCAAGCCGCAGTGTAGATTGCTATTAGAGCCCTGATTGTGATTTCCTAATCGGAAGCTAATCTTGATAAGACAGATAGTGAAGGATCCTTGGTGGAGAACGCGCTGTGATATCCGAAGAGCAGTGGGCATAGCCTGATGAGAATTCACATCATGATCCTACCCCGCACTCCTCTGCATGTATTTTTGAACAAAGGAACTACGGACGGAATATTGAGCCAATGTGGCCAGTACTCCGGACGATCCCGGTCTGAGGTAGGGCTCAGCGCAGTTCAGTGCCCGAAAAAGTCGGACCGCACTGGAACAGAATAGTTCAGAGCTGCATTGCACCAAAGTGGTGCGGACCAATCCAGTACTAACAACTTAAGTATGGCTACAAATCTACAAACATATCCATCTTTTCATCAACATCCAGCTCAAGTTCATCACACCCTGCTTCCATTACAATAACTTATGGTATGTCCAACTTGTCCCACGTTTTCGGACATTCAAAAGCCTCGAGTCCATCAATCATGTGCCCGGCAACTCTCGGTTGCCGATTTCTTGGCAGAGAAAGCCGCTTGAAACTTGTCGAATTTGGAGCTCACACCAACTTGCACCCTGTTAAACCACCTTTGAGGGTTCAAACGAAGCTTATAGGGTAACAGATGTGTGTTTATTACAAGAAAACTGATAGACGGCAATATAATACCGCATATTAAACCTAACCTTACGTATCAAGTCTGTACCAGTCCAAACTGATCCCGCACCAGTGCACAAAAATTGTGCACTAGTCCAATCCCGGTGCCAAAAGTTCTCGCACTAGACTGCACTGACACTGACTGTACTGGTCTGGACGGTTCTGTAGTTGGACAGCTGGCCACATTGTATCAAGCAGACGTTTTCATTATACTGCTAGGAAGGAAACATCGAAGCAGTGTTCCCAACTGTCCCGTCCGTCCGGGATCATACAGGCCGGGGACCGGACGCAACACGCCATCCATCCAACGGTAGGGCGACGACGGACGGATAGGACGGCTGGGAACGGAGTTTTTGCCGTCCCAGGCCGTCATCTGCCGACATCCGTGGATCTTTCTCAGTGTACATAATATTCATACGAAACTCGCTACAATCATCTACCCTGCCCTTGAAGCAAGATCCTTAAGGATCTGCTCTCATGGCTGAATAGTTAAACATCTAAATATATCCTGTAATCGCCCAATAACGGCCGGGGACGGCGGATGAGTGCAGATGACGGTGAATTCGCCGTCCTCGGCAGACAACACCCGTCTAGTGGTCATTTATATGCTAGGACAGGACGGATGGATTTTTTGCCGTCCGTCCGTCCTTTCAAGATCTCGGACGGCACCACCGTCCCCAGCCGTCAGACAGGATGGGACAGTTGAGAACACTGCATCGAAGATATAATGTAGAAACAGCTGAAATTGTTACCTATCGAGTCTGTATAATATTAGCTGGTTGTCTCCTGGCAATATTGGTTGTTGGTTATTGGCTTCCAGCAGTGTTGGAAGTACATGTTTTTCGGCATTCTTCAATCCTGAGACAGCACGCATTTCTCGAGCGGCAAGTTAGAATATAGGACAGTTTTATAGAGACAGCCTACTTAAAGCAGCAAATGATATACGTAGTTGGGGACTATTGCATGATAGGTCTCTGTCTTCTGTGGCTAGAGATGAGTCTCGTATGGCTAGAGATGAGTCTCGTATGGCTAGAGATCAGTCTCGTATGGCTAGAGATGAGTCTCGTATGGCCGGAGATTACTGTCGGCCTGATAAGTCGATACATAGATGCGTACGCACGCATTCACACTTGTACTCATATATATATGGCCTTGTGGCACTCTTAGATAATATACAATTAAGCTTCTCTAAGTATCACTATTTCAACAGGTTATGAGCCCGGCGCCCGCTGCAATCTTTACTCCAAAAATATACTCTATTTATATCTTACGCTTAAGAGCCTCAAAAACCCTAACCCACTCACAAACATCCCTGCTCATCAGCCGCAACACCATCACCACCCATCACTCTACATCATCACCTTCCTAACCTCCTCCACTCTAAACATGTCAAACGAAACATTCAAGTCTGGTCACGGCTATGTGCCCAAGCTAACTGAGGAAAACTACCCTATCTGGAAGCAAAAAATCCGCCGAGTCCTCATCGCCAAGAAAGCCTACAATATTGTCACGGCTGTTGAACCCCTCCCTCCCAGTAACCATATCGCCCTACACGCCCTGCAAGAGGACTGGCATGAGATAGCCAATAAGGTGATAGCACTGATACACCTCGGATGCTGCGATGAACTCCTTCCACTCATCGACGATTTCGACGACCGTGTGGAAATGTGGGAAGCACTCAGGGACCGACTTGACAATGCCTGAAAGAAACTCGGCCGCACTCATGTCCTGCAGATGTTCACCGCCTCTCGATGATCCCCAGACGAAACTGTCACTCAGTACTTTTCCAAATTAATCGCCTTCCCCACGAAGCTAACCAGCACCACCGAAAATATCACCGATGACGACATTAAGACACATATCTTCACTACCCTAGCTAATTGATATGAAACGACCATCGAAAACCTTGAACAGTGGAGCCCAGCTCCCACGGCCCAGCAGTGTATGCATGCGATCTGCGAATATGCCGAGCGAACGACCCTAATGAAAGAAATCGGAGATGAATCCACCGGAGCAGCTCTATACTCCCGTGGCAGAAATCGTGGCCGTGGCAGATGATGTGACGGAGGAGGTGGCGGACGAGGAAACGGACGCCAGAAGCACAAATGCATATACTGCAAAATGGACAATCATACCACCGAAGCATGCGGAAAGAGAAAACGCACTGGAAACGACAACGGCGATTGAAACACCTCCAGAATCGATGAGCGAACATGCCATCGCTGTGGTCTCAAAGGACACTTCAAGGCTGACTGCATCCACTTCAAACGTGCCCAGGATCAACGCAACAGGGTCAACAAAGGCATAGCATCCGGATTGCTTGCTACAGCAGGAGATTGTGACCTGATCTGACTAGCCGAAAATGCAACTGCACTCACTGTAGCCTCCGCTCCAACTTCATGGGTCATCCACTCCGGCGCATCTCACCATATGTGCAATGACCGCACCAAATTCAACTCAATAAAGAAACTTCGTCAGCCAATAGTCATTGAGCTTGGAGATGATAATCAAGTCAGAGTAAGCCACCATTGACTCGTTAACGTTTCAGAGGAGTAGGAAGTCAACGGTCTCTCCATCCCTATGTTCCGGCTCTCACTTCTCTCCATCAATCAATTGGACACAGCCGGGTACACATCCACATTTGGACGCAGCAAGTGCTCCATATCATCTCCATCAATCACCATCACAGGCAATGTGGTCAATGACCTCTATATCATATCTCACGGAACTGCACTCACTTCGACAGTACCAAGCATGTCAACGAAGTCCACTACAAGGAGGAGAAAGAAGAAGAGAATAAGAGCATCATCGAGCGCACATACCACCGTGCCGTCATCGAGCGCACATATCAAGATACCATTATCGAGCGCACATACCACTGTACCATGATTCAGCGCACATATTACGGTACTGTAAGGACGCATACGCCAGCGTCCGGCTGCATAGGGCTATGGTTGTAAACGTGGACTCGAGTGACTATATCTGTAGACGTGTTGATGTTACGGTAAGATTATCGCTGGAGATCTAAGGCTCGTGGCGAGCCGACTATATAGAATGGGGGTTACCCGGCCCTGGACACGTCACGTGCCGTTACATTATCCCTCTCTTTAGGCGCAGACCTCCTGGGCTGCCAAAGCCAGTATAAGAGAAAAGAAGGAAAGGGAAACAAAGAATGAAAGAAACATCCTATGTACGCAATCGTACGAACCCATAAGTCCCACGACCGATCGGTACAGCTCAATGGCGACCTTTCGGCGGATCCGGCGCACGGGGAAAATCCACCTCCACTTGACTTATTCCGAAGGTGGTAAAAACCCATGCCGACGCCATTTGTACCGGGCCGAGATCCAAAGAAGAGAAGAAGAGAAGAGAGAAACAAGAAAACATCCAAAAGTGATCCCGTCCTCCACATCTCCACTTCCAAACCCATACTCCTCCGACCATCCACTCCCGTAGCCCGTATATCTCGGCGTAGGTCATTGTCGGAATCATCAGGGTGGCTTCCGCTCATGACTTGGCATCGATGGGAGCATCCGCTGCCGCATCGGTCGTAGCCGTCAATCGTACGCGTCAACCGCGTCTTATCCGTCGATATCTAACATGTAAGCTTCTCTAAAATGGTTATACTTAACAAGTTCAAGCGCGCTAGCGCCGTCTTAGCTCTGTGCAGTGCTTCCACATGCTCTATAGAGTATATCTTGCAGTCGGTAGTCATCGTTACTCGGCATTGACTCGTAGGTGCATCATGAGTCAGTAATCATCTTTCGAAGTCCGCTTCG
>Ga0307515_10013386_pt1 | contig 15341 bp, 8 predicted proteins | sample 17_EM_MG_FD_194513 | JGI IMG/M metagenome (GOLD analysis project Ga0307515, IMG submission 194513) | Populus trichocarpa ectomycorrhiza microbial communities from riparian zone in the Pacific Northwest, United States - 17_EM | ecosystem: Host-associated > Plants > Roots > Unclassified | place... | reverse complement strand
AACTCTTAGATGGGTTTTATTTTATTTTATGGAATCCAACATTTTATATAGAAATAAGAATTTCTCTAAAATCGTGTGCTTCATATCATGGAATTGTTCTCTTCAAAATTCTCACAGTGAAAATGTATTGGGTTGTATAGAAGAAGTAAAGGGTTTTCATTTAGGCCAACAAGAAATTGCAGAATCACGAGGATATATTGAGGAGCCATGCAATTATGGGAAGAAAATATTGTGAATGATTGGTTGATCAAGAAAAAAAAACCTTGACAGGAAGATTGTGGAAATAGTTGCAAGGAAAAAAAAAAACCTTGACAAGGAGATTATGGATATAGTTCATAGTTGTGGTTTTACCCTTTGAACACATCAATTTTTCATCATCAAAAGATTCAAAACCAATGCTTTTATTGATGTTGACCTCACATAAAATGGACTCTTGATAAAAGTTATGACCGCCCAACATGCTTCCAACTTGGAATGAAGTGGGACTGCAAGGGGCTAGCGGCAGAGAGTCTCTGGTGATCACTGGCCTACCAAGATGGGTTTTTTATATCAGTCTTGAGTTTGACCTTCTCTCTCAAGATCTCTAGATAGTACTTAATCAGCTAATTGATTATGATTACTTCCATAGAATCAGCTAATTGATTATGATTGCTTCCATGCTTACATTAGAATACACTCTTGGATTATCCCTACATCCAAAGGAAAAAAATGGTTTACATGGGATAGATGACCAAATCTAGAGTCTCTTGTGACATAATCTTTCCTACTTGCCGAAAATTAGTTGAGCAATGAGAGATGGCTTTTGGTGCTGATGAGTATTTTGACCTTTAGGTTCAGGAGTAGAGTAAAAGATGCCGAGATAATTATCACTATCAAAGTATACACATCGCTGCCTGAAAACAGGTTCCATCAAAAGGGATTCAATGAAAAATTTAGCTGAAACATTAATATAGTAGAAATTGACCGAGTACCAAGACTTCCACCAGCAAAATCCACCCTGCAATTGCAAAAAGCTGAGAGCTATTCTACTGTAGGCCTCCATGTCGAGCATCCAGACACATACTGCACCGATGTTTGACCTGGCCAGCCTTGTTTGCAAATAATTTTCACTCATGAAACGCAAGGCAATGGGAACATGCACAAGATTTCAAACCTGGTGGAGTTACAGTCACTGAAAAGGGGAGGCCGGTGATGTAAATTGAAGATGATTATTACTGCAATAAAAAGGGACATCAGTGAATCGGAAAAAAGGAAAATGCCGTTCATCGACATCCAATATCTTAAAGTGGACAGTGAATACGAGGGGGGAAAAGAGAAAAGGATGCAGGAGTTGAAAAGCAAAGATTATGTTGGTTGGTGGATCAACCCTCAACCTATATTTGTTGAAATGTAACTGCGTTTCTAAGAATAAAACAAGTGTTGTTTTGACCACGAAACTCTATTTGTTCCTTTGCCTATCCTTGCCTTTTTCCTTTTCCTAGAATAAGCTGTGAAGTCACTGTTCGAACCATCAACAATTATTAAATACAATGGACGAGGAGGAACATTGATGTTAAAATAAAGGATTCTGGGTGGGTCTGCCTTTTTAAGTGTAAAAGTAAAATTAAAATATATGAATCAGAAAGAGAAAAACTAGATTTTTATCCGAATTTATTCCGTTTTTCTGGAAAAAAACAGGAGAGAATCATATCTTCTTCTCAAAAAAAAATAAAAATATCAAAGACTTTCTCGTGTGGATAAGTGAAGTCGTTTATTAGAGTTTCGGATTTTGACATGTAACGGTCCCCAGCTATAAAATCTACCATTTGCATAAATGTAAACCACAGGCATCTAACGTTGTTCTGAAGTGGATGAACCCGTGAAAATGACAACCACACATACGAAAACGACTGTTTTGATCACAGATACAAAGGAGTCTTCCTCTCTCTTTTTCTCGTCTTCTCAGGCCTAGGGTTTGAACTGTACAACTTTATAGACCAGTCCGGCCCGGCCCGGGTACGGGTGCGCCACACCTTTCATGATTTATGGCTCAGGAACTCATGAAAGCTAGCAGCATGCGCCATCAATGAAGATTAATTGCAGCTGGTACTTGATTGTTCAAAGAATAGACTCAGTATCAATTCAATCCCCATGCAGTTCTTGCACGATGTCAGGGTGTATTTGTTCAGGATAAAAAAAGAGAGGAAGTCAGGGTGTATGATATCTTATGGGTTCGAATTCTTCCAGAAGAGCAGAAGGTCATGCGTGCTCTATGCTTCTTCAAGAGGCACGCGGTGAGGGATGATAAGGCTGCGGAAAGCCGAAGGGAATGCTTGATTATAAAGATTTCATGTACTGTACGATATTTCAAGCATTTACTAAAAACAGCCTGAAAGAGCCGTGATGCTGCTGTCTTCTTTCTTTTGGTCGACTGGAGGCCGACATGGGCCGTAACCCTATGCTAAGTATATTCTCACATACACAAGAGCCCCGAGGGGTTCGAAGGAGGACAACCTTCAAAGGAAGCGAGCCCTGGCAAGTTCATCATGCCAGTCAGCTCCATGCCAGGGTCTGCCGCTGCTTCGTTTATCCCTTCTAATCTCCATTCAGAACAATGGGGAACACAATGGCATGACTTCTTTGAACCATGAAAAACTCATAAGCTCATTGAAACCAGAGAAACAAAAATGTTTGCTAGACAAGCACAAACTCTATAATACTATGCAGGTCCTCTATGATACAAAGATCCTCCCTGATGAAGAGATTTTCAATAAAAACGTTTCATTGAATAAGAAACCATGAAAACAAGTCAATCAATAGGGACATACCCACAGGAAAAGCATAAGCACATTAGACTTCCGCCCACAAAAACTCCCAATCTTTTTGCTCAATAAACTATGGTTGCAGCAGCTAAGACTGATGCCACTTCCCTTCTATTTATCAGGCTCTCAAACTTTGTTTGTCAGTTAGGAGCTTCAAATACATTAACTAACCAATTTACCAAAAGTCAGTGCTAACTATCTCACAGAACTCATACCGATTCTTGTTAGCTGTATCACACATCACAGCAAAAGTTCTGACAGAAACTCTTGCTAGAAAGATAAATCTATATTTAGCTTCCATGATTGACTTTGCACAGAGGAAAATCGTTAAAAGTTTTCATACAATCCCTGTGCACCTTATTTATCTGAGGCAGCGGATTGACACAGACTCTCTTGAGAAAGAATGATTAAAATAATACCATTCTAATTCCGATGACAGGATATGCAAAACCAGTGATAGCAACAATGCACCAATCCTCATACCAACCATACAGTTTCAAACAAATAAGTAAAAGCCTCAGAATCTGAGCTTTTAGGATTCCTCACTTGCATTCAGACATAAAGATCAGAAACAATCTAATAACTTAATCCACCTATCTTAAAATCTAATTCTATAGTCAAAATTTTCATTCAATTAGTCGGAAGCATACTATCCCTCCTCTTAAAGCAAAATATCATGGGTGAATGGCAAGGAAAGAATTAACAATTTTCACCTCATAACATATATTGCTCAACACCCTCTTAACCTATGGTATAGTCACAAGTGCATAACAACAATATACTGTGAAACATCCAAAATTTGCCTTGCTTATCTTCGAGATGCAAATTTATCAAAACAAACACGAGATTTCGTAAAAATAACACGAAACATAAAGTTCCCTATATCTGAATTACAAAAGACGAAGCTGCAAATTCAGCACCCAATATACTACTACAATTCACTAGCATTTCAACATAAGAAAAAGAAAAGAAAAAAAGAAGATATAAACATGAACCTCATTTATCAAGTTCCATTGCTTGATCAGCTTTAGCTTTCGCCAATGCGCTCAATTTGGTCTTCACCTTTCTTTTCCCTACTTGAAACCCACTTCCACCTTTCTTGTTTTTCTTGTCTTTACCATCAACCTAAACACAAAAATACCCCCAAAAATTAAACTAAAAACCTTAATTCTAATTCAAATATGTTAATTATAAGCAAAGAAAAACAAAAAAGAAATAAGCTTACTTTCATCTTGTTTTTCTTTGCTTGAAGCTTCTTCTTTTGCTTTTCTTTCAGTTCTTTCTCTCCTAATATTACCAAAAAAAAGGAATCAATAAGAAGCAAAAAGATATATAAATGGAGAGATTGAGAGAACGGAAAGGAAAATTTACGTTTAAGCTCGAATTCGTGTTGCCTCTTTCTACGAGCCAAATCGTTCTTCTTCGACATTTTGTACGGAACGCCGAGGGAAAGATAAACCCTAACCCTAGAACTATAAAGTTTTGATTTAATCGGCGAAACGAAAGTTGGTTTTGTTTTACTCTTTAGTCCTTCGTGTTTAATATGGTCATATTTCTCTCCCCTTAAAACTTTATTTATTTCGATTTTTGGTCCCAGCCGACTTCCATAATTCCATTTATCTTCTGCAAACAGAACAAATCGGACCGATTTCTTTGCTGGTGAAGTTAAACCGAACCGACCCCACCCCGCAAGTATTTTTTTTTTTTTTCTCAGAGTAAGGCATCCATGGGGTCTGTCTAAGATCACCACCCCTGTTTTCAAATTCGTAGGATAGGTTACAGCAACACAGAACGATCTTGATGAATCTTAAAGCTTCATAGCCATTGATAAGTTTAAAGATTTAGACAAGATGGTAGATTTTCAACACTAAAACAGGAACCGGGCCTTGAGCCCTCTAGTTTTCTTGTCAACTTGCCAGATTGAATTAGGTTTGATTAAAATGGTCATTAACTCCTTCATAGGAACAGATGCTCGCCTCGTGCCTGTCCTTGATAAGAAAAAAAAAAGGGTGTAAAAAGGTGCAGTCAAAGGAGTGAAACGGCGCTGTTAGCCCAACAAATCATAATTAAGGTGGCAAAAATGGAAATGATTACGGCGGGAGGGAGCAAGAGAAATGATGACATGTTTTCTTTTGGACCTCTGGAAACTGTTCCATTCTTTGAACAAAGACCAGTTCTTTCTAGTCCAATCTCCACCCCCAAAAAAAAAGTCACAAAAACAGCTTGCAAAAACTAATTATTTTGTTCCAATAATAATAATAGTCACTTGTCTGCTACATGAAAATATTTATTAAAATAATATGCAAGATTCTATCCTTGTCGGTTATAATTGACTTATATTTTTATAAGTTACTCGAACAAATACTAGCCATATTTTCATACGACATTATACGAATTTGATCTGATCTGATCCTGGTTTCAAAAAATCTAAATTCGTCAGTTTTTATCTTTCTTTGGTTGTTCATCAAATCTTTGGCCCATTTGATCTTGTTTCTATCAAACCCCCCTTTTTTTTATTTGGGTTTATTAATATATTTCTTTACTAGAAATCTTGAATCTTTGAGCTTTGATTTGTAACTAAAACAAAAAAGGGTGTGCGAATATATATAGTTCGAGTTGCTGTTAAGCTCTTGCAGTTATATAGCTTAAGTGGGTTTCTGTTGTGGTTGATTGACTTGAAAAGTTTGAATCTTTCTGTACTAATATTTGATTAGATCTGTTAAGTTTGGTTATTTTATGATCTGGGTTTAGTTTTAGCTACTGGGTTGGTTGTGTTACTTGTTTATAGCAGGATTGAATTGAAAGGGGCAGTAAATTAAAGTTTTGGTTTTTGAGGGAGATATAGAGAGAGTTGGTGAGGGGACCATATTTGTAAGAAGCTTTGATTTGTGATTATTGAGAGATGGGGAGTCAGTGCACTAAGCTTACTCCTTGTTGCTTAGATTCACAGTTCAAGGCAGCTGTTGTTGAAGTTCCCAGTGTTGGTGGGTCAAAAACTTTGTGTTTTTCGGAAAAGGAAGTTTATATTTTGATGGGTCATAATTGTTGTGTCTTGGTTTTTGTCTTGTTCTAGGAAATGAAGAGAAGAGTGAGGTTAATGACTTGCCTACATTCCGGGAATTCACATTTGAGCAGCTGAAAAATGCAACATCTGGTTTTGCAGTAGAAAATATCGTGTCTGAGCATGGGGAGAAGGCTCCTAACGTTGTTTACAAAGGGAAGCTGGAAAATCAGAGAAGGATTGCTGTTAAACGATTCAATAGAATGGCTTGGCCTGATGCTCGACAATTTTTGGTGCCTAACTTCTATCCCATCTGCTGATTTACTTGAATTATATGTTTGCAGTTTTGATTTCAGTTTGTAGTGTGCCCTTTTATAAAACATTAACAAATTGGCATCAAATCTGTCTATACATACACTTTGTTCGAGCAGCTGTTACAAATTTATGTTGTCTGGTGTTCATCCTCAATGATTGTTTTGCTTTCATTCAGTATAGTACCATGGTTTTGAATTATACTAAGAAGCATGGACTACCTTCAATGGGGATTAGTATGACTAGGATCGACCCCCGCCCTTCTCTTTCTCTGCAAGGAATTCCCATTTGTTTTGGTGCATGATGCTTACCCTTTACTTTACATCCTTCCTTCAGTCAGCAATAAGCCAACTTCTGCCGTATCTTTGTTCAATTTGAGGTCATCTATTCATGAAACAAACCTTGTATATCTAATGTGCAATTTCAAAATCTGCTTATGTATCCCCATTGAGTTCATAAAGACTTGCTTGAAGAAATACCATGGTTTGAGTTTACCGTGGTCTTAACTTGAAGACAATTTTCTGTTACATTAATAGGAGGAAGCAAGATCTGTTGGCCAGCTACGGAACAATAGATTGGTAAATTTGCTTGGTTGCTGTTGTGAAGGTGATGAGAGGCTGCTTGTAGCAGAATTTATGCCCAATGAGACACTTGCTAAACACCTTTTCCATTGTAAGGCTTATTTCCAATCCATGGACAAGGATTCAGGCTACAATTTTGGTTGCATATTTGTGATCATATTTTTGGGCATTTGATTGAAATTTCCATCTTTAATATGGTATAATAGCACCAATTTTGTTTCTATTGTAAAAACTGAATGACAGTCTTTCTACAAGTTTGATTATATGGGATTTAAACAATTCAATTCTCTCTTGAATCAGGGGAAACACAACCTATAAAATGGGCGATGAGATTAAGAGTTGTTCTACATCTTGCAGAAGCTCTAGAATACTGCACAAGTAAAGGGCGTGCCCTTTACCATGACCTTAATGCCTATAGAATTTTGTTTGATGAGGTAGGTACTTCTCTTTCTCCATTTCTCCGAAACCTTTTCCTTGTTGGATTCTAGCTGCATTCTTTGTTTACATGTTAGAATTATGCAGGATGGTAATCCAAAACTATCAAGCTTTGGCCTCATGAAAAACAGCAGGGATGGAAAAAGTTATAGTACGAATCTAGCTTTTACTCCTCCAGAGTATTTGAGAACTGGTATGTAATTCTTGTTAACAATACCATATATTAGCTGCTTTGATTTTGTGATTTCCTGAAATTGAAATCAGGAGATCCACGACCAGCTGATAGATTTATGTAATTAAATTTAATGTTGCGACCACTTTACATTACCACCTGTGAAGGGCCTTGCCGACTGACCTGCTTTAGGTGTTATATATCAAGATTCTTGAAGCACCACAAATCAGTAGTTCCCATATACTTTTGTTTGGAATGTTTAATGTGTTCATGCTGAAAAACAATTATGATGCATTACATTACTGTTCTTCTGACCTGCCAAAAAAGGTTTTCAGAATTTAGATCTACATATTGACGCTCATATAATATTATCCAGGATAGTGCAGTTTATTAAAGTTTTGAGAGATGTGCGGTCTCCTGATGAATTCCTTCGCAGGCATGCTTTTCTTGGAATGTATAGAGTATGATGAGATTGTGGTGATATCTATTAATGCTACCTGCATTCCCAGACTAGAGAATTTGGACTCAATTGTACTTTTCTGCATAATGTCTTGTAGTTGTGCTAATTTTAGGTCCACATGACTGTTTGATTGTGTTCTTGTATGATGCCCTGCAATGGGTTGGGCATTAGTATTATTTACTCCTCGGATTATAAGTTAATCCAAGACTTTGCTTATATCCCTTGTCTTTTTTTCAGGGAGAGTAACTCCAGAGAGTGTAATATATAGCTTTGGCACTCTTTTGCTTGACCACCTCAGTGGAAAGCATATCCCCCCAAGCCATGTAAGTGCTTATCATTCAAAATTAAATTTACTAGCTAGCCATCATATGGATCTGTTGATTGAATTTATGGGTCCACCTACAATTAATCCTTGTAACGAAGAGAAAAGAAAAAACTATGTATTTTCCTCCCATGCTTACAAATTCTTGTTACAGAAGCTTGTCCATGTGAATCTAACCTCAAAGTAAATTGTTCCAGGCCCTTGACTTGATACGGGATAGAAATCTTCAGATGTTGACAGATTCTTGCTTGGAAGGACAGTTTTCCAATGATGACGGGACTGAGTTAGTACGCTTGGCTTCTCGATGTTTGCAGTATGAACTCCGAGAACGACCAAGTCTGAAATTCTTAGTTGCTGCTTTGACTCCTCTTCAGAAGGAAACTGATGTATGTTTATTCATTTATCAGTCATATCTTCTATACTTCTCGTCAACTCCTTGTTTGGGTGCCTGCAGATTGCCTATGTTGTAATTTCATCATGTAGTGAAAACTTTTTGAGTCTAGAGCCTTCTGTTGGATGAAGACTTGTTAGGAATTTTAGAGGGTAATTTTCTTTGGACTGATTTCTAGAAAGAAAACTTGCTGTAAAAAATGAAAATTTGGTTGTGGATGACTATAAATATATGAATTCCCCAAATGGCAGTGGAATTTGTATTATGTTCTTCTGTTGATTTGTCCATACGCTTAAACCATCAGGGACTGCTTGTAACCAAACTTGAAAGTTGAAGCAAGTATTAATTAGTTTTTATGTTTCCCTTTCCTTCCCTGTGCAGGTTGCTTCTCATATCTTGATGGGAATCCCGCATAGTGCTTCATCCTCACCTTTGTCACCATTCGGCGAGGCATGCTTAAGAAAGGACCTGACAGCCATACATGAGATCTTAGACAATATTGGATATAAAGATGATCAAGGAGTGGCAAATGAGGTTCTCTATTTCCTATGAAAGCTCAAATAGCAGATGTTTAAGCATATCATTTACCGTACACTTTTCACTCCAGGCTTATTGATTCTTGTTATACTCACATTTCAAGCAATTATTCATTACCGAAGTATTCTGCTATTTTCTCTCTCGTATAAATTGCAATTGCTCACTGGTTCATTCTGCTTGCATGTTCTCTGACATTTCAAGAACCCAGATAAGATTGTAACTCGAATATTTTTCCTACATTATGCTGCAGCTCTCATTCCAGATGTGGACAGACGAAATGCAGGAAACATTAAATACAAAGAAAAAGGGTGATGCTTCTTTCAAGCAGAAGGACTTTAGAGTTGCAATTGAGTGTTACACTCAGGTTTTCTCCTCGTTTCAAAGTTGTCAGTTTTTGTTCAAGAATTATGTCAGGAATTACTTTTACATTATTTTATGCTCTTCTCGGTTAATAATACAATTTCCTTATCATACCAAGCTACATGATTTTAGATTTTTTTTTCCACTTGTTTTAACGGCAAGTCTACATATTTTATTTGATGGAGTTTCTTCTATGACTTGCAGTTCATTGATGTGGGAACTATGGTTTCCCCAACTGTTTTTGCACGGCGGAGTCTGTCCTATCTCATGAGTGACATGCCTCAGGAAGGTCTAAGTGATGCAATGCAAGCCCAAGTCATTTCCCCTGTATGGCACGTGGCATCTTATCTTCAGGCTGTTGCTCTTGCTACACTTGGAATGGAAAATGAAGCACATGCAGCACTCAAGGAGGGTACAAATATTGAAGCCAAGAAGAATCAGGACTCTGGACAAAAGTGAAATGTAAAATGCTTTCTGGTGGCTGATGAATCTCCTCAACCCTATCTTATTGTGGTGTTATTTTTATGAAGATAACCATGTGGCATTGATTGTGGGATCCTTACTTCCATGGACATCAGGGCAGTGAAAGCTTTAGTCAACTCCATATTGCTGTCAAAGAAAGCAACTCTTTTTTCGGATGAATTTTTTATGACGATATCTTGGAGTTGAGGTGTCTCAAAATATGTTTTTTGGGTAGGCCCTGGCGTTTCTTTCTTGTAGGTATGCAAGTTCTTTCATTCTTTGTGTGGTTTGCTCCATTATGTAAGTAGTATGATTCCAAAATTTGTCCTGCCACTTCCATTATAAACAGGGGAAAAAAGTTATTTATTTTGAGGAGAAAAGAAGTTAATGAGATGGAAAAAAACACTGACAAGATTGTAATTTGTGTAAAGATACATCCAGTCCCTGGCAATTTCTTGCTAAATGATGTTTGATTGTTTGAGGCATTAAAATATCTGTTTCTCCCATTGCCATTTCTTACTTCATATTGTGTTTCACATCTTGAAACTTCACAGAAAGAAGTAGACATTGGTTTGCTAAGCATGAACTCTGGAAGTTCGCATCCACTTCTGGGGAGTATCTCATCTGACGTGAGCTTTAGGGATGGCTATGGATAAGATACAAGAGACGAGAGTGAGATGGACAGAAGAAACAGATTTTAGTTTTGGTCTACAACAGGGGTTCTTGAGGGTTAAATGGAATTCGTGCTCTTCAATTCTTCATTGAAAGCGTTGAAATCAGAATGAGAAGACCCACCTTCTCCAACAGCTCTCTTTGCCATTTCTCCTAGCTTCGTTGCTCTGCTTCTCAATTCCTCTGCTTCTTTATCTTACATGATGACCTTCTCTATGGCATCTTTCTTCACACGATCACCAACCAATGCAGCCCCCTTCTGGACACCAACCCTAACTCCAATGTTTAATGTCCCAGTCACCAACTTTTCATTATAAAACTGCTCCGCAGAAACAGGCCATGTTACCATTGGAACTCCAGCAATTATTGCTTCGAGTGTGGAATTCCATCCACAGTGAATCACGAATCCTCCTGCTTCTTGTTCAAGAATCAAAAGTTGTGGTGTCCATCTTCTTATGATTAGGCCCCTACCTTCTATTCTTTTCTCATATCCCTCAGGCAACCAATCTTCCTTGTCTTCTTCTATATTCTTCTTCACTACCCAAATGAATTGCTGCCCGGACACTGCAAGACCTGTTGTTACAGAAGTTGTGAAGCAGCAAAGTTGGCTATACTTCCAAAGCATACATAAACAACTGAATTTGTTTTCTTTGAACTGAGTCATTTCAAACACTCATGTTCATCGATGGAGGCTTCTTTACCTCTCTTTGCCTTGTTCTGAGTGTCACAGTTCCAAAACCAAAAGGGGCCTATATGCCATGCCTTTCTACCTAAAACCTTCCTGTAATGATCAGCATAACCTGACTCAAGCTCATAGAAGCTGTTGACGAGAACTCCATTGCTCTTGATCTCTGATTCTTTCATATCTATATACATCTTTGATAAATCATGAGTTTCTCGTTTAACATAATCTGGCTGTTGTTGTCTTGTCAATTTGATCTCGCTTGGAGAACTTGGGATGACAAAAAGGATCTGTGTCAGATGATACCATCTTGTGAGGTTCATACAATCTCCCACATTCTATAGCACATGAAGAGAAGAAACGTGTTCCATGGAAAACAAATCTTGGAATTCCACAATTAGATGCAACATCAGTTGACCATGGGAAGAACCAGTCTGAAACTAAGCAAGTGGGACTGTACCTGTTCAGGAGCCGTTCAAGAGGGTCAGCAAGCATGGCTGTGGGCCTGTGGCCTTGAAGAATTTCTGCTTCATTTCAGAAGATTCAGCTATGTCTAAAGATTCACATCCTTAAGGCAATCCAACCTCCACACAAGGGAATTTGATTGTTAGAATATCAACTTTCTTGGTTCTCTCTAACAGCTTGGAGACATGAGTTGCGTTGACCGGAGTTGTGATTATGCTTGTCCTTAAGCCTCCTTGTATAGAGAAGAGTTTGGCCATGTCTATGATTGGAATTGTATGACCTTGAGCCATAAATGGCAACAGGAAAATGTGAAGCTGGTGGTTTTTTTTGGCTATCCATGGATGATGGGAAGCTCCCGATGGAAGTATAGACTTAAAAACTCATCGAGCTAGTATTCTGTTAAAATAATAACTTTTTTAATTTTAAAATTTATTTTTAACATTCAAGTAAAAAGATCAAGATTTTTTAAAAAATAATAACTTTTTTAATTTTAAAATTTATTTTTAACATTCAAGTAAAAAGATCAAGATTTTTAAAAAGCATGGGTTGGACCACACTTCTAAATACCCCCATAAATAGCCTCTTTAGTTTAGTAAAATAAATTAAATAGTTCTTCTAATTTTAAAAAATAATTAGTTCATTGACCAATGTTAACTTTTTTTCCTTTCTCTATTTGTTAAAAAGAAAAAAAATGGAAAAGATCATGAAATGAACAAAAGGACTAATTAATTAGTTTTTAAAACTAGTATGATTATTTCATTTATTTCTTAAAACTAGAGGGACTAATTTATAATTTACCCCTCAATCATAGTTAGCATAAAGCTCATCTCATACCATAAATCATATGATATATCAAAGAGATAGACCTAGATTGCGAAGAGAGAGATGACCTTGGTCCAGCTAAGGATAACGGCTGTTTGGAATGCAAATAACTAAGGGTTGTTCAGGATTGCATTTTAAATAGTATTTTTTAAAATTTTAATTTTTATATTTTTAGATTGTTCTAATATATTAATATAAAAAATAATATATAAAAATAATATTATTTTAATATATTTTCAAATAAAAAATATTTTAAAAAACAATTACTATCACATTCTTGAAAATCCTATTCAAAATATATCTATATTTTGTTGGAACAATGAACAACAAAAATGGAACTCATATGCTTTATGTAGTTAAAAATCAGTGAAAAAATAAGTGAAAACATCACTTCTTTTACAATTTATTTGGTTTTAAGAACCTAAAACAGAGTTGAAAATTGAACTGCTTTAATGAAATAATTAAACTAGAGTGTATTTGTTTTTCCTTTAAAAAATGTTTTTGAAATTTTTTTTACTCCAAATTATATTTTTATATTTTTAAATTGTTTTAATATGCTAAACTCAAAAATAAATTAAAAACAAAAAATATTATTTTAATACATTTTTAAACCAAAAAAAAAACTTGAAATACCAACCACTATCTTAACCACAAACCATACCTAAATCATCCAAAATGCATTGGATGAGCACTACTCCGTTCAGCAACCAGGCAAGGCACTTGTGTACAATTTTCATCTTGCCGAAGCAAATAGAGCCTATGCCAGAAAATGACTAAAACAAGCATGTGAATCCAATATGGAGATTTCATCATATTTCTTGTAAAACCTACAATTGTGCAGCCATTCCAACAAAAGTTATACGCATCACAACTTCTAAATCATTCACAGCATCCCCTTATGATCATGGGTGAGGCTCCACGTATTCTTATTGATACATACTTTCCTTTGAACTTAACAGTTAGGGTGAGTGGGGAGGACTAGCCTACAAAGTCACTCGAGCAGCTCGGAATAATTCCTTTGTTCTTCCATAGTAGATTGGCTTGCTGCCAGGAAAGGTGATAAAGTTCCAGCCAAAAGCTGATCCTCCAACAATATGCGTCCCTTGATTCTCACTGTGTTCAGCTTGCTGCTTTTCAGATGGTTTTGCAAAAACCTGGCCTGGCTGGGACTGATCTGCTGTCTCTTGGAGCTGCTCCTGGGGCTTTAGTCCCACCCCACTTTCATTGGAATTTGGTGTAATTTTCCACTTGGTTATAGTGGCCTTTTCTGCTGTCATCTGCTTGTATAATTCCATAAGCAGCTTCAGCTCTGAGAAGCACAAGTTACACGGTCGAAAACATGTCTTATGAGCCAACATGCAAATTGCTACATCTACCATCAAAGAGCGATCTGGATTATTGCAAATGATTAATCTAATTGTTTTCTGACTAGCACACAAGAGACGCTAAACGTCCTAATAGGATCAAAACCTTACCAATTTTCCATCAAATCATGCTAAAATGACTCTTTCCATAAGAAATGCAGAGAAGCTTAAGAGAGAGTTTCAGATAGAAAAGACTGCAAATGTTGTCATTGCGAAGCATCGGTGAACAACAACATGACAGACTTAAATACAGCATGTAAATTCCAAGTCTTATACAACTATTAGCAATCATTCCACATGAGGTAAATTGGTGAGTGAAAAAAAGATCACATTTTCATTCAACTATTGTACAAGGTCAACGATGCATACATTCGATGATACAAAAGGGCAAATTGACGAACTTACTTTCTTGAAGTTCCTCAGCTCCCTTGCAACTCCGGAAGTCCACTGTTCCAAGCATCTTCAACAAAACAGAAGAAGTTTAAACCCATCCCATCTTAACATCAACATTTCATGCATAATTAACTTAATGATCGATGCACTAACAAATGGAGACATGTAGTCACCAACTGCAATTCACTGTAACTCTCCAAATGATACAAAGAAACCATTCACTGCTGTATTCTGTGTCACTTAACACTCTCAGACAAGGTTTTCGTAATCTCAAACAAAATTAATAGAACAGGACTCAAAATCTGACCAAGCAGGCAAATACAAGGAATTATTTCAAGTACACTCCACCGAGGGCTTGCAAGCAGTGAAAATTATATTTCAAGGTCATACTTCAACAGTAAATTATGAACTTTTATGAGAATGACAAATTAAAAACACAATGGAACTTAAAAATGAAAAGCATGATCAGATCCCACGAACCAAAATTACCAAAAAGAAAAGTTTAATAACAAAAGAACAAAATGAATTCAAGCCTAAATTAAAACCCAAGACTTAAAATTTAATGATGGGTGTCTAAAAATGTACCTCAAGAACATGGGGTCTGATATCTTTGACAACAGCACGCATCTTGAAGTAGCTGCATTCTTGAACTGGACCACAATTGTCAAGTGGTCTCTTCTTGCTTTCAGAAGGGACAGAAGGAGGTGGTGGTTGTGGTGGCGGTATTGGTGCTGCTGGAGGCGGTGGCGGTGCTGGTGCTGCTGGAGGCGGTGGCGGTGGCGGTGCTGGTGCTGCTGGTGCTGCTGGTGGAGGCGTTGGCGGTGCTGGTGCTGGTGCTGGTGCAGGTTCAGGTGCTGGTGCTGGTGCTGGTGCTGGTGCTGGTGCAGGTGCAGGTGCAGGTGCAGGTGCTGGTGCTGGTGCAGGTGCAGGTGCAGGTGCAGGTGCAGGTGCTGGTGCTGGTGCTGGTGCAGGTGCAGGTGCAGGTGCAGGTGCAGGTGCTGGTGCTGGTGCTGTTGCTGGTGCTGGTTCGGCTGGTGGTTCAGATGGGGCAGTGATAGGTGGGTCTGGGTTTGGGTTCGGATCTGTGTTTTGAACGGGTGGGTTTTGGG
>Ga0307515_10013385_pt1 | contig 15341 bp, 26 predicted proteins | sample 17_EM_MG_FD_194513 | JGI IMG/M metagenome (GOLD analysis project Ga0307515, IMG submission 194513) | Populus trichocarpa ectomycorrhiza microbial communities from riparian zone in the Pacific Northwest, United States - 17_EM | ecosystem: Host-associated > Plants > Roots > Unclassified | place... | reverse complement strand
TCACGCACTGGGAGCACTTCGGGGAACATGTAGTACTTAGAAATTCGAGTTTTCATCCGACCGGCTGAACAAACAAGCAGCCCCACCCGGGTCGGGGGTCACGTCGGGCCGGACGGGCACCAGAACCTTCACCCATTTAAACCGCCGGCCATCTCAAAACCCGGTTAGCCTTTCGAACGATAGCCCCACTACATGCTGATGTCACCTCGACGCATGGAAACCAGTTAAATAACTGGCGGGAGAAACCTAGACCGAGATGGCAGACGCGCAGAGTTAGTTAATACATAATAATTACTTTTCGTACCCCCTTCGAACTTCTCCCAAACTTTTTTGTTTCCGTACTACTACTTTTTTCAACTTATTGATCAGTATCTGAGAATAATGCAACTGGAGAATCAAGCGCCGAGATAACACCGGCATGTAGGATTCCCGTCCTTCTCCCACCCCGTGGATTGGAAGGCTGACTGAGTTTCGAGAGAAACGGCCGACTAGAATCGTGTGGGCCACCACTCCCCCTAGGTTCAAGTTCCTGATTTATATAAAACTTCGGTCGAGATGGCTATCCGATATTTTTCCCTTTTCGTCTTTCAATAACCCTTCTCTCTCAGCCATACCGGTTCCTCATGTCCACCCCTACCTTCCAATCCCACCTCTCTGTCCTCGAGTCCAGTGTCAGGTTGTATCCTACACGACCAGCATTCCGGACACCGGTCGTAGACAAGGAGACTTCACAAATCTCAGAATGGGCCACTATCACCTATACCCAGTTCCACCAAGACGTCGAGCTGTACGCCCGCTACTGGTCCTCCGTCCTTTCTGCCGATGGCGTTGCTGCCGGATCCATAATCGGACTGTGGTATGTCTCACGCCTCGTTTCAGTCATCGATCTCCGTACACTGACACTCCGGATTTGGTTGAAGGCTTGGTGGGGTGGCATACACCGATGTGCTTCACATATACGGAATGACCAGGGCCGGTTATGTCCCTCAAATGTTCAGCCTGCGCCTCCCTAACCCCATCGTCATCTTCGAGCTGCTGCAAAAGGCCGGCGGTCGCGCCTTGGTTTGCGAACCATCATTCAAAGTTGACCTGTCGGGATGCCCAGTCCCGAGCTACTCAGCTATACAAGTCCATGAACAAGATGTGGAGGACGTCGCTCTACCTCCGCTGCGGATCGACCACCCCGCGTCCGATCTCTTATTCATCCTCCATACAAGTGGATCGACAAGCGGTAGCCCCAAACTCGTCCCGTGTAACCGGCAATGGATTGACAACATCATTGCGAAATTCAAGCGACGGGCTGATCCCCGTTCAACTCAAGGTCGGGGTGTTACAGTAGCAATGTACGGAAATCTTCGGAACTGTCTCGTGTTGTTCTTTGATCTGACATTTCTTATCCTGTTGATTCACAGGGGAAGCATGTGCCACAGTGGACAGATGCTTAGTAAGCGACCGACGCTTGCCTTTTTTTTTTCACCAAGTGTGCTGACCGGTGTCTCATTGTCTAGCGTTGATCGCCTCTTTGTACCATGGGTCGTGTACCATCCAACCCACATCCATCGTATTCTCTTCTGAAGAATTACTTGATATGATCACTCGATGCGGTCTCAAGCAACTTAACCAACTCGCTAACCTCCTTGGTAACCATCTCCGCAACTCCAAAACCAACCCGAGGCTCCTTCAAGCCCTCGCTCAGCTTGATGGAATCACCTACAGTGGAAACGCCTTGGGACGTGAGGAAGAGGCTTGGGCTCTCCAAAACAACATCAAAATTCGAGTGGGTGGGGTTTCGACTGTTACATCTTGGCGCTTACTGACCAAACTCTAGAACATCTTCGGGAACACTGAAGTCGGCGCTATGATGGTGTCGGTTGGTGGAAAAGGCCCGAATGCGTCCTTGTTTGTCCCCCTCAAGGGAACGTCGTCGTATGCTTTCTTCCCCATTGAGTCCGACGACGAACCTTCAACATCCACCGCCGCCTACCAGAGCTCAACCGGCCCACTCTTGGAGCTCGTGGTCTTGTCCGAGTCTGGTGATTGTCCCCATGTCTCACTCAGGAGCGCGGACGGTCACTTCCACACCGGTGATCTCTTCCTCGAAGTTGAACCTGGAAAGTACCTTTCTCAGGGTCGAAGGGATGATTGGATCAAGTGCAGGAGCTGTAGGTGTGATACTAAGTAAGTCCGCACGACCTGCAGTCCATTGAGAGACGCTTACCGTTGACCAACTCAGGTCGATCGAGGACAACGTCCGCTCTACCTGTGGCGAACTTGTTTTCGAGTGCATTGTGGTTGGCAACTGCCGACCTCGTCCTACGTTGTTCGTTGAGGCTTCGGAAGAGTGTACGATGGGCGCGGAGGAACTCAAGGAGGAAATCATAGAACGAACGAAGCCATTCCACTCTCGTCGCTTTAACCACGAGCAGATCACGTCCACCAAACACGTCGTCGTCGTCGAACGCGGCATGCTCCCTCGGACCGCTGCCAAGGGCAATGTCCGAAGGCAGGCAGTTGAGGACCAGTACAAGGAATTGCTTGATGGGATCTACGGCGCTGCCCCAAAATCCTAAATGCCTTTTCTTCGGTTTCGAGTCTTGGTTGTGCCGTATTTCGACGTTATTCTGTTTGCTTCATGTTCGTTCTAGAAACTTTCATGTTGGACTTAATAGTCAATGGTTACACCCTCTTGTACCATTTTTTACGCTCAGAGTTGTACTGCTGCCGCTACTAAGCCACCTGTGAACGATGTTACGTTGCTGTGCACGGTAAGGATTGCAAATTGACCACGCTTTCTCCTTCCTCGGTGGGAGATAAGTACTTCGCTGTGCCCCAGCTATAGGCCTACTAAGGATACATAACAGAACGTCCGGAGCACGGCCCGTAGCAGGTAATGAAACTTGAAGTGGAGGAACGCTATGTGTCCATCTATGCCTACCACTGGCCGTAGATGTTTGTGAAATGGCCGCATGGGGGCTATGGCCTGATGCCGGCGGCCTGTCAGTCACCCCGTGAACGTCAAGGCGAATATGAGTCCAGCGTCGAGTAATCCGGCTGCCATGATTAAAGGAGGGAAGACCTCGAGAGCTTCAGCTACCCGGGGGGAGGGCAGATGCAAAATGTTCCGGTCCACGATCCACGGTGCTCGTGTGGGCGTGAACACCGATCGGCCGAAGGAGGTTGAAGAGGGGATTCTCTCAGGATTCTCGAAGAATCATAGGCCCGTACCGATCGAGATCTGCGAGATGCGTGGCGCAGAGCGGAAGGTTCAGCATTTCCCGAAGAGTCGTCATGATCCACCGTCCCCCTATCCGTCGTATTCGGTACACCGGGTCCAGGATGATAAATGCGAGCGTCCGAAGGGATAAAGCTTCACTATCGCTCGGAAGTCGGGATGACATCAGCAGAGGTCAAAGGTCGGCTGCATCATGTAGTTTCTTTTTCTTTCACTCAATCAGGATTGCTTAAACTTTCCGCCCATCATCTCAACTCAAAAGAAGAATAAATGAATACACATAGCGAGTATTTACGAGGGATCCGTGGTGGACTTAGCCGTCTCGATTTACATCCAAGATTAATCGAAGAGTTTGCAATCTTCGTTCACGCTCAGGAGTGCCGAATCGTGACGACGACTGGGTTACAATGAGACCCGTCTAAGAACCTTACGGCTGATCCCATCCTTCTTCACCACCTCCGTCTCGAGCTTGTATCCTCCTCGGCGGGGAAGATAAACCACTCTCACATACCAATACACAACGCCTAAAGACCCAACCCCCAGTGCCACGATGCAAGGCAGCTATACGAGGCAGGGTGATCAGCTGTCACGTTCTCGAAGAACCCAAATTCTAATCGTGAGGTTGTAGAGCACTCACGTAATATGGTATGTGTTTGAACATCTCGTGGCCGGGAACAGGTGGGATAAATGGAACGGTGATCAGGAACACATTCGATACGAAGAAAAGCCAGACAGCCGCCGTGTACGCCCGAAACGGTGGGTTCCAACCCAACGCGAAAACTGCCTTCGGGCGCAAGTGGATGTACAGAAGCCCCGCGGAGATGAGTGTATTGATCACAGAGAGGGGGTAAGATGAAACTGAACGGGAGACCGTTGATTAGTTCCTGTGAACCAAGATAAAAAGCGCCCACGTACGAGTCAGGATGAAGAGGTATGCATCCCCCGGTGGGGAAAGCAAGATATATGTCGAACTGACGACCCATTGAACGAAAAATCCAGCCAGCGGGGTGTGGAATGGCCAATCACTTGCAAAAAACGACGACCACGGAAGAAATCCCTCGCGACCAAGTTCTTGAACAAGTCTTCCATGAGCAAACACGACACCCAAGTTGTTCCCCCAAGTGGACAGCGCGATCACAAGGCTGAGTACCTATACATTCTGTGGTTCACACCCAGGACAGAGAATCGCCAACGGGGAAAGGTACATACCCTTTCCGTGCCTTGGCCGAAGATATTCCGGAAGAAGAGCGCGCTGGGAACGCATAAGTATCCGTTCAAATCCTAACATGTACCACGATAGAGCCCGAACTCACGCAGTAATTCGGCCGCTGTACAGGATGTCATTCTTCGACACCGCGCCAAAGTAGGCGACGTTGATCAACAGATACATGACGGTGATGAAAGCTAGGGCAATCGGGTTGGCGCGTTTGATCGTACGTATGGGGTCGCTGATTTCGGAGAGAGCATAGTTCGCGTAACTGTAACCCATGAAAGACCTGAAATCTCTCCCACCTCAGCATCACAGAAACACAGACGGTGAGAAAGACAATCGACCCACCAGATGACACTGTAGAGGCCCGTCACGAACGCAGTCGCACCGTTCCCACTACCCTCCCACATTTTCGACCATCGCAGGTTGTCAGGAACTTCAACGTCCCCTTTGAGTTCGAAACCCGGAACTCCGGCCAAGTGCGCCATTCCGATGATAACGATCGATGTCAAGATGAAGAGCTTGAAACAAGCAAGCGTGTTCTGAAGCCGGAGACCCGCGGTCATAAAACAACTGTTCACAATGAACGACACGGTCATGCATGCGAAAGCGATCTCGCGGACATTGTATGTAGTCGCCTCCACGCCCAGTGCGTGTAGGAGATCTGAGAATAATCAGCACGGGGTGCTGCGGAGGGACTGGGATGCGCACATTCGCCAAAGACGACAGGATTAATAGATGCGCATTTCTAGTCGCCGGTGAGAAAACTGGGGAGATGACGCGGAATATGCCTCACGATAAACAACCCGTAGACGGTATAGACACAGGTTGCCATAAACCTGGGATGTTTGTAGACGTATTCGAGATAGTTCTTCTCTCCTCCGTTCCGAGGTAGCGTCTGTCACTCCACTTCAGTACATACCGGCATCCAAAGAGTCAATAACACACTCACGGTTCCGTACTCTAGGTATACGGCGGAACCTGCGGCGGCGACGATAGCGCCCATTAACCACATGATCAATGCCACGCCGACGCTTCCGGCAGACCCCAAGATGACGCTAGGAGTGGCAAAAATCCTGTCCATCCGTATATCAACACCCGGGGAAGATGCAGAAAGAGAAATAGAGGCTGACCCGGTACCAATCAACTGGTTAAAGATGAGGGAAATGGCACTGGTCAAGCCTAAATTGCAACCATGCCGATGAGATGATCGGCCAGGTTGAAGTAGATCCACAACCCACCGAGCTTCCGTTTGTGTGTAGGAACATTGTCGAAGGTCTCGCCGGTGAGGGGGTTGGGTGCGACTGGCACGTGCAGTTCAGCATGAGAATCCGTACGATCGCCGTCCGCGGGAAAGTACCTGGTTTTAGTCCATTCAGGTCCGCAGAGTCATCCCCGGGCCGTGTAGAGAGCAGTGGCTCGCGTTCGGGGTCCGTAGACATAGTGACGTGGAGAGGGTCAACGTAAAATGAAAACTATAGCCCAGGAGAGGCCGACCTGTCGGGGGGGGGGACGACCGTGACGGGTGAGCAACAAATCCGGAGAAGCCAGCGACAGCATATTGAGGGTGGACACCGGCGACCCAAAACTACCCGGGTGATAACTTTTAGTCCTGAACCGGAAAATCGTTCCATGGGTAGCGGGATTAGAAGCGGTCGATGCCAGGAAGGGAGTACGTCGTTCGGGGCTTGCCGCCGTCCCGTGAGGTGCACCGCCGGAGAGGTGGGTTCACACTGGGGAATACCAAGGGAACAGACATTACTTACAGGCTACCGAGAAAGTCAGAAGAGTGAAGAGCCGGTCAAGACCCGTCGAGCTTCTGACGCGCATGTGGGAACATGTGGGATCGGGGCAGACGCCTGCGAGACCGAGTGTCCTCCCCCTTCGGGAGGGTAGTATGCTAGTAGTATGCAACGAAAGAACGCAGGCTGCGCATCAATATGGAGTTTGGTGATTTGGCCCTCGATCCCCCCTCTAAACTGTATCGTCTCCACCTCCGAACTTGAAGCTGAAGTCCAGCCTACTCAACCTATCGGCAGAACTCAAGCACTCTGCCGCTAATCTGTCAACATTCGATATGTATTCAACGTACTTCCATGCCATCTCCCCAGTCCCCCGGCAGATCAGTTCCGACTCGCACAAACCGTGGCATCCACGACCCGAGAACGTGTGTGCGGATGGGTAGAAAAAACGCAACCGCCGTCACCAAAAAAAATTAGGCATTATACACCGACTATATAGAGTAGTATTAGGGGGTCAGTAATCTATGGCTTAAAGGGGGACAACCCCCCCAACGTCACCGTATGACTCAGTTCCAAGAATTTGCGAAGTGTATACACGAATCTAGTATGGGTATCCGCTCAACAGTCGCCAGGGAGTTCCAAGTATTCACATCTCCCGTAACTTGGTAGCTCCTCGGATGTCTTCAAGAGAAATCTTCGAACGGTTGCACATACCACGGAAGATCCCATCTTCCATGTTGAACAACCTCCTCGGGGTATCGAATTCAAGAATACGCCCAGCGTCCATGACACAAATCCTATCGTAGCCGATGATAGTTTGGAGCCTGTCTGCAAGCGCGAGAGCAAATCAACCGTCTTTCGCTTTAAACACTCGAAATCGAAAACCTACGAGCAATGCATAGAATTGTGCGATCTTCGAACTCAGCAGCGATGGTATCCTGAACCTTCTTGTCCGTTTCGTAATCGACGGAAGCTACAAAGCGGAATGGGTCAGGGTTTCTACATCGATCAATAGCGAGATCTTTCGTACCGGTGGCTTCATCCAAGATTAACACCTTCGCGTCCTTCACCAAAGCCCTGGCCAGGGAAACCAGCGAACGTTGTCCAACGGATAAATTGCTCCCCTCGTTCTCAATAACAGTATCAAGGGTGAATCGCCCGGAAACTGCAGCCCCTGGATCTCCCCCTTCCGCTGTATCTTGCTTCGTGTTACCCACAAGGTACGACCGTTTAAGGGCATCCCAGAGCCTGGCGTCGTCAAATTTATTGAAAGGATCCAAGTTGGACCGCAATGTGCCGGAGAACAATAACTGCAAACGCTGGTGGATCAGCAGACCAAGTCCCGAAAGATTGAAGAAGCGATACATACCGGGTCCTGAGGAATAATGGCTAACGCGCCCCTTAGGTCCTTCAAACCGATCGTGGAGATATCCACACCGTCGATCAGAATAGACCCAGAGGACAACTCCACAAGTCGGTACAGAGCCGTCATAATCGACGACTTTCCTGCACCAGTCCTTCCGACAATACCAATCTTCTCTCCTGGAGCCACATCCATAGTCAACCCTCTCAAAACATCTGGCAACCCAGGACGATATTTTAAGAACACGTCCTTGATCTCGACGCGTCCCTCAGCAGGCCAAGGTGCCTTCGGCTTCCTCTCTGGAATCTCGTGCGGAGGCTCCTGCTCGAGGTTCTTTGCATAGTCAATTACACGCTCGACCGAGTTCATGCCGTTCTCCAATGTGGCGACTTGACGAACCGACATTCCGAAAGCTTGTTGGATGGTGATGATGTAACTAAGCGCCACACCGGCCTGAGAAGGGGAGATGGAGAACCGGGCGGCGATGATAAGGATGGCGACGGTGAGAGTGAGGAGTAGACCGAGTATCTCGATCCTGATACTTATCCAACGTAGATTCGCGGATATTAGCCAGTAAGCCCTGGAGCGAGAAGGTCAATATTTCGTGCGTAAGCTGGCAAAGGTGAAAACAAACCTGTTCTCGATGTTCATTCGATCCTCACTCTCCTTTCGGAATCGCCCAGTTTCACCATATGTTCGAATGGTAGCCAGACCAGTGAGCGATTCAGAGAAATGAGCATACAACGAAGACCGGAGGATAGCATCCAACCGCTTCAACTCTCGCGCGCTGGCCCCGTAATACCGTGCAAGAACGTAGTACGCGCCCACGGTGACGCAGACTGCGATCAGGAACGACGGGATAACAGTCGCAATCAACACGAAGGATCCACTAATGTTCGCAGTTGACAGCAAGAACATTCGCAATGAACCTGATACAGTGTTGTCGATAGTATCAATATCCTTGGAGAACCTGTTCATGATCCACCCGAGAGGGGTGGTCTCGAAGAAGCTCATGGGAGCACGCATGACGGAGGTTATTGTTCTACGATGGAGGGACTTCGATGCATAGTATGTGAAGGCTCCGACGATCCCTCCTGTGATAAAGAACATGATGGTCAAGGAGATTCCTAAAGCAGCATAAACGCCCATCTAACGAAATACATTGGTGTAAGCAACTCTAGGAAAAGGAGACAAAATCACATACGTAGAATCCAGTGGGTTGGTTGAACCGTTGTTCTTGCCAGAACACGAGCCAGTAGCTGACCATGACCTGAGCACCCTGCAACAACAAGAGCGAAAGCAGAAGAGAGGAGATCAGGATGTATCCACCTCCGGCTGCGAGGTACGTCTTGTAGACCTTCCAAGTGACAGTGCCAACGTTCCTTTCTTCCTCTTGCATGATTGTCTTGCCCTTCCCGTACTGCTCCTTGAGTGTGGCAACCACGTTAGGGTCCCCGTTGGCCTTCCCTTCTTTCTCTACCTCAACCTCGCTTGCGACCTCTTGCTGCTTTGAGCCGAATTGTTGCACGAATTTCGATAAGACACCACGGTTGGCCATGAGCTCAGCGTAGGTTCCGCGCTCCATGATCTGACCATCGGCAATCGTGCAAATATAATCGACTTGGGGAAGGAAGTGCAGAGCGTGGGTGACAAGGATCTTGGTTCGACCCTCAGGGTTATTCACAAAGACCTGCTGAAACACAGTCTTTCCGACATGGGCATCCAGAGCGGAAAGGGGATCCTGAAGGCTTTCTATCGGTCGCTCATAGAGAACGGACCAAAGAGGTACTCACGTCAAAAATTTGAACGTTGGCACCGTAATAGATAGCTCGGCAAATGTTGATACGTTGCTTCTGGCCACCAGACAAGGAGATACCACGTTCACCGACCTTTGTGAGGTCACCGTTAGGGAAGAACTTTAAGTCTGCATCCAGGCATGAGTCGGAAATAGCTTTCCAATACCTGTTGGAATCGAAGGGTTGACCGAAGCAAATGTTCTCGCGGATCGTGGCATTCTGCGATCCATTTAGTAAGGGTGAAGACACTGCACAACGCAAGGGAACAAATACCTGGATCCATGCATTCTGGGGACAATAGGAGACCGATCCACCAAACCTAACCGAACCGGTCTCCTTCCTCATCTCCCCGATTAAACCCTGAAGAAACGAAGACTTGCCCGAGCCGACTGGACCGACGATCGCAATGACCTGTCCTTTTGGGATCCTCAAGTTGGTCTTCTGGAACTTGAACACCCTCTCGGTTTGCCCTGGTTCATGGGAGGTAGAGACTCGAGAAGAACCAGGAACAGGACTGGGAGCACTCGGAGGGGCGACCACGGGTGTGCTAACTTCAGGCTTCTTGCCGTTCTTGCCTTTCTTCAGATTTCCAACTTCCTTGCCCTTTCCGCCATCTGGTTCTGGAGGAGGGGCGTCCCAGGTAAAGGAAGCGCCGTCTAACTCAAGTGCGTTTTCAAGCTCGGCATCCTTGACCTGTTCATCAATCAAAGATTCAGCCTCGAATACTTCTTGAATACGGCCAAAGGCATTGTAGGCATCCGCACTCGTGCTCAAGGCGAGAGCTATTGGAGATCAAGATTAGATGCAGCACAGAGCATGTATAAAAACGGGCGAGGGCTTACGGAAGGACATCAGAGGCGGACGAAGAATGTTGAACAAAGTCAATGAAGTGAAGATGATTGCGGGGTCAAGCGGATGATTTATTCCATAGACGATGAAAGCGGGGATACTGGCCAGAATAGGTAGCGGGGAGGCCATGGAGGTAATGCCTGCTCGGAGGATGGCAAGGGAACGAATATTCCTAGTGGAGCTATCAGTGCTCGTTGCTTGACAGCCGAATCGAGGGACATACCTAATCTCCAAATCTCGAACTTGATGGATTTTAGCAAGGTAAGGATCCTCCCAGGCGAAGAATTTGATTATCTTGATACTGGAAAGGAGCTCTTGGAGAAGTTTGGCACGCTTGTCGGTAAAAACCATGGTCCTTTTGCGGAAAAGAAGCATGAAGCGCGTGAGCCTGATTTGTATTGGCGTCACGATGAGGAAGATCGCAAAACCCGTCAAAGCACTTGGGCCCAAGTTGGCCAAAAGGATGATCAAACAAATGATCAACTGGATTGGAGCGATCCAACCCACGTGAAAGGATTGACAAGCAGAGTCGATACGAGAGACGTCAGTGGAAATGTGGTTGACCAGTTTCCCACTGGGGTGGATATGGCGAGCACGAGTAGAGAGTGTAAGAGCTTTGTTGTAGATCGCGGTGATCAATCCTGCACGTAACAAGGCACCGGTACCCATGGCGCGGTAGTAAAAGTGGTTCAGGGTAAAAGACGACAGAGCTTGAAGGAGGAAGAGACCGAGCGCAAGACCAACCCCGTCCTTGATTGGAGGGGCTACCTGTCCAGTGCGGTCGGCAGTGTAGGAACGTTGAGCGAACCGGATGATGGCCTAACGGAAGTGTAAGGTTCTGTGGGACAAGGGGAAGGAGCCGGAATCTACCTTGACGAGCAGAGGGCTGGTGATCCGGGCAACGTCCGAAACGAGACGTAAGATACCAGCGCTCCAAAAAAGCCAGAAAACGCTGTCATTGGCGGCCATCGCGAGACTGGCCTTCTTCTTGCCCGTTTTTTCTCTCCACTCCCTCTCGCGCTCTTGCCGTTGACCTCTGATCGACCACCAGATACCCTTCAGACCAGGTGAGATTTTGCCATCTGCAAGCCTGGAATTGTATTCTGTGGCCTTCCTCTGGCGTTCTTCGAGGGAGCGAGTGATCTTCTCCGCTATGACGCCAGAGGAACGGTCGTCTTGTAGCTTGTAGAGATCGGTGGCTTCGAGCGGACGGGAGTATCCGAGTTGTATGAGGGGAGCGATCCACTCAAAAGTGAGGAGACTTAGCCAATTTGCGTTGGCCTCGGGGATGGTATCTGCCTCATCTAACGACGCCTTTGGGGGCGGGGGATAGCGATAACCAAGGTGTAAACAGTTGAACCTGGAGCGTGGAGCTTTTTGTGGTTCGAGTGGTTGCCTCGACTTGTGAGTCTCGTCCGACCCGGCAGAGACTCCAGAGTTCACCGCGAACTGTTCGTCGAGGTCCTTGATGGTGTCCATAGTGGTCGGGAAAACATGGCGAACGTCTTCGGGGTACAGGCATTTTATACGCAACCAGAAGCTGCCCGCATGAAAGTCTCTGCGTAACCTGAGTGACAGTTTAGTGACAACTTGGACCGAGCTCTTCCCGGACTTCCCACCGACGCGGATAAAGCCCGAGTGGCAGCCATAGACTATAGTTGGATCATACTCAAAAAAAACATCCCTTTGTTCGCGACTCACACCCTTTCAAATTCCCAGCACACCGGTGCCCGTCGCTACGCCAAAAAAAAAAAAAAAAAGGCATTCCCTTCAACCACAAGTCACAAACCACGCCCCGACGCAATGGTAGGGGTCCTGACAGCTCTCTCAAAAGGCTATGAATATTCACCTGTAGATGCAGGTGCACACGGTGTGGCCTTACTAACAGTCACTCATTGCTCTGCTCATTCTGGTAAAGTTCATGATAGGCAGCGTTGCGGGCGGAGAGAAAATATTCATCTACTTCAGCGGAAGCTTCTCAGTCCTGTCAGTCTTGTCATGGTAACTAATATGTTACATAGTAGCGCCGTTGAGGGCGGCTTTAACAAAGTCGTGGGTTATGCCGCTTGCCGGCGCCACGTACACTATTATTATATGTATCGATCAAGATCGGCGGGTAACGCAAAGCGGAAGGTTTCGGCTTCTCTATCGCTCAGGAGTTGGGACGGCATCAACGGAGGTTGAAGGTCGACCGCGTCATATAGTTTCCTTTTCGTCCGTTCAATCAGAATTGCTTGAACTTTCTGCTCATCATCTCAACAAAGAAGAATAAACGAATGCACACAGCGAGTATTTGCCGAGGAGTCCGTGGTGGACTTGGCCATCTCGATCCACGCCCAAGATTAACTGAAGAGATTTGCAATCTTCATTCACGCTCAAAAGGGGTGCCAAATTGTGACGACGACGGCGGTCGAGTTACAATGGGACCCGCCTGAGAACCGTACGGCCGATCCCATCCTCCTCGACGGGGAAGATAAACCACTCTCACATACCAATATACGATTCCTAAAAACCCCAATTCCCAGCGCACGAGGCATGGCAGTTATACAAGGCAAGGTGATCAGCTGTCAGGTTCTTGACGAACCCAAATTTCGATTGTAGGTTGTAGAGCTCGCTCACGCAATATGGTATGCGTTTGAACACCTCGTAGCCGGGGGCAGGTGGGATAAACGGAACGATGATCAAAAACACATTCGATGCGAAGAAAAGCCGGACCGCCACCGTGTACGTGCGAAACGGTGGGTTCCAACCCAACCCCAACACCGCCTTAGGGTGCGAACGGATGTACAGGGACCCCGCCGAGATGTCAGAGAGGGGGTAAGATGCCACTGGGCGGGAGACCATTAATGAGTTCGTGTGAACCAAACTGGGTGGGAATCAAAAGGTTCACGTACGAGTCAGGATGAAGAGGTATGCATCCCCCGGTGGGGAAAGCAAGACATACGCCGAACTGACGACCCATTGAACGAACAACCCAGCCAGCGGGGTGTGGAATGGCCAGTCGCTTGCAAAAAACGACGACCACGGAAGAACCCCTCACGACCAAGTTCTCGGATGAGCCTTCCATGAGCAAACACGGCAGCCAAGTTGTTCCCCAAGTGGACAGCGCGATCACGAGGCTGAGTACCTATGCGTTGTGTTGTCCACATCCAGGTCATAAACAGAGAAACGTACATACCCTTTCCGTGCCTTGACCGAAGATATCCCGGAAGAAGAGCGCGCTGGGAACACACAAGTATCCCTCCAAATCCTGACATGTATAATGACAGTCCGAACTCACGCAGTAATCCGGCCGCTGTACAGGATGTCATTCTTCGGCACCGCACCAAAGTAGGCGACGTTGATCAATAGGTACGTGACAGCGATGAAGGCCAGGGCAATCGGGTTGGCGCGTTTGATCGTACGTACGGGGTCGCTGATTTCAGAGAGAGCATAATTCGCCCGGTTGTAACCCGAAAAAGACCTGAGATTTCTCCCACTTCAGCATCATAGGAGCACAGACGGCAAGATAAGTTACCCACCAGATGACACTGTAGAGGTCCGTTACGAACGCAGTCGCACCGTTCCCACTACCCTCCCACAGCTTCGACCACTGCAGGTTGTCAAAAAACTCAACGTCTCCTTTGCGTTTTGGAGTCGATGACTGACCCGCGGGCATGAAACAACTGTGAGTGGTGCATGACGCGGTCAAACATGCGAAGTCGATACCATGGATATCGTACGTAGTCGCCTCCACGTCAAGTGCGCGTAGCTCTGAGAAGAATCAGGACGGAGTGCTGCGAAGGGGCCGGAATGCACACATTCGCCAAAGACGACAGGATTAACGGATGCGCATTGTTAATCACCGGTGAGAAACCTGGGGAGATGCACAGAAGATGGCTCACGATAAACAACCCGTACACGGCATAAACACAAGTTGCCATAAACCTGGGGTGTTTGTAGACGTATTCGAGATAGTTCTTCTCTCCTCCGTTCCGGGGTAGCGTCTGTAACTCCACTTCGGTATATACCAACGTTCATAGAGTTAATAACACACTCACGGCTCCGTACTCTACTAGGTACACGGCGGAACCAGCTGTGACAATGATAGCACCTATCAACCACATGGTCAATGCCACGCCGACACTCCCGGCAGACCTCAAGATGACGCTCGGAGTGACAAAGATACTGTCCACCCGTAAATAAACACCCGCGGAAAATGAGAGAAGTGAAATAGAGACTGACCCGGTACCGATCAACTGGTTAAAGATGAGAGAAATAGCACTAGTCAAACCTAGATCGCAAGAATGCCAATGAGATGGCTGTCCAGGTTGAGGTAGATCCACAACTCACCGAGCTTCCGTTTGTGTACAGGAACACTGTCGAGGGTCTCGCCGGTGAGGAGGTCGGGTGCGACTAACACGTACAACTCAGCACGAGAATCCGCACGACCACCGTCTACGGGACAATACCTGGTTTTAGCCGTCCGTTCAGGTCTGCGGAGTCATCCTCAGGTCGTGTAGAGAGCTGCGGCTCGCGTTCGGTGTTCGTAGGCATGGTGGCGTAGACGAGGGTCGGCGAAAAAGAAAGCTAATACGTGGCCCGGGAGAGAGCACACCTGTCAGGAGCGATGGCGAGACGTGAACGCGTGAGCGATTGGAGGTGGAAGAATCCGGAGAAGCCAGCGGTACCATATTGAGAGTGAATACCGCCGACCCAAAGCTACCCGTGTGATGACTTGTAGTCATGAACCCACTCCTGAAGAAGGACGTTCCATGGATGATGTGCGAAGGAAAGAGAAATGGGATTAGATGCGGTTAGTGCGTCCCGAGTGATATAAGCGGTAGCGCCGGCAAGCGGCATGGCCCACGACCGGCGACGGGACGGTCATCTTCCATCACGCGGCCAGCCTCGTCCTTTTAGGACGTTCGTCCCTTTCATCCGCTGACATTTCCCTTTTCTTTGATGTTCCACCACCTTGCATCGCGGTAAGCAATCGCTTCGCCTCACGTCTCTCATCCTCAGGTTCTATCTTCACAATCATTTTTAATCTCAAACATTCTAATCGTTTCAATTCCTTTCGTAGGTCTTCCGAATGTCTTCTCGTTACCTTGCTATAGTCGAAATCACGAAGAATCACCAAACCTTCTAAGGAGGTACTCCTCGAAAC
>Ga0307515_10013384_pt1 | contig 15341 bp, 17 predicted proteins | sample 17_EM_MG_FD_194513 | JGI IMG/M metagenome (GOLD analysis project Ga0307515, IMG submission 194513) | Populus trichocarpa ectomycorrhiza microbial communities from riparian zone in the Pacific Northwest, United States - 17_EM | ecosystem: Host-associated > Plants > Roots > Unclassified | place... | reverse complement strand
GAGATTATATGCATGCTGAAATTTTCTTCTCTCAAGACCCGTCCGGTGCAATGAACGCCCAAGGGGTTCCAACGTAAAAGATCCGGATGATCTCCGACTATTGGCCCTCACAAACAGGAGACGCTCAAAAGCAAAAAAAAAGTCTCCATTACTAGGATAGTCCCGGAATTACGGCGACTAGGCTCAAATGGTTCGGTGAATGTAAACTCCGCAGAGACGAGAGGGTATATCCAAGAGCACGCGGTGTGGCTTCACAGATCAGAGTTGGGCTTTCGCTCCAAAGTCCGCCCTTTATCCGCAGGCGCCAGATGAATCGAGATCGGAAAACTGATAGAGGTCAGCTCTCCTCGGCAGTCGAGCGTTGTTCGATTGCCATCTCTGAAGAACAATCATCCAAACTGCGTTTAGTCGCAGGGCAGGAGTCCAACACAAGGATGAGGAATACGTCAACCGAGTAGATGTCGAGAAGAAGTTGTGATAGACTCACATCCTCTTAATCTCGTGCGCTGCAGCCATGCACCGGACGTACTCCATTTCTGAGGGCTCCACACCAGAATTTCTGGCCAGCTGAATTCCGGAATCGTAATAATGAAGGGGCGTCAACCCATCTTCATCTTTCGGAAGGAGCGGAAGGATGAATCTGAAGTGGTGGAGCATACGTGCGTGCGGCCGCAGTTCCGGATGGCGTGGTATAACTCGATGTGCTAACTTGTCTAGATGCAGAACAGCCCATCGATGGCCCAAAATGAAGAGGTGAGAAAAGCTAAAGGACGTTTATGGATGGGGCCCCTCACCGATGACCGAGATGGTATCCAAAAGGGACCTCCTGAATTGGGTAGTTTCGTACTGTGTGCCTGGAAAGGCGTGACATCCTCGAGCTCTTTGCGTCAGTTCTTCATTGTCGCAAGGGTTCTCTCGTACCAGGCAGACCCCACCCTTCTTGATATCCATCCTTAGGGGAAGATGCGTACGTGATCAAGCAAGCTCTTGCGTATTCTTGAGTAATGTATTGGTACACTCTCTGTTATTATCCCAACGACGTAAAAGCATGGTCAGCTGTTCGCGAGCGTTTCAACGCTAGCTGATAGCTAGGGATGGTAACGTACGTCTGGGACGTCCCCCTTGCCCAGAGGCTTGTAAACCTTGGATATCTTCTGCAACTTGCGCCGAATCGCCACTCGTCTTCTCACACAGTATCCCATGGTCGTAAATAGCTGCCCCCGTTATACCGCCGCGTCAACTCATACTGGCGGCATGTGGGGAAGTAAGAAGGACGCACCACCAAGACATACGCCGCTCCGATAATCACGACATTCCAATTATTCTCGATAGACTGCGACGGGGAGGAACGGATTGCCTGAACAATAAGGAACGAACACGAAAGACAAACGAAAGCGGTGGTAATGAGTGTCAAGGTCAAGTAGCTGAGAGTCGAGATGGTCGGCAGCCAGGACGGGTTCATGTTCGCCGGGGGTGACTTCGGAAGCGTAGACCAAGGGTGATCGAGTTCCCCGCCCCCTCATGCACATGTGCTGCCCACACTCAAGCTCACACAGACTGTTATGGGCAAAATGTCGACGTATTCCATTCAAAACGTTGTGAAGACATTCCCGATGCTACAGCTCACAGAATAGACTACTTATCGACGCCCATCCAAAGATGACGAAAGACGTGCCAGAAGAAACCCGTTCACCTGCATGAAGGTACATAAATACAAGGTAAAACGCTGAGTGGAGGGCGGGCCCCCCGCCGCCTGAGAAATTGGTCTTAGACTTGAACGTTCTCTCTGGAAGAAAGCAAAAAAAGAAAAAACCGCGTAAGTTTGTACTCTTGGGTAGAATGGGAACAGGAGGCGCACCCGAATTGACCGATAACATTGCCGGCTGGGTAATACTCGCATGCGATGAATGTAGCGGGATCCTGTACGGCATCCACAATTCAGATCGACGAACGAAAGTAAACGGAAAGGACGCACTTTATACTGAATATCAAAGATTTTACCAGGAGCACAAGTGAAGGAGGCACATCCAAGCTGCTCGGTACCCTTCCAAACAACTTGGGTGAAGTGCGAGTAAGTGGGGCTCTGAGGGTTATAGGAACTGAGTTCATCTGTCCACCCTTTGATCCCATCGGCAACGCTGTAACCGCCGGTTCCAGCAGCCAAGTTCTCTGTAAGTTCGAACATAAGCACCCTCGGTAGCTGGGGATAATCTGCTGGACGACGTACCTCCGAATGGCCCAAGAGTTCCACCTGAGTGCTCAAACTTACATTGAGACACCCAGCTCCTCGCGGCAGTCGCAAGAGTTTCGTTCCAGGTCAAAGGGAAAGCGCCATGCAATGCACGGAAACTGTTATGCCTGTCCAAAGCGGTGGCCATGATATCATCGCCGTCGGAGGTTTTCGGGGTGGGAGATGGTTCAGCAGGAGGGGTGGAAGGTTTATCCGAGAAGGGGGTAGGGGAAGGAGAGGGAGAGGTAGAGGGAGAGGTAGAGGTAGAAGAGGGCGGTGGGGGTGAGATAGGAGTAGATGTGGTGAACGGGGTGGTGGTCGGGGTGGTAGTCCGGATGGAGGAGGTGCTGGAACCAGTGGAAGTGCTGCTGGAGGTGGGATCGGAATGGAGTTCAGAGGACGTGGGTATAGATCTGGTGGGGAGTGGGGGTGACTCGCTCGGAGAACTGGGAGATAGGTCGGTCGGAATCGACACAGGGTCCGAAGTGGAAGTCCTGTGCTAGGGTCAGGCCAAATCCAATGGTACACGCCAATGGTTGGCAGAACGTACTTATCCAAGCCGCACGCGGCAGAGAGAACGCTGTCCGGGTCGGTGCATTGGTCCTTGGAACTGCTGATCACAGATCCCCACATGTTGTGACCTCGAGATCAAAAACGCTAGGTTCATCGGTTGCCCAGACGGGTCGAACAAGAGAACGCACCCATACAGTTATCCCCATAACCCCAGTGATTTTTGCACTTCTCGACGCAATCCGGCTTTCCACGGTTACGGTAGGCGCAGCCAGGCCCAGCGAGAACCTGGGGTAGAACAACAAGAGCGAGGAACAAGTACACAGGTTTAAATGCGAAGGGAGCCATTGTATAGCTTTGAGAGAGCGAAACAAATAAAAGAAGGTGACGTTCGAACGAAGGTAGAGATAGCCCCTGGGAGGGGAGGTTGGTACAGAGACGGAAGGAGAGAACGAACGGTGAAAAGGAGAAGAAGGTTAGGAATGCAGTTCGGTCGAAACCCAGTGGTGTAGAAAAGAGAAAGATGTAACGATCTCGGGAGTACAAGATCAAGATGACGTCGTCAAGGTAACTGGTCTGGGTGAATTGTGGGCTTGGTGAGAAATGAGAAGCCCTCCGGTGAAAAGAAAGGTTGCTTCTCCCTGGAGATAACGAGGGGAGCTGCGGACAGATGGTTAGCAGGCTCAGCACTACGATTCATCATGATACCCTAATCCCGCTCGTCAGCCTCCTACCGGCCATCCGCGGGCAGAAGCGCGATCGAAGGGTCTCTGCAGGGTATGATGCGGATGTTTTTATCGGGGACACTGGGCCATTGGACCTTCCAGTCTAATCGCTCTGAAGTCTTCAAGGGATTGGAGATCACAGCTTGAAGGTAAGTCGGTCGATCCGATCACTCATCCCGGCTCTTCCGTCACCTGCCTCGTGGGGTTGCTGCCGTTATCTCGCGCGAAGACTAATCCCACAATCTCTGATCTGGCATTTGGTAAAACGTCGACGGGTTCGTTCGCATTGGGGGTAACTTCGGAAGTGTAGACCAAGGGTGATCGAGGTCTCCCGCCCCCTCGTGCACTGCGGAGTCGGGGACTCAAGCTCACGCAGGCGGTTATGGGCAAAATGTCGACGCATTCCATTCAAAACGTTGTGAAGCCATTCCAGATGCTACCAGCTCACGAAACGGACTATTTATTGACGCCCATCCAAAGGTGACTAAAGATGTGCCAGAAGAAACCCGTTCACCTACATAACAGGTATGCAGATCCGGGGTAAAATGCTGAGTAGTTGGCCTTAGACTTGGACGTTTTCTCTGGAAGGGAGGGGGGAGTAAAAATCCGCGTAAGTTTGTACTCTTGGTAAAATGGGAACAGGAGGCGTACTCGAATTGACCGTCGTAATTACCGGGTGGGTAATACTCGCACGCGATGAGTGTAGAGTTGTTCTGTACGGCACCCACAAGTCAGATCAATGGATGAAAGTAGGCGGAAGGGCACGCACTCCCTCTGGGAGTCCAACGAGGGAACCAGGGCAAGTGACGGAGGCGCATCCAAGCTCCTTGGTGCTCTTCCAAACAACCTGGCTGAAGTGCAGTCCCGTATCTTTGCCAGGTTGATACTCATCCTGTTCACCCCCCCACATGTCGATCGCGTTGGTGATGTTGAGAGTACCTCCGCCAGCGTAGTTCTCTGTAAGTTTAAACATAAGCATTATCGGTAACTCAGAATAATCCGTCGGACGACGTACCTCCGTAAGGTCCACCCATGTGCTCCCACGTGCAACGTTCCGCCGATTCCTGCGCGGTAGCCGCAAGAGTTTCGTTCCAGGTCAAAGGGGAAGCGCCATGCAATGCGCGGAAACTGTTATGTTTGTCCAAAGCGGTGGCCTTGAAATCGTCGCCGTCGGAGGTGCTCGGGGTGGGAGAGGACTCAGGGGTGGAAGGTTCAACCGAGGAAGTGGTAGGAGAAGGCTCTTCGGCCGGAACCTCGGGAGAGGAAGGAGTGGGAGTACTGCTGGGAGTGGAATCGGAAGGGAGTTCAGAGGACGTGGGTATAGATCCGGTAGCGGGTGGGGGTGACTCGCTCGGAGAGCTGGGAGACGTGTCGGTCGGGACCGACGCAGGGTACGGAGTAGAAGTCCTGTGCTAGGATCAGGCCAATTCCAACGGTACATGCCAACAGTTAGCAGGACGTACTTATACAAGTCGTGCAAGGCAGCTAGGGTGCTGTGCGGGTCGGTGCCGTTGGTCTTAGACCCCGACTTGTCTTGAGACAAGGATCGCTATGTCCGTCAACTGCCCAGACGGGTCGAACAAGAGAACGCACCCGGTTTTCCGTGTTTACCATGGGTACAGGCAGGTCTAGCAAGAACCTGGGGTAGGGCAACAAGAGCGAGGAACAAGCATACGAGTTTGAATGCGAAGGGAGCCATAGTATAGCTTTGAGAGAACACAACTGAAAAACGACGGTGAAGTTCAAACGAAGGTAGAGAGAGCTCCTGCGAGGGGAGGTCGGTAGAACGGACAGTAAAGAGAGAAGACGATTAGGAATTCGTTTCGGTCGAATCCCAGTTATATAGGAAAGAGCAAGACGCAACGATCTCTGGAGTCGTGCGTTGGTGGGGATACAGGATCAAGGTGACATCGTCAAGGTGACCGTCTGGGTGCCTCGCGGGCTCGGTGAGAAGTAGACAGCCCTCCAGTGAAAGAAAAACTGTTTTCCCCTCCCACTTGCCAGCCCATCGACACGTACCGGCCATCCGCGGGCAGACGCGAGATCAAATGGTCGTTGCAAGGTATGATGCAGGTGTTGTATTAGGGATACTGGCCATTGGACCTTCAAGTCCGATCGCTCTGGAGTAGGTATAAGAGATCTCAGCCTGAAGGTTGTTGGTAAATTGGTCGATCCGATCACCCATTCCCCCGTAGGGTCGCTGCCGTTATCTCGCACGAAGGCTAATCAAACAATCCGTCCGATATGATATATGGCAAAACGTGTGAGTTGAGACAGGTGAGAAATGAAACCAGGATAACGGCGTTGAGTCCATAGTGTATGAACAGAAGAGGTGGATAGATGATATCAGACAGCGCTAGCAACCTTCCTACGCTGTGAAAGAGCGGAAGCGTGTTTCTATATCTCCTCATTAGATGGAGCGCCCCGATGACGTTGAAGGTCAGACTCGCCTGCAAGAACTTGCCAAGGAGGGGGAGAGACATCGGGGGCTTCGACTGAGGCGGGTAGTGGCCCGGGTGACCTCCGGAAGAACGAGTAGCGGACTGGAGAGACGGGAGGCAGTGATCAGTGATCCTGATCGGCGTCACTACGGACAGAAATACTCGCTGTTGAAACGCTACCATGCGTGGACTCGCAGCAGTCGTAGCGCACGGTTCTCTATGCCTGATATAATCTCCCGAATTGATATCAGAATGTTCCGACGCACCATGAACGGGTTGTCGTCGTGCTTGGAGTACGGGCGAGGCACGGATTTCGCGGACGGGTTGTTATGTCGCTGGGATCCAGCTTGGTTCTCTTGCGATGAGTCTCCGATCTGGGACATGATGTACGTGAACGACGGGTAAGGAGGTACGATACGGGCTCGCATCATGAAAGGTCGCAGGAGGATGAAGGGGGGAGGTGAACGAACGGAATAACGGGGAATAAAATATTGGGGAAAGGGGGGAAGGGGAAGAGGCGGGTGGCCCAAAGGACCTATTGAGGCACAGGGTCCCTGATATACTTACGGACCCTCGCTAAAAGTAGGGGTGGCTGGGGAAGTTCGACGAACAGTCCCAAATCTGTCAACAAATCCGGCCTCGTCGCACCGGGTGCGTCACGGAAAACGTCATTATCAAGCAGATACTCAGGACCAGACCGTTTCGCTGTAGCGGGGGGACTGAATGGGAGGATTCGGTGTGTGTGCATGCATCTGGGATCAAAGTGTCAGTACCGCCCCACACGTGCTTGAAGGGAAAGTTGAGATTCACTACGTCAGATCAGACTGAGATTGTAAAACGCAGAAAATATGTGTACTGGAAAACCTGATAGGCACCGCATTTGACGATCTTCACGAAATGCAAAGGATGTGGTATACAAAGGACGCCCTTGCCCGGTTTTTTTCCGAGGTATTGCGAATGCGCAAGATGGGTTCTTCCAGTTTTTCTCATCGTAGGAACCACCGAAGCACATAACCAATAGAGAATCCAATACCATGGCTCCTTCCCAGATCAGCGAAATACAACCGCTCATCAGGTGCTACCGAGTGGTGGAAAAATGGGGCGATGGATATGGCGGGATGATGGTAGGTGGTGCGTCAGTATCAATGACAACCACGGGTAAGTATAACCCCTGGATCATCGCCTCGGGAGGCGCGCAGGCTTTTGCAAAAGAGGGATCCCGATAAACCGTGTGGGGGGGACTGGCTCAAGACTGTAGACGCACCCATGGGCTGTCGGAGAATACCAAACAAACATATCCCATCTGCACGGGACACTCTAGCCATCCTTGGCGTTGGAGGGTGCAGAAGGGCAGAAAAGCGGCGATCTGACCACCCCTAAAGGCGAGCAGCGGGAACGCGCCGAGCTCTGAGCAACATGGACACAGGATATCCCGCAGTCTCAATCGGTGGCCACAAGTGTGAGCAACAGCGATGAGTGGGTAGTCGGAAGCATAGGCTCGTCCGATCAAACAATTCTCGGAGGGCGCCAGGCTGGCCGGTCTACGCCGTAAAGCCAATGCGCACGCCCAAGTGTTGAATCCAACTACACAGAGGACACGAACACGCCCGCGCAACTCTATACAAGTAAAACACGAACTGTACTGCGCATCTAATACACATCTATCGCTTCTTTTTTCCCCTATTCTTGACAGGCGTTGTCGCTGTGGCAGATGATGAACCGCCTTCACCAGAACCCTCCGCAAACATAGATGTGATGCTGTTTAAGGCTCTGGGATTAACATCTTCCAGGAGAGCAAGCAGAAGCAACAACAGAACTTACCCACTGATATCCCCAGACGTGATGCTGCTCTGCATCTTGACCATCCGCGCTTGGCTCTCTTGGACTTCCTTCAATTGTTCAGGATCCAGGTTTTTCTGCGAAACGATTCCGGTTAGTTACAAATTCTCAAGCCAAAGAACGCCTCCGAAACGCCAAAGTGTCTCGTACCATCATATAAGGCAAGGTCAAAATCATGACGCCGACCGCACCCATCATCATAATCATGGGGCTTTGTAACATTCCCATGACATTGAACGACTGCTTGGGAACGAAGTACTCGTTCTTGTATCTCGGGTGCACCTTCAAGGGGTACGTGATCGTGACGGGGGAGTTTGCGGTTGACGAGAGGGGGGTCCCCGGGAGGTATGGGCGGACCTCTGGGGGTGAAAGTGAATCCAGGATGTCTATCCGATACTGTGGAGAGAGGCTCAGTCGCGCAATGCCTGGGAAGAAAGAGGGTGACCCTCACCTGGTCAAAGAGGTGATTCCTGGCGACAACGTTGAAAACATAGGTCCCCTCTGGGACGTCTGGTCTATGGGGTGGTTCGTTAATACCGTGCCGAGTGACAAGATGTTCGTGTAACGCACATTACGAACGAACCGTCGCGAGTTATAGAACCATGATAATTAGAACCACTGTCTAGGATTGCCTTCGCTTGACCGAGGGCCTTTGCGTCTGGAGGGTCGATTTCAGAGTTAGAGACTTCAATCCGGATGACGGATGACGCAGACAAGTGCGAACCTGGACAGAGATTATTCCAAATAACTTTGCCTTTCAGGTCCAATGCACTCGAATAGACTGAAAGTCTGGGATCCGAGTTAAAACCAGAACTCAAAGAGTAAGAAAAGTCCAGCGGTAGAAGCCTTCACTCACCCCAGCAGAAACAGGAACAACAAGGGAGACATGATCTCGGCGAGGAAAACGTGACGCGACCGAAACTTCGATTTCGAATCCAAGCCAACTCCTCTGATCCACACCAAGAAAAAAAATGCCAGAGCCCACCTCGTCTTGGATCTGTCCCCCAGAGAGGTCAGAGATCATCGAAAATCTCGTCTCCGGCGTAGGTACGTCGATTTTCGACTTTTTCGACTAGTGTTTATCCCAGATATTCTAGACAGATACAATCCGTCTAACATCGGCATCCTTGAGGATTATCTCTACCACCAAACGCGAAGCGAGGAGTACGACTGCCTAGCAAACCTCGCCATCCTAAAACTGTCTGTCTATATCCTATACACCTTAATCGCGATGAGACCTGATTCTATATTTTTCATACAACTAGGTACCAGTTCAATCCCACCCTCTACAACTCAGACGTAGTGATCCATATCCTCGTCAAAGCTCTCACGTCCTCTCCATTCCCCGACTTCCACCTATGCGTCTCACTGCTCGACGAGCGACCATCGTCCGCTAACGCTGATGAGCCCGATCCATTGCCCTCAATTCTCCCGCAACTTCAGCGACTGTACGCTCTCCTGCAACAATGTCGTTTCCCGGCGTTTTGGACCTTGTATCTCTCCGAGGAGTACAGAGTACTAAGGGAGGAATATACCGTCGAGTCTGTCGCGTTCGAAGATTCGATCCGAAAGGTTGTCGTTCGCGCTGTAAAAGCTGCGTTCACCAGGATCGGCGTGAAGAGGCTGAGCGGTTACTTTAATCTCGAAAGTGTGTTTTTCCCCACCCAACCTTAGCGAAAACTCTCAATTCTTCCGTAGGGGGTGCATTTGAAGCATTTGTCTCAAAACTGGGCTGGACCATCGAGAACGAGGTCGTTATCGTCCCTCCTAACCCAGATAACCAGATACAATCGACGGTCGTTCACGAGACCATTGCTCTACCTCGTACGTTCTCGTGGTTAATCTACCCCCACCTCCTAGCTGAAAATCTCGCAGAGTTGGTCAAGGTCATTACACATACAGCCAGGACGGCATAACCGTTCTACTTCTGCTGCTATAAAATGCCGTGCCGTTAAATTCGCAAGAGAGATGCGTCTCTAAAATCAGTGGACTATATGCAACTCCTCTACGACGATATACCGGATAGAAGACTGGGTGATATTCACTGGGTGGGGGAATCATGACGAATTGTTTGTTGCTCTACGGTTAGTCCATGACATGTGAGGTTCACGGTTCGCGTCTTGCGCCCCTTTCGAGCGTGAACTGCGCCTGGCTTCCGGTACCTTTTGGGGAGCGGCCATGTCCTGAAATTCCGGATATCAGTGGGACGAGGAATTCGCTGAAATAAGGACGTACCGTTAGACGTTTCCGGATACCAGGAGTGATGTGAGACATCCACTTCGCCATGTAGTTCTTGAGCGCGTTCTCCCGTATGCCTTTGGTATTCAGCCAAGCAACGAGCTCCTCTACCTGTTCAGGTTCGGAGTAGGCGGCCCACTCATTCACATCGAGCATCCCATCCACACCTTCATCTTCCAACCGCCGCTTCTTGACATCACCATCTTCCACCTCTCTCTTATCCAACAGGTCCCGATCCAGTTCGCTCGGCCCCTGGATGAATACCCTCCCAGCGCTCCACACCGCCCCTCCTCCACTTGCAACCAACGTACCAGATCCCAAACCATCGAACCACCAGATGCGATTGTGGAACCGATCTTTTCCCATCGGTTTCACCCTGATGCAACCGAGCAACTTCCTGAACTCCCGCTCGATGGCTTCAAGCCGTCGATCGAATTTGTTCACTTCTTCCTCGAGTTTTCGCAGGTCTGCGGCGGCTTTCCGAGTAGACGCGGCGTTGGATCGAGATATCTCCCGTGATTTGGCTTGAGCTTTTCGACGGAGGCTTTGACTTCGCGACACGGATCGTTTGGTGCTACCACCAGCCACAGAACCTGCTTCCGATGTTGCCCCGGAGTCGGGCCCTCCGTCAGACAGGTCACTCGAGTCTTGCATCTCGACATCCTGGTCAACGGCATTCCCACTTCCATTGGCGGGAGTAGTGCTCCCGTTTGGAGAACTCTTCGCATCCTTTTTCTGGCCCTCGGTGAGGTTCGAAATTTCCTCCACGCTGAGGGTGGGTTCAGGAACTCGGAGGAGATGAGAGGAGTTCGGATACGCTTACGCTTGCTTCTTGGACCTATTGATCTCGATTTTCTCTTTCCTCAGAGCCGTCAGCTGCTCCTCGCATGATTCCATGTGTAGGTGAATCGCCTTGCTCGATACCGAAAGTCCACACATGAAAGATAACAGCGCGATCTTGTATTCGACGGGCATTGTCCAATACCGCTCGCCCGGATGCGCCCTTTCCGAAAAGACCTGAGAATTGTGCAGGTGTGTTGGGGAAGACGGTCCTCCAGGCGACTCGTCAGAAACTGCAGGTTCAAAGAGGAGCCAAGTGAGGACGTGTTGGAACAGTGGGAAGGCCTCCACGGTGGCAAGCTTTGAGGATATTAGCCTTTGTCCATTATGCAGGCGGAGGGGTGAAGTACTTACATCTGTGAGACAACCAACCAAAGCCTCTTCCCAGCCTTCCCGTCCTTCTGCGGCGCGCAGGGGTACACGCTCCCAGTTATTCCCGACTTCGAGCATGGCGTCGGTGAGCCCGTCGGGATATATGCCGAATATCGGGGGTGGGTCTGGTGGGTCCAGAAGGGAGGTTATCGCCGTCTGTCGGGTGAAAGGAACGGTGCGTAGGTTGTAAATGAGGGTAGCGTGGATCTCTGCGATCAGGGTGCAGGGTGGGTCGCTTGTGTTATGTCGGAGTGCAGCCTCAAATTCGTCTAGTGTAAATGTCGAAAGATGTAACGGGATACTGGGAAAAAGAATATTAGTGGACCACCAAGCTGTCGCCAAAGCATGATCCGCATACCCATAAACGTTGAGATAGTTCCAAGCCATGAGGAAGGTCTCAAACACCCCATGTAGGTCTCTGAACGGTAATTCCCTGCTGGGAACTGGTCGTTGGACTTTGGCGCCTGCCTTTCTGTCCCTTTCAGGTAGCACGACGTCCATGTCCTCAGCGGGATACCGAAGCGGTTTCTTCTTCTTCTTCTCTGGAGGTGGGGGAGGGGGTTTGACCGGTTCCTTGAGTTTCTCGGCTGTAGGTGGGTCAGCAGGGTTCGAAGGTGGGAACCGACTACTCAACGCACGTTCAGATTCCTTCTTCTGCTTCTTGGCGCTAGGTCCTTCCTTCTCTTCCCAAGCCTTCTTCCGTTTCTCCATCTCACCTTTCTTGAGGTTCTCCACCCCCTTTCGAGTCTCATCAGGCATGACGGAACTGACTCCATACTTGTCCGCGATGAACTTCTTGACTACCCAGGGAGAAGCGACCGCGGCGTCACGATCCACGCAGTCCCTGATGAACCTCCGGAGGATGGACTTTGAGAAAGTCAAACGATCACGACTACACGAAACGAGAAGCGAGGCACGGTTAGCAAGTTCGAGCGTGCGCAAAGGAAGGTCATGAGTGAAGCTACCTCATGGATGGGCACTGTACTTCCATCAAACTTCCACTCCATTTCGACTTTTCCGCATCAGGTTTGTCATTCGGACCAACGGTGACTTTCTCCTTGTTGTCTTCGTGTATCTGAATCTTGTAGAGATATTTCTGGGGGTCGTCACGAACGTTTGCATCTTTCACGGGCAATTTAAGGTCGCTGGCGAGTTTGTGAATTTGCTCTTCTTCGTCAGGTTTTGATGGGGATGGGGAAGAGGTTGTGGTAACCAGGCTGGACCGGGGAGGGAAAACTTGCATAACGCGGGCATAGTACCTAGGACAAGTTAGGCGGATGCTCGACGTGGAGGAGAGGTTGACGTGCCTCTCTCCTTGAATGTCAACGAACACTCCTTGAAACGACAGTCAGAAGCAACGCAGGAGGTAAACAACCACAACAACTCACTCTCATCGAGGAAATACCTGTCCTTGAAGCGTTCATAGACAGCCTCTATGAGATGGTCGAGCCGGCCAATGACCTCTAAGAGACAATCAGCCTTTCCGGCAATTCGGCTGAATTCCCTTGGTAATGGTCACTCACGCCATTGCACGGCTTTGAGAATCGGTGCCTTAAGAGGTTCAGGAAACCTAGAATGCATCGTGCGAGCCTCAAGTTCCTCGCTATCCATCGCATCGAAGTAGTTCAGACCACTCTTGCCGGTGACTTCGCACTGAAACTGCTTCTGCCTGTAAAATGACATCCTGGCAGCGTAGGCACTGGATGTTCCGAGGGTTGGGAAGGGCATTGTAAGTGGGATGGAGGGGTGAAAAGGCGCTGGAGGACGGACTCGTATGTCTCGAAGAGTTCGCCTGTTCGCTCGAGGTAGAACACGTCTCTTGAGGGATCTTTCTTGAGGGCTTCAAGGAGGGTGAGGGACGGTTCGGTGAGCACAACGCGTTTGCGTCTGCATGTTGGCATTGTGTTTGTCGGGTGGATCAGGCCGGAGAAAGGGAGGAGGGGAGGGGGAGGGGACGCGGAAGAAACGCCGGATGAATGTGATCTTCTGCCTCTCAGTGGACATAGTTGGGCGAGGGCGGGACAAGTGCAGTCGGCCGGCGATCAACGGAAAATACAACAAAAATTCGCTGAAATATCCAGCAATCGTCGGCCTCTGTCTCAGCATTAACAATGACTACGGGGTATTTTCTACTCTAAAACCATTGGTAGCAAGCCGTTTCACGAATACTACTTCAGAACAAAAACACCTGCAAAAGTCCAGCACTCAGTGAGTAGGGTGCTGGTCGGAAAGTTGGAGTGATCATTACCTGGTCGGCGAGCTTGCTCAGGCCGGTTGGCACAGGATAATTGAGTTCAGTAAGATGCCCCCTACACGTCATCATCAGTCGAAGTCGTGAAACGGGGTGTGGTTCAACACACTTCATAACATTCATCATCATCGGAGGACCTGGTGTATGATCGGAATGAGCGTCTGAAGTCACCTGCAAAAAAAAATGCATACCACACAACAAAATCTTGATATCATGGGTACTACTAGGGAGATGCTTCCCGATTTGATCTTTGGTGACGAATCCAGACCCGCCAGTCCAACCGGCAGGGGGGTTGTTGAGCACATAGAAGACCGTGAGCTTGGTAGGGTGAGTAAAAGCCAGCGCATCCAACTCAGCCTTGAGCAAGATATCCTCCGGGTTCACATTGGCGTAGATGAGGCTAATCTTGGTCTTGTCCGCGGGGTTCTTGAGAATAGCACGGATGATTTGGAGCATGGGAGTGATTCCGGTCCCTCCAGCAATCATTCCGAGCTCACGAGACAGGTCTGGGGTATAGACGAATTTACCCTTGGGCCCTCTGACCTTGACCTTGTCCCCAATCTTGAGGAGGGATACATAGCGAGAGATGTTACCTTTCTCATAGGCCTGACCGTGGTTTAGCACCACGCCGGGCGAACGAAGGCGGTACACACCTTGATCAACAGGTCGAAGTGGCCAAGGTCATCGTCACTGCTCGTCGGTGTGTAGCTTCGCATGATTTCCTTGCCGTTGATAGTGGCAGAAATTGAGATGTGCTGACCGATTGGCAAGCCGAGGACATCATCCGGGTTTGGCAAACCAAATCGATAGCTATCAGATGTCAGAAAGAGTTTCGGAGAATGATTATGTGAACGCTCACATAGCGGCATTCGGTGAGATGATGGTCTTTTTGATGAGCGAGAATTCTTGCCAATTCTGAGGGTCCAGCACCGGTTTCTTCGACTCTGGAGATGTGCTCAGCCCTGCCACATTTCACGCACGCGTGCGAAGGACCGAACCCACTTTGAGAGAACTTCCAGAAGATGGCCGCAGAGGTAACCGCAGTGAGAGCGATAGCCACCAACTGGGCCAGCTGGTTGCTCGAAAAGTCCTTGACCAACTGCGAGGACATCTTTTCGGGTTGTTTTTCGTGACCAAGGATCGTTCCAAAGATATCGTAACCGGAGTCACTCAGCACAGAGCTCAGGAATTGAGAGCCAACGTAGCAGACGAGGAAAACCGAAGCGAAGGAAAGTACGAATGCTACGTGGTTGGCGGTAACCGACATCGTGCGATGTTCTCCCCAATTCGTATTCGCGCCCCCCAGACAAGGTTGGCCACGTCACGATCATTATGCCACGGTTCCTTGTCTTGTACTCTGTATTTGACGTGCCCTTAGTGTGTTCCTTCGAATGTGAGCTCAAAACTCGGTGATAAATTTGCTGGAAAGATGTACAGGAGCCGCGTGCACCGTGCCTTCGACGATTTCATGATCGCACAATCATCGCCCACGTTCGCACCGCCTCGGCAGTCTTTTTGGACCTGGGATAGATTCTGGACGAGTTATTCCCCAACAACGATGCCCTTATCAAAGCTTTCACTCCTTGTCGCCTTGTTCTCGTGGTCAACGGTCGTGCTTGCGGGGGCAGGAATACACAGGCAGATCAGGGACTTGATCAAGTCCAATTCGTCTCTCTTGCAGTACCCCACCCAGGTCACCCAGGGTATTATCCCCAAGCGCATACACTCTCTCAACGACTGTGCGTCATTTGCCCCCTCTCCGTGGGGTTTCGCCACGAGACTGGCGACCGACCTAGACTGGAGGGAGGTACCTCTACTGACCGCCCTAAGCTATGGGGTAACCAGCGTCGAGGCTGACGTCTGGCTATTCGATGACGATCTATTGGTGCGTCTCA
>Ga0307515_10013383_pt1 | contig 15342 bp, 1 predicted proteins | sample 17_EM_MG_FD_194513 | JGI IMG/M metagenome (GOLD analysis project Ga0307515, IMG submission 194513) | Populus trichocarpa ectomycorrhiza microbial communities from riparian zone in the Pacific Northwest, United States - 17_EM | ecosystem: Host-associated > Plants > Roots > Unclassified | place... | reverse complement strand
TGAGCAGACGGAGCTTGCGCAGACGTAGCTTGCGCGGACGTAGCTTGTATAGGCGGAGGTTGTGCAGGCGGAGGTTGTATAGACGGAGCTTGCGGGGACGGAGCTTGTATAGACAGAGCTTGGGGTAGAGCTTGTGTAGACGGAGCTTGAGCAGACGGAGTAGGGAGGTTAGGTAGAGGATCGTCCTTCAAGGCTTACGGGCCTATTACATTATCGTCTTAAGAGCTGAGCTTCTCTTGGTCGTTCGTTTGGTCTTAATTTCCGCTGGAGTCTACCTGTCGATTTCCAGAGTCCACCTATGTCTCGTCCTCATCTGACGTCTCAATAGTCTCTTCCTTTGACGTCTTATCCAGCTCTTCCTTTAACGTTGTATATGGCAGGCTAGTAGGGCCGTCGATTAATGTATAAGGTAGGGTAGGCTAGCAGGGCCGTCGATTAATTGTATGTGGCAGGCTAGTAGGGCCGTCGATTGACTGTATGTGGTAGGCTGGCAGGGCCGTCGATTGAGGTATGGTAGGCTAGCAGGGCCGTCGATTAAGGTATAGTAGGGCAGGCTAGCAGGGCCGTCGATTGACTGTATGTGGCAGGCTAGTAGGGCCGTCGATTGACTGTATGTGGTAGGCTGGCAGGGCCGTCGATTGGTAGAAGCCTAGCTTGTGGTGTTCCTGACACCAGAATCGATCAGTTCGCTGCCGTACGCTCTAAAGATCGACAGGGAGGTAGCAATAGTAAAAAGAGAGCTGCCGGACGCTCTAAAAGCTGCCGAACGCTTTTTGCCTTTCTACTACTCTTTACGACAAAGCAAGTAGCTGACTGCCGAACGTTGTACAACTTGCTCAATCCACAAGACTGCCGAACGTCTTCTTGAATTGTAATCGCAGAATGCCCTAGGTCAAGTGCTTGATCTATGCGCATTCATTGATCAATGTCGGAACACATGACCTAAGGCTAATATCACGTAATGTCGTAATCGTAGTCTTGTTAGGTTGTATGATGGTTGTCCTCTAATCGTACATAAAGAGGTGCAATTTAAGGGGTTTCCTGAGCTCGCTTAGCTCACGTAATTGCGACCATAAATTCCTGTTCGAACTCGTTCAGACATATATATAGATAATATATATAATATATATAAGAATCTAAAAGAAAAGAATTGGAAGTACTCTATAAGGATATATTAGGCGCTAGATAAGTAATAGTATAGAAATACTAAGTCTATACACGGATAGTATTTAGTAGAAGTTTAGGAGTTAGGGGATTTAATACTTTAACTAGAAAGATTCCTTATAAAAGAATGCCTTAATAAATAATAGTAGTGGGAATACCTAGAGAATATATATTTATAGTATATTAAAGATAAAAAGCAAATTAGATATTAGCTAAAGAGCAAGCTAAGTATAATAGGATTAAGTAGCTAATAGTTAGGAAAAGTGGAGGACTATAGGACTAGAGGGAGCTAGTAGTAGAGCCTTAGACCCTTAAAGGAATTTAAGGACAATACCTAAATTTATAAGTTAATTAGTAAAATTAACAGTTTAAAGCACTAATAGATAGTAAAGCAATAAAAAACTATATCTTACTAGTAGTAGTAAAAAGGATAGGACTACCTTATAGACAGAAGGAGCATCTTTATCTATTAATTATAATTTTAGGAGATTTAATAGCCTATAGAGGAGGCATTATTAACCTTAAAATAGGACTAATTTAAATAACTATTAAAGGAAAATTAATTAAAATGTCTTTTAATATCCTACTATTAGGATGGGATAAGGCAGTATTAGGTATACCTTAGTTATAAAAATATAATCTAAGGATTAATTAGATTATAGGTTAGGTTAATATTAAAGATACTTAACGCTATAAAATATAATAATAAACTAAGATAGTATAGTACTAAGTTAGAGTAATATATAAAGAGACTAAGCGAGGCTTAAGTTATATACTAAAGAGATACTATAAATATAGTAAAAAACTATAGAGCCTAGAAAGTAAAAAGCTATTAGATTATATAGTATAGAACTATAAAATAGAGTTAGAATTAGATATAAGTCTAAGGTTCTTTCTAACCTATAAGCTTACTTAAAAGGAGTTAAGAGCACTTAAAGAGTTTATTTAGAAGAACTTATAAAAGGGATATATTAGATTATTATAGTTATTAGTAGGATATTTAGTACTATTCGTACTAAAGAAGAACGGAAAACTTAGGCCATATATTAACTATAAATAGTTAAATAGCATTACTTAGAAGGATAGATATTCTTTACCCTTAATTAGTGAAATTTAAGATAGGATAGGTAATACGTAATCTTTATAAAGATAGATCTAAAATGGGTATACTATTAGATCTAGGTTAAAGAAGGTAATAAATAAAAGGCAGCCTTTAAGTTAAAGAAAGGACTATATAAGCTATTAGTTATATAATTCGAATCAATAAATATACTAGCAATATTTTAAAAGAGAATTAATAGTATATTAGGAGAATACCTTAATAAGTTTATTATAGTATACCTTAATATTATTATTATCTACTTAATAACTAAGGAAGAATACGGGGAATACGTTAAATAGGTCTTAAGGAGACTATAAGAAGAATAGATACTAGTAGTAATTAAAAAATACAAGTTCTTTACTAGGAAAACCAATTTTATTAGATTTATTATTAAACTAGGTTATATTAATATAGACCTAAGGAAGATTAAAGCTATAGTAAGTTAGCAAAAACTAGAAAATATAACGTAGTTAAGGTTATTTTTAGGGGTTTATAACTACTATAAAGGGTTTATAGTATAATAGTTAAAGAATATTAAACCATTTACTAGGCTTATAAAGAAAGAGGAACTATAGGTATAAAGAGATAAGTAGAAGAAGCCATTTAAGAAATTTAAGGAGTTATTTACCTAGGAGCTAATTCTTAAGATCTATTAACTAGAACTAGATATAGTTATAGAAACGGATATATTAGACTTTATGCTAGGAGTATATTTACTATAAAAGTACGGGAATATATAGCACCTAGTAGTATACTATAGTTAAAAGATAATACTACCGGAACTAAACTATAATATTTATAATAAGGAGTTGCTAGGTATAGTTATAGCACTTAAGGAATAAAGAGTATTCTTATAAGGCGCAGAAAAACTATTTATAGTTAAGACGGATTATAAGAACCTAACGGGGTTCCTAATAACTAAAGAACTTAACTAGAGATAAATTAAATAGGCGGAGATGCTTACAGAATACTATTTTAAGATTTAGTATACTAAAGGAACTAAGAATATAAGAGCAGATATACTTAGTAGAAAGGCTAAATTATAGAATAATAAGAAACTATTAGGAGCAATACTACGCAAAGAGAAGGATGGATTAATTAGGTATAATTACCCTAAAATAGTAGTAACTTAAGATAATAAACTAGAAAGAGTTTACGAGACACTAGAGAGCTTTTGGGTATAAAGAATTCTAAAGACATAGCTAGAAGATCTATAGATAGATATATATAAGAATTAAGAAGCATCGTAGAGTATTTTATGGAAGATTTTTATAAGGGAATAACTTAAGAACACAACGGAGTAACAGGCTTAGTATTAAGACTTTAAGAAAAATATATTATTAACGGAATTTAGGGCATTTCTAGGAAAGTAATAAAAGAGTATTTAGATTGCTAAAGAAATAAACTAATAAGGCATAAGCTATATAGAGGGCTATAACCTATTAAAATACTAGAGAGAATATAGGAGGTTATATTATAGGACTTTATTATTAAGTTACTAAAGTTAAGAGATCCTATTACTAGATAGGAGTATAACGTAATCCTTATAATAGTAGACAAGTTAACTAAATAGGGCTACTTTATAGCATGCATAGAAGAAATCTTAGTAGAAGATATTACTAGAATTTATATTAAGGAAGTGTTTGTAAGATATAGAGCACTAAGTAAAATTATATTAGATAGAGATCTAAGATTTATAGTAGTATTTTAAAAAGTATTCTTAGCGGAATAAGGGGTTTACGTAGTAATATTAATAGCATATTATCTATAGATAGATAGTTAGATAAAAAGATTAACTTAGACGCTAGAATAGTATTTAAGATATTATTTTAATTACGCACAGAATAATTAGGTATTGCTATTACTAGTTATATAGTTTATATATAATATAACACTATAGGAAGAAATAGGCATATTACTATTTAAGGCGAATTATAGATATAAGCTAAGAATATTATTATTACTATAATAAGTAAAGAAAATAAGTAGCACAGCTAAAGAAAAAATAAAGATACTAATAAATCTTTATATAGACCTTATAGTATTAGTAAAAGTAGGATAGAAAAAGATAAAAAGGTATTATAATGCTAAGAGATCTAAGGGACCAGATCTTAAGGAGGGGATAAAGTATAGCTACTATATAAAAATTTTAAGAGTTAATAACTAAGTAAGAAGCTAAACTACGTTAGACTAGGACCTTTTAAAATTATATAGAGGATTTTACTAGTTATATTTAAGTTAGACCTACTAGCTAAAATAAAGATCTACCCTATATAGTATATTACAATACTAGAGCTAGCATACGGAAATATTAAGCCACTAATTTATAAAGCAGATACATATAGAGGGCAAGAAGAAGATTAATAGTAAGTTTTAAAGATTATTAGTTATAAGGACGTTAACGATAAAATATAGTATAAGGTTAAGTAGATAGGCTATAATAAGACTACCTAGGAGCCATTATAGAACCTAAAAAACGCTATAGGAAAGGTATAGGAGTATTCAAAGAAAACGGTTTAGGCAATATTAAGAAGGAGCTAAAGATAAAAGGATTAGTTAAAGGAGATAGACGAGCCGGATTATTTAAGGGATTTACTGCTAGTATATTAGTTGTTTCCGCCTTATCTTAATTAGAATCCTTTTTAGCCTCCTTAGCCTTAAGCTTATAGAGACCTTACTCTACTAGGCGGTACTCTTTAGAGTATACCTTCTTATAAACCTTCTTAAGATAAATTAACTAAGTAAATATAGTCTAATAAAGCTTAAATACGCAACGCTGGGCTTTTAAGAGACGAGTAGACTCTTTAAAGGAATGATAAAGTTTATTATAAGCTGCGATAAAAGAGGCCTTAAGCTTTTTAGCCTTAGATTAAATACAGAACCCTATAGTAGATTAAATAAGGAAGTTAAAGACTTTAAAGACTAATAAGATATATATACTTAGCGTTAAAAATAGATTAAATATTATAAGATAATCTTATATTTAATTTCGTACACTTAGCATATAAAAAAGGTTGGCAACTAGACAGAGCCGCGATTATAATATATACTAACTTCTTCTCCGTATAACGGGAATAAGACGGTATAACTTTACTAAGGGAAAGGATCTTAAGTACTACGTAATTACAACGGTTAGCAGATAAGGAAGAAATTGCCTTAGGTATAATAAGCAACAATAAAGGTTACTAAATTAAGGATAGGAATGCTATACCTTTAATAGACGACTTAGAGATATAAGATATCTTTATAAATAAAAATAAAGAGGAAGGGGATAATGTTACGGACCTTATATTAGCAGTAGTAGCACTACTAAGGAGAGATATAAATGGACTAGTAGTGGAAGTATAGGGGGTGCTAAAACTAGTTAAACTATAGAATAAGGAGTAGCTAAGTTATATAATAAGTTATAAGAGGAGATCTGTTAATCTATTAGATCTATAGGATCTGCCTATATACCTTACGTACCTCGCGTACCTTATATACTTAGTATTTCTTAGGCGCAGTATTATATATTTAAAGGACTACAGTCCCTACCTAGATAGTTCTCTTTTTTGTAGTAAATCTTAGAATATAATTAGAGTTAATCTATTAGGTAACTACTCCACTAGTTATTATTACGTTATTAACTTCTTATTTACCTATATACTTAGCCCATTAATAAGTCACTATAGTTCCTGCTATAAGGCTTCGTTATAGTTACAGTTTGCTTTTATATTAAAGATAGTATAAAAAGAGTCCCTTTATTATACCTTATAGATAAAATCTATTAACCTTTTTAATAGTTTCTAAGTAAAAGCTATTTTATTCTATACTCCTCTAAGTATAAGACTAGATAGTATTATAGATCTTATAACTCTTTAATACGTATATATTAGAAAGGCCGCTATAAGGTTAAAGTCCTTTAGTTATTATAGGGCTCTAAGTTCTAATTGCTTTATAGCTTTACTATTAGTTTAAGGGGATAGCTTAGTAATTAGGGGTAGTATATTACCAGGTTCTATACTTATATTAAGGACATTCTATTTAGGTATATTTAGACCCTTAATAGTAATAGACTAGGTACTAGCTAAAACGTTAATAAAAACTAATAGGGCTTATACTGTCTAAGACTTAATATATAGAGGTATAGGTACTTAAGTATTCTATACCTAAAGCTTATTCTATAATATAGGGAGTAAATTATCTATTATCTATTTTCCTTCTCCTATTTTAAAGCCTTTAGTATAGTTTAGCCATTATAACAGTTTATTAATAGGGTTATTTCCCCCTAGCTTATATTTAATCTTAAAATTAAATTATATAAGCTCCTCTACCTATTTAGCCTATTAAGGTATAAGCTCCTTTATAGTTATAAAGTAGTATAAATTAAAATAATCTAAAAGTATATAAGTGGTATAGCTCGCGTACTTAAGGTAGTATTACTACTATTTAAAGCAGTTAACTATAATAAGCAGTTCCTTATTGTGGGTATAATACCTAACTTTAGGCCCCTAGAATTTTCTACTATAAAATACTACTAGTCTCTAGTAGAGCTAGGTAGCGTCTAGATACCTATTAGGTTACAGTAGAATCCTAATAAGGGTAAAATTTAATATATTCGTAACTATTATTAATAGCTAATCTAGATTAAAATACTATAGTAATAGAGCGTCTATAAAGTTTATATATAGTTTTTAAAAAGCCCCCTAAATCTTTCTAGGCTATAACTATAGCTTACACTATTTAGTTAGTCCCTTTTTTTATTTTTTCCCCTTTCTACCTTTAAGCTTTTTACTTCTTAGGCTAGGTCTTAGAAAGCTTCTATAATATAGTTAAATAGATATTAGGCGATATCTAAGTAGTTATAGATAAAGCGCCTATAGAAATTAGTAAAGCTTAAAAACACTTAAATATCCTAATAGCTCTTTAGCTCTGGCTACTCTTAAATCGTCTATACCTATACTAGGTCTATAACTACGCCTATAGATATTATAATATAACCTAAAAACTTAACTTACTTAGTATTAAAAATATACTTTAACGCCTTAGCGTAGAGGCCCTAATTATCTAGATATTCTAGCGCTTTATAGACGTGTTGCTTATATTAATCCTTATCTTCTAAGTAGATTAGGATATTATTTAAATAAATAACGTATATATAGTTAACTAGTCCCCTTAAAGCTCTGTAAATATATAATTAAAATATTATAGGCGTATTAGCTAGCCTAAAGGGCATTACTAAATACTTAAAGTGGCTATATTAGGTCTTAAAAGCGGTTTTTTATTTATCCCCTTCTTCAATACCGAGCCTATAATAGGCGTCTTATAAATTTAGCTTTATAAAAATCTTCGCCCTAAATAGTTAATCCAGTATTTTACTAACTAGTAGTAGTAAGTAACGGTTTTTAATTATAATCTTATTAAAACCGCAATAGTTTACGTATAGCCTTATAGTTCTATTTAGTTTTAGAATAAAGAGGATTAGTACGCCTACTAGTAACTTACTAGGCCAGATTTACCCCTTTTTTAGTAACTTATTAAGGTATTTCTATAAAATCTTAAGCTCTTTATAAGAGAGGCTATAGATAAAAAGGTTTAGTAGTTACTTACCTTCTTTTAAATTAATTATATAATTATTCTAAGTTCTATAGTAGGACTTTAGCTTATCTACCTAAAAATACCCTTAGTAAGTTTCTTAGGCCTAATAGAATATTTAACAGATTAGGGTCGCGTTTATGCTCTATATTATTATTAGGTAGGTCTTAAAGCTCCCTTAAAATACTTATAAGCAGTATTACGCGCTATAGTAGTAACTTATATATAGTTACTACTATATATTAAACCGTTTTATACAGTAGCTAATAAAGGGTAGAGAAATCTTTAATATAGCGTTTAAGGTACTATAGTATACTCTCTGTGTATTACTTAAGCTAGAGTAACCTATAACGGTTAAAGTATCTTATAAGATCCTTAAGATCGCCGCCTTTTTATAATATCTCTGCGACCTATCTAGTAGTTCTCTATAGGGTCTCTATTATAGAGGGGTTATTATTTATAATAAGCTTTATATCTATCTTGCTATTAAATAGGGGTTAGATTTAATACTCCTTTAGGTATAAGGCATATACTATTTCTCCTAGGGCTATATTCTTTAGAATATCCTTTAGGCTTATTAGTAATATACACCCTTCTAATTCTTTATTGTTCTAACGATTTAAAGGCTTCTATCTTAAAACGTATTTTAAAATCTACTTCTATAAGCTATAGGTATTTAAAGATAAAGTTATAATATATAAAGTTAACCACCTAAAAGGGTTGCGGGCTAACTACCTTAGTGTGGTTATATATACTAGCTACTAACACTATAAGCTTATAGGTACTATATAGTTTAATCTAATACTTATTTAGGAAGCCTATAATAGGTTTCTGCTACCTTAATAATAGAATAATCTTATACTCTTTTACTAAATTATATTATATAAGGTTAATTTTAGCGCCGCTATTATATAGTACTTAGAACTAACGTACTTTACCTATAAGGAGTACCGTTTTTAGCTTAACAGTAATATAAAAAGTCTTTCTTTTTATATCTTACCCTAGTTATAGCTAAAAAGGTCTATAACTAGGGGTTTTCTTTTTTAGATTATTAGTGTAGTTATTACCCTACTTATTTTTCTAATAGGATTTACCTCTAGAGTTTTCTCTTAACTTTTTAGAGTGTTTCTATAAAGGTACTAAATAGGTATTAGGTTAGCCCTAGAAGTCTTTCCTATTACTTAAAGCCCTAACTTTAACCCTTCTAAAGTTGTAAGGCACATTGCTAAGGTGTATAGTAGGGAGTAGGTAAGCCGAGCATGAGTTACAAGGAGAGTCGATAAAAGAGGACGATATGGTAATAAGGGTAGGCAATAGCCTTGTACGGAGAGAGACGAACCGATAGGGGAGGAAGGAGGCTGTAAGCCTGAGGAGCTTATAAGGGGTGGCCAAGGCCTAGCCGAAGGCTAGCCTTAGCAGCCCCTAAGAGCTCCCGGGATGTAGCCGAGTAAGGGACCAAAAGTACCCTTACAAAAGTTCTTTTTAAAAACGGCTTTTTTAAAGGTTAGATCTGCCCTATATTACTACTAAAGTACCTACGCTTTTAGTAACCCTTTAGCTTTTTACTAAAAGAGGTCTAGTTTCTTACTATATCTTTAGCATTTAAAACCACTCGTTTAAAATCTGTATATATAGTAATCCGCGATAAGGCTCCTATATATTTTATTTTATTATAAATTACTAGCTTAATTTTAGCCTAAATAAACCCAATCTTCTTATTTTTATAAATGCTACTATTCTTATTTTTAAAGAGCTTTAGATTTGTCTATTAAGTATAAATTTCTATAAAGTTTATAAACTAGTGGAAATCTTAGCGGTCTAGCTATATACCATTCTAGAATTACTCTATATTATTATATTATATAATATATAAACCTTAAGTCCACTTCTTAAAAAAGGGTTATAGCTACGGCTATATATTAATTTACTCTTTATTAAGCTGATTAAGTATAATCTAGTTTAGGGATTAATCTTTAATCTTACTAATAATCTATTATATACGCTCTTTAGTATTATCTTATATTATTAATATTTTAAAGAAGTTGTCTACCTTATAAACCTAATTATCTAAATATTAGGCGTTCGGTTTATAGCGGAGTTCTAAACTACTAAAGGCCTTAGCTAGTTAGTCTATATCCTTTTTCTATTTATAGCGTAAATACCTCTCTAAGTCTTTTAGTCCTTTTTAGGTAGGTACTAAGTAGCTTTTAGGAAGCCTTTAGCCTTAGCTAGGTTATAAAAAGTTTTATCTAGCCTAGATTAAGCTCTACTAAATCTAGACCTACCCCTAGAGGTTTTTAATATATTTATTAGTGGCTCTTTCCTGTATAGCTTCTAAGAGCCTTTGTAAGGCAGTATTGCCAGGGTGTATAGTAGGGAGTAGGCAAGCCGAGCATGAGTTACAAGGAGAGTCGATGGAAGAGGACGATATGGTAATAAGGGTAGGCAATAGCCTAGGTACAGAGACGAACCGATGAGGAGGGAAGGGCTGCAAGCCTAAGGTGCTTATAAGGAGGTGCCAAGGGCTAGCCGAAGGCTAGCCTTGGCGACCCCTAAGAGCCCCTAGGCGATGTAGCGAGTAAGGGCCAAAATAACCCTTATAGCCTTATAGTAGCTTCTTAATATCTATCTTAAAGATAATTAGTTTACGGCTTTTAACTTTCTAACCTTAGCCTTAGGGAAGCTCCGGCTATAGAGGTAGTATTAGTACTAATAGCTAGTATAGATTTCCTAATAAGGCTTAAGTCTTAAGTTAGTAGTTAGGTTAGATTACCTAAAGGGGTAAGCCTACTTAGCTTATAAGCAGTTTATATATTACTACTATACTAATTATAGGCCGATAGTCTTCTATAAGGGTTCTAGTTAATTTCCTAATTAAATATATTAGTATATTTCTCTAACATTTTTAGCTTAAAGAAAGATCTTAAAGTTGCCTCTAGCGCTTAATCTTTTAATTAGCCTAGGTAGGGCTAGAGGGGCTCTAGTTACTTTTAAGTAGCGTTATAACCGTTATAAAGGGTATTTATATTTTCCTTAGCGGTAACCGTAGGTATATAAGAGTCTTTAAGCTTATAGCGTATCTAGGTATTAGGGCTTATTTAGCCGTTTTACCTAGAGGTTTATATTATTGTAATCTCTTACTATTAAAGGGACCTTTCTACCTTAGCGTAATGGCTTTTTATAAAGTATCCATGCAGTTTCTATTTAGGTTATTATAAGATTTTTTAAAAAGGATAGTAGTTATAAATAGAAGATATAAATAAATAATCTAGTTCTTAAGCTAACTGCCCTTCTAAATAGAGTAGGAAGAATTTAAATATAAGGGGACTTTATAGATAGGGGGCTATAAGGACATAATTATAAAATAGAATAGATTAGTAAGAGAGATAAATCTTTAAGAAGGTAAGGCCTTTAGGATTATAGAGACTATATACTACAGGTATATACCTTTAGTACGTAACCGGTAACTATCTAAGGGGCGTTTAGGGGTTGTCCTAAAGGCAACCTAAAGTGTCCGCAATAATATCCCTTATATATATAAACTACTTTTAACTACTATACCGCCCTAAACTAAGTAGAAGCTTAAGCTTAATATATAAAGATATTAGAAGGACTAGTATTCTACTATAAAAAAGATACTTAAAGAACCTAAAGCTAAATTTAATACTAACTTTATATCTAATACCGAATCTAAAGCCGAATAAGAACCTATTATAAACTACTAGGACATAGCTACTAGTATATATTAAGCTCCCTAAAAAGGATTTATGTATATAGAACTATAGCGCTATAGCCTAGAGGCTGCATGCGCAGTATTATATATAGTACAATATAATAGATATAATAAAAATAAAAATAAAAATAAGAACCCATATAAGAAACTATAGACGATCTAAGTAAGCTTAATACCTTAGATATCTATATAATCGGAGCTACTCCACTAGTATAGCTTGCTAAAAAAAAAACCAAATATATAATCTTCGCTATTAAAATAGCCAATATTAAAAAAACTTTAGCACTAAAAAAGTACGCTAACCCTGCTATAAAGGTACTAATAGAGCATTATTACTGCCTAGAGGTATTTTTATAAAAGGAAGCTAATAAGCTACTAGAATACCAACTATATAACTATAAGATTATACTTAAAGAAGGAAAGCAGCCTAGATTTAGACCTCTATACAGAATATCCTAAAATAAACTCTAAGTGCTATAGAAGTATTTAGAAGAGAACCTAAGTAAAAAAATTATTAGAGCAAGCTCTTCGCCTATAGCTATACTGGTAATCTTTATTATGAAACCTAGTAGTAGTTTATACTTCTATATAGACTACTAAGCTCTTAATACTATTACTATTAAAAACTAATATCTAATCCTATTAATATAAGAGACGCTATACTAACTAAGTAAGGCTCATTATTATACAAAGCTTAATATTATCTCCGTATTTAACCGCCTCTATATTACTAAAGGAGATAAATAGCTTACTATATTCCGTACCTAGTATAGATTATTTAAGTACTTAGTAATACTATTTGGCCTTATAAACGCCCTAAGCTTGTTTTAGCATTATATAAATAACTCTCTACGTCCCTACCTAGATATCTTCTATATAGCTTTTATTAATAATATACTAATATATAGCAATAACCTAACCAAATATTAGAAATATGTTAACCTTATTTTATAAGCCCTATATAGAGCTAGTCTATAATTAAATATAGATAAATACAAGTTCTATATCTTAGACTTCTTATTTTTATAAATAGTATATAAATAGATTTAAAGAAAGTTAAAGTAATTGTAAACTAGTAAGAACCTAAGACCGTTAAGGACGTAAGAGCCTTTATAGGATTTGCTAATTTCTACTAACGGTTTATTAATAACTTCTCCGCCCTAGTTTTACCCCTTATAACTTTAACGCGAAAGGATAAAGCCTTTATCTTTAATAAGAAATATCCCTTAACCTATTAGCGTCTAACAAGCAAGTGGTCCGTGCGCGAACACCAGTTTTAAAACAACGCGTGCACCCATAGATTCCATTAATTAATTACCTACTACAATGCAAAATACCATTCTGTAAGAAGGATAAGTGCTATTAACCTTATATCGAGCGACTTAACTCCCAAAATTGGGCGTATATATCAAATTACTATAAAATTATTCCTTAGTGCGGGAGTTAAATTCAGCACAATTGATTGGCTAGTTCTTATCGATAACCGTTAGACGAAAATTGACGGGCCAAGGGATAAGAAGGCCTTTACTTACCTAAAGGTTATATTTACTACCGTGCCTATAGTCTAATACTTTAACCTAAACCGAATAAGTATTATAGAAGCTAATTTATCCAACTACGTTACTAGAGGTTTTTTTATATTTTATAATCTATTGTATTGCACTATATATAATACTACACATATAGCCTCTAGGCTATAGCGCTATAGTTCTATATATATAAATCCTTTCTAAGCAGCTTAATATATACTAGTAGCTATATCCTAGTAGTTTATATACCTTTAGGCTAAAGGTTTACCGCTTGCTAGTAAAATACTATATTACAATAACTATTAAGTAGTAAAAAAAACTATAGAAAAACGGTAAAGAAAACGGTAAAAGAATCCTAACGCCTGCCCCTATACTATTTATAGTTAATTTTTATCCTTTTACTTACTACTATTTATTTACTAGAAGTTTAGTAGGAGTTACCTCCTTCTAAAGGTCCTACTTCCATTAGCCACTTTTTAGTAGCTATTTTTATCCTACTTAGAAATAGAAAAAGCGCCTCTCTTCCTTTCTTAATATAAAAAAAGCTTCTTTAGGGAGAGAGAAAAGCTTAGTTATCTTTATATTTCTTTTTTTTCTTCCTAATATAGTCTGCATTTTAGTAATAGGTGCGTAGGAGTCTATATAGCTCTATAATCCCTTAAGCACCTACCTTCTTTATTCTTTCCTATTGTCTTAGAAAAGGATTTAAAGAAGCCCTTCCTTAGCTTTAATTAAAAGAAGGCTAATTGTAGCCTTTTAAGATATTTATTCTTAGGGGCTTTAAGAGAATAGAAGTAGTTTCCTTTAGAGATCCTAATATAGTGTTTTTCTTTATTTTTACTCTATTGCTAATTATTTTTCTACTCTCCTAGTATCTTTTCCCTTGCTGCTCTTTCTATATAGGCTAGGGATATATAAAAAGATTGCATTTTTCTTTTAGAAAGGCCCCTTTTAGCTAGCTTATCTACTGTTTTATTTTTATAGATTTGTAGGTAGCTAGAAACCTAGTAAAAGTTAATAAAAATATTCTTACTAGCTAGATAGGAGCAGCTTTACGTAATTTTAAAGACTAGTTTTTGCCCCCCTATAAAAGAATTAAGCTATAATCTTTTAATAGCTACTTGGCTATTTATAAAGATATAGACTTGTTTCTCTTCTAGTCTATATTGTTTTAAATATTCTAGGGCCCTATAGACTGCATAAAGTTCTATATCTATAATTTCCATATAGGGTCCTAGATTCTAATTTATTGCGTATTTAATTCGATTTCCCCCCCTATTTTATATACGGCTGCTATACTTAATTTATTATCTTTAGAGCCATCTATATAGTATATATCTACTACGTCCCATTCTAGGGATTCTTATAGATGTTTTACTAGTCTTAGATACTCTTATACAGCTTCTTCTTTACTACCCCTAAAGATAGAAAAAAATGCAGAGATAGGGAGAGACTACGGTTTTTACTAATCTAGAGAGATTCTCTCTATTTTCCAATTTTAAATTAGTTACTAGACTCTAAAAGCTAAAGATAGTAGTTAAGTTTTTAGCTATAGAAGGTACCTTATAGTAGAGTTTTTAGGGCTAGAGCTAGAACTAGAACTAGTTGCTAGTTTATCCCTATCTTTATTAATCTCTTCTATATAGGCCTTCTTAATTGCGTGGTTTTCTTTAAATTTTAGTATTTTTAATATATAGCTGTTGTAAGACTTTTTAAATATACTTTTAGGAGGAGGAATAGAAGCCTTAATTTCTATAGCTTAGGTAAAAGATTTTCTAAACGCTTCTAAAACTAGTTTTAGGGCCTTATTTTATAGAGATTGGTACCTAGCTAATAGGTAGTCTCTAAATTTACTTTTCCACCAGTATTGTATTTTATAGTCTGCTATAGTAGTAATATAAGCTATATAGAGCTGCCGTAGAGCTTATAAAGATAGGCCTCTTTATAGATAGGGGGCTATAAGGATACGATTATAGAATAGAATAGATTGGTAAAAAAGACGAATCTTTAAGGAGGTAAGGCCTCTAGAATTGTAGAGACTATATACTATAGGTATGTGCCTTTAGTATATAACTAGTAATTATTTAAGGGGTATTTAGGGGTTATCCTAAGGGCAACCTAAGGTGTCCGCAATAATATCCCTTATATTACCCCCCCCCCCTTCTTATAGTTAGCCCTTAATCGCTATTACCTTAAAGTAGGGAGATTATAAGGACTTGTCCCAGAAGGTGTTTGGAGAG
>Ga0307515_10013382_pt1 | contig 15342 bp, 13 predicted proteins | sample 17_EM_MG_FD_194513 | JGI IMG/M metagenome (GOLD analysis project Ga0307515, IMG submission 194513) | Populus trichocarpa ectomycorrhiza microbial communities from riparian zone in the Pacific Northwest, United States - 17_EM | ecosystem: Host-associated > Plants > Roots > Unclassified | place... | reverse complement strand
TGGAGGAGCTCCATATTCAAAAGTCGTCATATTTACCGAACGACCACCTCATATTCAGATTTGAGCTCCGTTTCGGTTAAATATGGAGCCTCCATTTTGAATATGGAGGTGCAACCGAACGACCCCTAAGTGGTTTATTGCAAGTGTTTGGATTTTAATAAAAGGGAAAGGTTGATGTTTGAGGTATTGACAATGGTAGAAATTTGTGTAGTCAAGCAGAGAGAAGCAGTGAAAGATGAGTGGAGTACGAAATGCTTGCCGTAGCACTACTTCTTCATCCTAGAGCAGGAGCAGCTGGGCATGCCATGATGTTAGTCGCGGCAAGCTTGCAGCTAAGCAGCAGACGGAAGGCATGATGGTACTAAGAGGAGTACACCGAATCGAGAGTTTGCCGCACAGGCAGTCACAGATGATCAACCATCTCATTCGCCGCGCCCTTGCGATGCCGCCCTGGGCTGGCTTTAGACGTCACAACAACGCCGATTTAGGTACCACGTCGGCGCATCTCGATAAGGAGGCTATCTAGGTGCGCGATGGAGCCAGGGACCAAGGTGGGACAAGAGAGCAACAAAGTAGCAATATAGCAGGGTCCTTCCACGGGCTGCTAACCCTCTGCAAAACGGTGCGTGGGAGGCCTTATTTCTCCCCAGCCTGGAGCTTCATGCTACACTGCGCCGGGGTATCTCAATCTGGACGTTGCATTCTGACAGGACGACAGGACTGGATTTAAGTGTTTTTGTTTCATAACAGTCGGGTAGTCATCGACATGCCGTTCGTGGTGGGCTGCGTCATCGTCCAGCTGGGCACTCCGGAACAAGCTTTCTGGAGGGCCGATACGAGTGAAAACTGGTCCTTCTCGCTTGCTACAGTAGGACTTGTAAATCCGCCCATTAACAACCGAGCAATGCCGCTCGTCTTGCCACTTGCTTGTTCTGCGCTCTTTCCCCTGCCTGTCTTTGTACCATGGCTGCAATGAGGGATCTGCATCTTGCGGCAATAAGACGATGCCATCGGGTCCTGGGAGCACGACACGTTTCTGGCCTCACTTCTGATTGACGCCTAGGTCGAGATTATATTTAGCTATGACCTCATTAGCACGGAAAGAAAAGGGCCGATCGAAGCATGAAAGGCGACATTCGAATATGAGAGGACTTAAGCCTCAATATACTTTCGCAGATCTTCATGAACTTAATGTACTTGAAAGCCGAATTGCTCGGCGGCTTGTAGGAGCAGTCGTTGGCCATTGCTGTATGGGAGAGCTGGAAGAGCTAGCAGTAAAGCTAAATGAGCGCTTGGACACTTCCTAGCTTTGTAAATAATATAGCTTCTGTGTTCACAATCTCTCAGGCCGACCCAACAAGCTTCATAAACATTCAGATTGTTTTTTTTTTGCCCACGACAGTACGGCATCTCAAGTGTATCTAGTTAACGAATTGTGATAAGAATACCTTCGCCAAACCCAGGCTCTCTCAAATAATTCTATAGAACGTCCCAAGACCGTAGGCGCGAATTATATTAGTACAGTACTTGTAGGGATAAATTAGTATCGCAACAGTTTCACCGTATCATATTTAGGAAGAGAATTCAATTGCTGTCATACTATTACGCGCGCAGAAGTGGGGAGAAAAAGCTAAAGCAAGCACACTTGAGAGACAAAAAACCTTGCATCAGCAACCAGAAAGCGCCTGGGAGCGCCCCTGAAGCCCGGGAAGGAGTGTGTATGACCGGTGTAATCCTTTATCCACCTTATCAAATGAGTGTCCGCGACAGTTATCTTAAATCCAAAGCTCCCCCAGCCCAACCGAGCGACTTAAAAAACAGCAGAATAACATGAGATTCATGAACCGGAGCCTGAAAACGCCGAGGATTCGTCAAAGTGGTCTTGTGGGTTGAAGGCCAGTAAAAACTGCTGCAGCGCCATGATAGAGTTGAGTATAATGAATGCTGCAACGGCAACGGTTTTATCCTTTGCCTGGAAGGTTTGTAAATATATAGTCGACTCTTCACGAATTCGCAAGTAGCATATGCTGCATGCCGAGTATGCATTTAATGCATCTCTTCGTCGCTGGCATCGAGGATATCGTATTCCTCATCAGTCAAGAAGCCATCATCGCTTGATGCATCCATGATCTCAAGACTCTCAGCATCCTCGAAGAACTCTGCGTCTTCATGCTCAGAGGGAGCAGCGAGTGTGGCATTCTCAGACTTGCTTTCTTCAATCTCAGATTTGGCACTGACAGCCTCGTAGGTGCTAGAGACTGGTGATTCCTTTTCAAGCTGTGGGAATATCATGACGCTGCCCTTAGACCTGAGCTCTTGCACTGGCTCTTCCTTACTCTTTTCATTTTGAACTTGCTCCTCCTGGGCCTGTGGCTTCTCAGCCTCTTCAACTTGAACTGGAGAAGGCGTTGCCTGGGCCTCCACAGACTCCGCTTCGGGTGCTTCGTTCTTAGATTCCATCTCCCTTTGTGCCTTAGCGTGTTCACGTTCAATATCCTTTCGCATCCGCTGAAGGGCAGCCTGACGGAGTGCCAAAAGTCTGTGAGCAAACCGCTCTCTCTCAGCATGGTCCTCTGGGGAGGGTGGAAGAGATTCCTGTGTCTCAGTCGAAACCGGAGCGCTCCGTCTAGCCGTTGTGCTGTCCTGTTCCTGTCTAGCCATCAGGATTCGGCGCTTATTTTGAGCTTCTAAGAGCATCAACTGCATCTGGTAGTCAGGCATGTTCTGCAGGCGCGAAGACTCGCTCGAATTCTCGCCGGCAGTCTCGGGATGAGGCGTGTATGAAATAGGAGAGAGAGGCTGGGTACCACTGGAAACGAGTGTCAGGACAGGTGCTGGAACAGGAGGAATGGCAGCGTTAGTGACATCGATATGACACCAAAGTCTGTGGCCAAAAGGTGTACCGTCAGCAGCCTTAAGACGCCAGTAGGAAATTGCAGTTCCTTCACGCTTAGGAGCCTTCATGAGAACGCGGAAAGATATCTCCTCTCCAACTTCTACTGAACGTTCAATTACGTTGGTCTCGGTTGCTTCCGCGATATCCGTAGCGCTGGACGGGTGGCTATCATCGACATTCAACATGTTATCGCCCCCAACGTATCGGACGCTACATCCAGCAGGCCAAGCATGTGGGCCAGGGTTCCGGAGTGTCCACACTTGGATGAATCGGTGGCCTGGGAACACCTTTGTGCAGTCGGGAATGGTATCGCGAATGAAATGGGCATTCAATTCACCAGAAGGAGCAGACTTGGGAGCTTCGGTAGTTGATACCTCTGAGGCAGGTGAAGTCTCAGGCTTTGCAGCTTCGACCTTAGCCATCTCAGGGACAGGAGTAGCCAAAAGATCCTGAACTTTTATCTTCTCGTGGATTGGTTCAGCAAGGAGATCCTTGATCTCAATCTTTTCTTTGAGGGGCTTCGCCGCTGGTTCCTCGGTTGGCTTCAAGTCCACAATTGTTTGCACTTGGGTGGCAGCATTCGCGGATGGAGCTACAGGAACGGTCTCCGTAGCCGTAGACCTCCTTGCTGGCAAATCACCCATGGTTGTCATCGCCACACCATTTTTGTCTTCGCCCATAGTAGTAACACTAACGTTCCGGACGGGAGTCTTAAATTTGATCAAGGGATGAGTGCGGTTGTGTCTGTTCGTGGGGATGGCCTCGCAATTAGCGCAGAAATCTGTGTCGTGACAGACAGCACACTTGTATCGCACTCCTTCGATGTATGACATATTTTCTTTGTCCTTGCAGAGTGGGCCATCACAGTAGATACCGTAATGTCTGACAGCAGATGTGCGTGGTTCTGGTAGAGGATCGTAGATTGGCACGAAGCGATGGTGGGGATGGATGAATTTGGCACTTTTGATGCAAGTAGAGCAGAAATCCCAGTCGGGACAGTTGAGGCATTTGTGACGAACTCCATAGATGAACTGTGTCACGTTAGCCTGAAAATTTCAGTTTAGATGCTGGACATCATACCTTTTGGCAACCATCGCAGACAGCAGCGTGGCGGACGTTCCGGCCTTCACAGCAAAGGAAGTCCGCAAGAGCAGTAAGGGTTGTGTCTGAAGTTGCGGCTTTGAATGCATGGCCAGGATGATGGCCATGCTTTGTACCGACATGGCAGTCCATGCAAAGATCGTAATCTTCACAGGTGATGCAAGTAACAAATTCCTTCTCTGGGAAAACTGCAGAAGAATTTTAGTAGGGACTTAAACACGAGGGTTAGGGCCGCTCACCTTTTACGCAACAGTTGCATGTTCGCGTAGGTTGCTCGGCTTCGTAGATCTCCGGCTTCTTCTCTTCAGTGAAAGCGCCTGGCATTTCCTTCTCAGCCTCAGACTCAGTCTCAACCTTGGCTTTTGGACCAATTCTCTCAGTGGTGCTGTTGACAACTGTGCCATCCTTCACGAATCGCTTGACCATCCAATGACCTGCACCAGGGCAGTGGATGCCCTTGTCCACACAGCTCGCACAGAGGTCATAATCACCATTGTCACAAATGCTACAATGGAAATGCTCGTTGGCCATAGGGCTGTCGCACTGATTGCAGTACACCACCCATGAGCAGGGAGGTGCAGGTACATGATCTTTCATGCGGAAGGCCAAGTCGGCATCGCGACGTACCTCTGGAAAACCAGCAAAGAAATCTGCACATTTTAAATCAGTAAAGCTAGGCACAAAAATCGATATACGAGGTCTTACTTTCGCGGGCTGGGAAAGATCGAGGTACAGGAGCCTCAGCCTCAGGCTCGGATTTGTTTCCTGATGGCTGCGGGGGAGCAACAGTGGGTTTATTCAACTCAAGCATGGCTAGGTTGAAAGCAGCCATGCGGTTGTAGTTGTACGTTCCTGTAGGGCGTGGCGGAAGAGAAGAGCGAATGATCGCTGGCGAAGACTGTGTGGGTAGCGGGGGCGGAGACACAGTCAGGTTGCTCAAGCTGCTAAACCGAGACGAGGATGGTCCAGGTGGGCTAGGTGTAGGGCTATGGGCAGGTTGTGCAGATGGGGATGGAGATGGCTCGGCCTCATTCGAGATGACAGTCGCTCTGAGACGTAGCTTGAGCTTGGCTTTAGCAGCACGGAACAGAGTCTTGTAGACCTGGGCGTTTTCGGAGTCTAGAGTTATGTAGGCACCGGCACTATCGGAGTAGCGCTCGAAAACGACCTCTTGGTTGGAGGGGATGGCAAGAAGTGCTCGAAGCTGTGTGTGATGAAGACGAATTAGATTTGTTCACAATCAAAGTTGTTTAATAGCTTCGAGACTCCCTAGCCTCACGGGGACTTTCGAGGCATCATGAGTACCACGCACCTTGTCGGGAAGAACATGGGCTCCAAGATCTCGCAGAGGGATCTTGAACTTTCTGTTACTGCTTTGAATTACAATTTTGATGGTGATCAAGGTATCCAACGTGACAGGGACGTTGGTGGCCATATCGAAGGTGGAGTCAGGCCTGTGAGAGGGCTGTGTGACGTATAGAGAGTTAGGGCAGTCAGCTTCACACTCTCGTCAAGAGAGCCTGTATGCGAGATTCGCGATACTGAACGAAAGGTGAGACTCCAGGTGGTTGTGGTAGGAGGTTGGAGAGAGTGAGAGTGGAGATGAGGGAAAGAGGGGAGGTTGATGAGGTCGATCGACTTCAGCAGGCAGCGGCGTACGAAACAGACGGGGTCAAAGCTCGCGGCTCCCGCTTCACAATCCGGTCAAGCTCAGCAGATCGAAGCCAACAGAAAGAGGCAAAAGGAATGTAAGCCGGCGAATTGTACTAGTGGCTTCGGCGTGTTGTATTTCTAACGGCGTGTTCGCCATATTCACCTCGACTAATACGTAGACCGGCACAATTCATACACAGGTGCGACGTGTTGTCACGTGCAAATCATACAACACCTCGCCTGCGCCCAGGATCGTGACCGTCACCTACAAAGCCGCTGAGTATTATTTAGATAAAGAAAGGCACTTATTAATTGTCGGCTTATTATATCTGCACCGGATACTGTTGGATATGAATCCGTGAGAAGTTCAGGGTGTGATAGATCGATGATGGTGTTTTATTTTATAAAGAGTATAAGAATTCGTGCTACGTATCTCTTGCTAGATTGTGGTATCTTACAACTAAATAATTACTCCACGTTTTCGAATACGAGCTCACGCCTCTCCGGAAGCACATAAAGAATCGAGGCTGGAGGCATTTTATAACGCTATTCGCTGAGCTTAATGTGGTTTTGAAACCGCCAAGGAATTGCATGTAGTTATTATCCAAAAGGCCGAGCGAACAATTATATCCGTATGCTGTTCATCATGTAGCGGAGTACCTCATTATGATATTGAGGCACTGTGAGATTCCGCGAAGGCTCATTCCCTTTGCAGCTCTCATATGCTTCCGACTTCGGGAAGCTGGATACTACTATAAAGCGGCTTGGAACCTATTTCTCTATTTAAGATCGACCCCCACTTTTTTTCTTTGATCTTTGCCTCTTCGCCACTTCTGCGCCCGTTTGAGGAGGCTGATTTGGCTGCCAACCACCGCCACGCTTGCTCACTGGGGCCTGTCGCCGAGGAGGGACAGGCTCATTTGGCAGTGGTGGCCGCCATGTAGATGAATGAGAGGGTCGGCGTGGCGGAGAGACAGGTTTGTTAGGGAGTGGAGGCTGCCAGCTTGATCCACGGTTGCCTCTGTTGGTGTCAAGACGGTCTCGATAGTCATCGTAGCCGCGGTCGTAGGGCTCAGGAGACCTGGATCGCTGCTGTTGATAGTATGTAGGCTGTGTCCAGTGGTCTCCCCTATTTGACTGCAATATACGATGGTTTTGTGTAGGGCGAGAGCTAAGGTCCGCCGCAGAGCCTTGACCACGAATCGAAATATCAGAGGAGAGGCCAATTTTCATATGTTTTTTAGCTGTCCGGGATGGTTGCACGGCTTCAGCCTTCTTCCCCAAGGACAGGATATCTTGTTGGCTAGTTCTTTTCCCTCTCTGAAAGACCATGTCCTCTTCCTCACGAGCAAAACTTTCAACGTTATCAGCACGTCCCTTGATGCAAATGCCTTTCCCTCCGTTCTTGGATTTAGGATCACCAGGAGCAAGGAGATAATTGCCTGCCTGCCTATCCGAGAATGTGTCAACATTGGCGCGTTTTGATTTTTGGCGCAAAGGACAATCGTCGCCCCAGTGACGGTCTGATCCACACTGGTAGCAACAGCAACTGATAGTTTCCACCTTGTTCAGGCTCAAAACATCTTCCGGGAAGAAAGTCCGCCAAAGCAAAGAGCATTCCTCTTCCACATGCCCTGATTCTCCGCAGAGATCACAGAAAAAGCCGTTCGCTGCGGAGCGTGCTAGTTTCGACGGGCAGTCTTTCAGAAGATGCCCTCGTTCACGACACTTCTGACATTTTCGCTGCGTCGGGCATTCAGAAGAGAAGTGCTTATCGTGCGCCTGGCAATTTTTACAAGTGCGTGATGGACATGTCTCCGCCATGTGACCTTCACGAGCACAGACTGCACATCGCACTAAGTCGTCTGGATGTGAGAGCCCCCAGTAACGAGCCTGAAGCTCACGTTCTATAGGTAAGAGCTGGCGAAGCCTCGCTCGTAACTCTCTTCCTGTTATATCAGCTAAGAGCAAGGGGCTCTCTTCGATCTGAGAGGCAGATTCATCGTCAATACTATCTGTACTTGAAGAATGTGCTAGATTCTCGGCTTCATTTAGAATATCCACGTTAGGCGTAGCCAAATCTTCCCAGGATGCGACATCCTGTAGGGGAGGGTAATTTCGTCGGAGAAGCCGGCCTGACTCCAGCAGACCTTGAAAAACCAAAGCCCTAGATTCGCCGTAGCGGCGACGATGCGCGGGTTTAGACGTCCAACCGTCTGTGTTGGAGTCACTTGGCTCCGCAACGAAAATCTTGGCTGTGGCTCCCCCGACTTTCAGAGGCTCGGATCGGAGTTTTGTCATCGCTGAATTTAATTGAGTTCTGTTGGTGTAATACAACAAAGCTCTGCACTCCTTTGCCCCATTAGAGACTTTCGGGCTTAAGTAGTATCCAATAAGGCCTTCCGCGGCCAGAAATGCTATGTGAGAAGAAAGTGCTCGCGTTGCATCATGAAACTGCACCTTTTTACCGCGTTTTTTCCCGGGAGCCTGAGGTAAAACGAACCAAACGAGAAACCTCGGGGTTTCGGGTGGGTGTCCTGTAGCAGACTTGGGGAGTTTTTGCGCTTGTATAATCTCATATTCCTTAACCCGTTGTTTCTCGGCTTTTGTGAGCTGTCGAAGGGGTTCACGGGTTGAAGACATGTCCACAGCTACTTCCTGGAGTGTCTGCTTGGTTGAGTCGATGTCTTGATTATTTAACAAGGCATCACCTAGAGTCAGGGCTCCATCGTCAATGAACGGGACATAATCGGCACTGCTTTCAAACACAGACCGGTTGCCTTCCAATCTGATTTTGTTGGATCCCGAAGTATTATTGCTTTGGTAAAGTGGCGGAAATACTGGTGGGTCGGATGCTGCCTCATTCTGTTCGCTTATATGTTCTACTACGTGTCCAGGCCGCTGTGGAGAGAGTTTGTGACCCTGGCCATCTTCAAATCCAACGGGTTCATTTGCTCGTGGCGAAAATGCGCCATCCCGTTCAATCCGAAGGTCAATTGTGACTGGGGTGTCTCGATCTGACACTTTCACTCTTTTCGGGATTGGGATCGGCGAAATAGGGGGCTCGGGAGAAGCGGTAGCATGGTGTGGTTGTTCCTCATCTGACTGTTCGCGGGGTCGCTTGCACCCTAAAGATGCAGTCCTAGAGTCGTCATCGGGGTTCAAAACTGGCCCACGCTCCATCCTACTGAGGGATGAAAAGAGCAGAACATGTAGTGGTCTCTGCGGCTATATGGACAAGCAATGTGGAGTGCGGTTAAGAAAGCGATGAGATAGTGACGCAGCGGGTCGACGAGTAAGCTGAGGATATTAAAAACGAGGAAGAACTCAAAATGCGCGTCGAAGAGCGAGGTAGCATGAAACTTAAAGGAGAGAGAGTCAATGAATCTCTGGCAGTACCGGACCTGCAGGGCGGGAAGCTGTTGAGCTGCTGCGAACTTGGAATTCTTTCGGAAATTTCGTTAGCGAGGAAAGCGGCTAATTCTCGGCAATTCAATGAATTTATTTCGCTCCAAAAAATATCCATCCCCACTGTTCATGCCCCAGCCCACCATCATGCTCTCCGAGACAGTCGTCAAGAAGCCCAAAAAGGATACGAAGTCCAAGAAGAACACCAGTTTACCGAACACCGAAAGTAGAACAGTTGGTGCCGTCGATGAGCAAGTGAGCATACCAACTGAACCTCCCTCCAAAAAAAGGAAAAGAGACGCTCTCCCACAAGATGAGATTGAAATCGATATTACCCTCCCTGAACCGCCTTCCAAGAAAGCACTGAGGAGAGCAAAAAAAGGCAAACCACTTCCCATTCCCTCTGCGACCTCACCTACTCAGGGTCAGAATTCACCAGAGAAGAGTGGCTCAACAGTACCCAAGGACGACCTAAAAACTGCCAAGCGCTCGGATTACGGTGTATGGATCGGGAATTTGCCTTGGTCCGCTACGAAGGCCACCCTCTGCACCTTTCTCACCGATCATTCCAACATCAATGATGGACAGATTACTCGAGTACACATGCCAGAACCAAACAACGCCGCCAATTCCAAGCAGATAACTAAGCCGCAGAACAAAGGTTTTGCCTATGTCGATTTCACAGACTCTGAAGCACTCAATGCTGCCGTCGCTCTCAGCGAGACATTGATGGGAGGCCGAAGGTTGCTCATAAAGAACGCAAAAAGTTTTGAGGGACGTCCAGACAAGCCGAAAGAGACAGAGGGCGGCAAGAGCTCAGTCTCAACAGTCGGAGGGAAGCCGCCGAATAAGCGGGTGTTTGTAGGCAACCTGGGGTTTGATGTCACTAAGGAGGACCTCATCGAGCACTATATTCAGTGTGGCGAAGTTGCCGACTTGCACATGGCTACCTTTGAGGATACAGGGAAGTGTAAAGGTTTTGCGTGGGTCACCTTCGCAGAATTGGATGCCGCTAAAGCCGCAGTTACTGGCTGGACTTACAAATCCATGGAAGGAGATGACGAGGAAAGCGAGGCTGAGAATGATAGCGACGAGGATGGCAATGCATCTATAAAATCGAAGAAGCACAAGAAGAGGAAGTGGTTCGTAAATAAGCTCAAAGGTAGAGCTCTGCGTTGCGAGTTTGCTGAAGATGCAACGTCACGATACAAGAAGCGCTTTGGGAAGGATGCCACAGGGAAATTTCAGGACGGTGATGTCGATACCGACGGCGACATGGGTATGACTGAAGCTGGAGAGATGGCTAGGCCTTCACGCTTGGCTCATGCGAAATGGGGAGAGAAGCAAACATTAGATTTCCGAGATAAAAAACATCGCAAGGTTGACGCACGGACAATCAAACCAGGGGCAGCTCTCGCAAATGCTCCGAGAGCAACAGGGGCAATCGTCGAAGCTAAGGGCAAGAAGATCACTTTTGATTGAATGAAAAGATCATAGCCGACCAGAAGACAACAACTTCAATAACATGTTCACTAAAGCACTTCATACGAGCGGCAGCATATAAATAGAAGTATAGAAAAATGGAAAGACAGACGTGATGTACACACTGTACAATGACTAGCTGAGAGGGATCTACGAGACCTAGATTCTTAGTGCGAGTCTCTCCCTAAGGTGCTGTAAACTCTCGTAAGCAGGAACGTATCCAAGTAGGTAAATATGTGGGCAATTAAAGCCTCGTTCCTTCGTCAACTGAAGCACCTGACTCTTTCAGGGATGCTTCTCCGATTCCCGTTTAAATCCAGTCTCATATTGCGGAGTTATGAACGGTAAACCCGAAACGTCAACTGCCGATCCGAATGCTCAGAGGCTATAAAGGCAACAGCAATTCCACACGCTTTCCCTACTCCACCATACTAGGGACATATCAATCTCTCTCTCTCTCTACACCACTCTACGAAAATAAAATCACTTCCGAAAATCCGCAGCCATCATGACATCTGTACCACCACCGCCTCCCAAAAGCCTTCTCGGCCGTCATCGTATCCTTGCACCCACTGCTGCTATTAAAGTTAGCCCTATATGTCTCGGAGCCATGAACTTTGGTGACTCCTGGAAGAACATCCTTGGAGAGTGCAGTAAAGAAACCGCCTTCGAAATGCTCGACTACTTCTACGAGCAGGGCGGGAACTTCATCGACACTGCTGTTAATTATCAATACGGAGAATCAGAGGAATGGATCGGCGAATGGATGCAGAAAACTGGAAGGAGGGATGAAATGGTGATTGCCACAAAATATTCTGGAAGTTTCATGGGTCACAAAGGTGATAAAATGCAACTGTCCAATTTCGCCGGCAATTCAGCAAAAAACATGCTGTTGAGTATTGAGAAGAGTTTGAAAACGTTACAAACTTCGTACATCGATCTTGTAGGTTTCATAGTCTGTGGCTAGTAGAAATACACTGATCTTTGGATATTGTGTAGTATTACGTTCATATCTGGGATTACACAATCTCCATTCCTGAACTCATGACCTCTCTCAACAACCTCGTGGTATCCGGAAAGGTCCTCTACTTAGGTATCTCAGACACTCCGGCGTGGGTCGTTGCCAAGTGTAACGATCATGCACGCGAGCATGGTTTGCGTCAGTTCTCAGTCTATCAAGGCCGCTGGTCAGCCGCCGAACGAGACTTCGAGCGTGACATCATTCCAATGTGCAAGGCTGAGGGAATGTCTATCGCTCCTTGGGGTGCTCTGGGTGGTGGGTACTTTAAACCGAAAGAGCAGGTTGGCAAGGACGGTGGAAGGAATCTACCAGCCGTGAGAACCGGAAAGGAGGAGGCAGTGGCAGTAGTTCTGGAGAAGATTGCAAAGAAGAGAGGAACGCTCATCACAAGCGTAGCGTTCGCGTATGTCATGCAAAAAGCACCGTATGTTTTCCCAATTTGTGGTGGCAGGAAGATCGAGCACCTCAAAGGCAACATTGAAGCACTAGGCTTAAGGTTATCAGAGGAAGAGATTGATGAGGTCGACACTGGATATCCCTTTGAGTTGGGCTTCCCCTATAACCTGCTTTCCGGTGGGAACAAGATGATAGAGGGCCCAGAGGACGTTGTGTTTAACACAAGGGCGGGCTTTTTTGACTACGTCAAGGGACCTCAGCCTATTCCTCCTCATCAGGGGCCATTGGATGCGGAAAAGGCCGCAGCACCACCATGAAAAGGAGCCTAATTTACTTATTATTCAGACGCAAACAAGCAGTGTGCAAAGAGGTGTGGGATGATGGTTTGGAACTTTTTCCCCAATATTTAGTAGGATAAATACAAGATCCACCCTCAAAGTTTCGTTTATTTCGATAAACTGAATCCACTTCCTGCCAATTGGGGTTCTTTAGTCATCCTACTAAATCGGTTACAAAAGGGGGGAAATAGCGCGCTAGGTTTCAGGGAATTTCTAAGCTTGTTTATAACTTAGCACAGAGATTGGCGTTATACTAAGCTATGTTGGCGTTGCGCTATATTGAACTAATTGCCAAATTAGGTAGATAGGTGGATTCAGTTTATTGGGTGGAGGTCGAAATGAAGGAAACTTTGAGGGTGGGTTTTGTATTTACCCCATTTAGTATTAGATTAACTTTTATACGTAAGAAATACAAGCCGAGACCCCCGAATAAAGAAATGCATTCTATGCGTTCATTTTCAGCACTAACATAAGAGTTGAAGGTTCCAAACCTTATATCTAGAAGAGGCGTTGTGGAAGTGGCTCCGGCTTGTCCCCAATATCTTCTCGGTCTCTTCCATGACCTCATCCGTCAACTTCGGCAGCAGATCCAAGGCCTTGACGCTCTTGAACACCTGCTCTGGCTTTGATGCATCCGTGATTGCACTCGAAATATTTGGATTCTTCAGCACCCATGCCAGGGCTAATGCCGCCTGATCTACACCTAACTTATCCGCAATAGGCTATGACCAAAGTTATTAGTATATCGTCGAATTTTTCGCGTCAACTCCCCTTTAAACTCTTCATAATTTCCATCTCCTTCTTCCACGACTCGGTTTCTAGAGTCTTTCTCAACCCTACAATATACTTATCTTGACTCTTCTCCAGCCTGCTGTCCTCCGGAACCCTTCAACGTGCTTTCCGGTCAGAATGCCCCCTTTCAGCGGACTAAAGCTCGTAATATCTAACCCATGCTCCTTGTACAGTAATTCAGACTCACTCTCCACTTTTTTGCGCAGTAGCATATTGTAGTTCGGATGCTCCATTTAACGGGTCAACAAGCCCCAACTGATCCGCTGCTTTCCAAGCTCTCTCAATTTTGTCGGCGCACCACTCGAGCGTACCCCAGTACAAGGCTTTCCTAGTGTCTACGATGTGGTTGAAGGCACGGGCAATCTCTTCCATGGAAGTGTAGCGGTCGGGGCGATGAGCGTATATCAAGTCAACATACTCAAGACCGAGACGCTCGAGGGATGCATTCACGTCCTCGATAATGTGTTTGCGGGAGAGACCACCGCTATTGACAGGGTTGTTGCCGTTGGCTTGGCCTTAGTATATCTGAAGATTGCTTAGCATGGATGTTAGAAAAGCGGTATCATCTCGTGGTTTGTCTCTGGCTGGTCTTACGACCAGCGTGGTTGTCAATAAGTCAATAACTCTTCAATCAATATTGATATTGATAGGTCAATATCAATCAATATTAACAATCTTGTCAATAATCGTACAAACAGCCAGTCTAGTCAATAATAAGCCAATAATTAAGGATACAATTATTATTATCAAGCATTATTAATTATTGATTGGTTTAATTATAATAAGCATTGTGTTTCTAATCTTATGGCGTTACCCAGGCAGCGCTCAGGCCTGTAGGTGGTGGTAGTGTCAGAATGTGCATGCAAAGCACGTAGATAGAGCAACAGCACATTAATTATTATAGCTATCTATAAGTGAGGCATTATATAGGGACAGTAGAGTTGTAGTAAGGCGTGCACATATTGGTACGCCACGGAATGCGGAGCTAACCAGTTATTGATAATAATTTCAATCAATATTGTTATTGATTGTTATTGATAGGGTCAATATTGATTGAATTATTATCAATAAATTTATTGACAACCACCCTGCTTACGACAAACATGTTTTGGCTCTATGCTCAGCATCCTGAAGTAATTTTCCTTGCCCGGAAATAATTCTTTGCCCAAAATTTTCCATCGGAATAGTGGATATTCATTACGGTTCAGGTTGACTTGATTAGGAACGTTCTTGCCCTAGTCGAAACAACGACATCATCCGCCTCCCATCCAAACCTCTTGATCACTCTTCCTATCACTCTCTCGCTTTCTCCGCCAGCATAACCTTCCACGCAGTCCAAGAAATTTATCCCGGCATCGTAAGCCGCTTTGAAACAAGAATGAGAATCATCTATACTGCTATATTTTGATTAATAAATGCTGTAGGGTGTAGGATATTGTGCATGTTTTATTTGCAGAGAGGGCCAACACACCGTCGTCAACGTGCCCACCACAGGTAAGTCATCCTCCCAGTGAGATTGCGGAAACCTGCAGCCCGGAGCGCCCAAGGAGGCGGTACTGCATCTTTGGGAGACCCTCTGGAACTTGAGTCATAGTTGCTGGCTCTGTCAGTTCTAATTAATGCTTACGGGGCTAGGTCGATATGTTTTTATTCAATTGAGAGCGATTTGGAGCTTATTCCAAGTAAGAAATGCGAAATTAGAAGAGTTGAAGGCGTGAGGTTAATGGAAGGCAAGGAAATCTTTTCGTGGTATGCCGGGAATAGTTTACGATGGTGGCGCCACATAATGCAGCCCACCAGGAATAACTTAGCTTGAAGAGCCACGGAAACCATATCCCGGGGAAAATCGAGCAACCCGGAACAAGAGTTGTGGAGACGCGAGATGGAAAAGTTTGTTGTTGAATGGTAAGCTGGAATGTAATAAGAATTACCAGCTATTGATCAGTAATGGATGCTAACAGGCAGGAAACCGAATAAACCCTCGGACAATTGACTCAGCGGCCAGAAAGACTTATCTAAACCTAGTGCAGGGACATCGTAAGGTGACTAACTGCAAATAGGCAGTTATGTATTATCTCAGGTGCCCCAGACCCTCGTTGAGGAATTCGCCTCTCACTTTATGAATATTATACAATTCTGTCATAAAATTCTGCCAAGGAAGGTACCGCGCGCAAGCGATCTAGCCAATCAGAGCACGTGTGAGGCAATTCCTCTCCGAGGGTCTGAGGGAAAATGGTCGCGTTTTGCACCCTTAC
>Ga0307515_10013380_pt1 | contig 15343 bp, 2 predicted proteins | sample 17_EM_MG_FD_194513 | JGI IMG/M metagenome (GOLD analysis project Ga0307515, IMG submission 194513) | Populus trichocarpa ectomycorrhiza microbial communities from riparian zone in the Pacific Northwest, United States - 17_EM | ecosystem: Host-associated > Plants > Roots > Unclassified | place... | reverse complement strand
CTTCAATAGAGCTTCGAGTAGAGCTTCGAGCAGAGCTTCGAGCAGAGCTTCGAGAGAGCTTTAATAGAGCTTCGATAGAGCTTCGAGCAGAGCCTTGTGTAGAGCCTTGAGTAGAGCTTTCAGCAGAGCGTCGTATAGAGCTTTGTATAGAGCTTTGTACAGGCGTTTGTGCAGACGTTCGTGCAGACGTTCGTGCAGACATTCGTGCAGACGTTCGTGTAGACATTCGTGCAGACGTTCGTGCAGACGTTCGTGTAGGCGTTTGTATAGATGTTCGTGCAGGCGTCTAGAGACGATGGTGGGGACGTTTGTACGGACGATTATATAGGCGATTGTAGAGCCGTTCGTAGAGACATTTATAGAGATAATTATAGTGCTGCGTTCGCTGTGGACGTGTCGGTGTTTACCCAAATACTAGAAGCGCGTAACTTGGGAGGAAGTGGTGTTCCCATTGTAAAAAAGTAATCGATTGTAAAGGAGACTGGTCTGACTCAACTCGTCAGTTTATTAGGTTAAATAGGTGTTGTTAGGGAGTCAAATATACAGGTTAAAGTGTCTCTTATATAAAAGTGCGAAAATTGAAGTCGAGCCTTACTAAAACTCGCACTAAAGGCCCTTAGACGGCAGGGCGAACTTAAGGTCGGTAAATAGCTAATTAGTTAAAAAAAAGTGGCGATTTTTAGGATAGAGACTAGTAATACTTTAGTATTAGTAAGTGCGCTTTTAGTTTGCCCTTGCCGTCTAAGTCGCTTACTAAGATAAGCTAGGAACGTAACAGAACGTAGCATTGATATTTCTTTATTTATAATATCCCACATCCTTAGAAAGAATGGTTAGATAAAGAAATCCCTTTAGTCTATCTTTATCTATTAATTAACGTAATTCTAAAAGTAGTATTAAGAAGATATAAGCTAGTTTACTATAGAAGACCTTATATTTCTTAATAAAACCATCTTTAATAAAAAGGCTGGATAGTGTTATAAAGCGTACACATTAATTAGTAAGGCAGCTTAATATTATTAGGGTCTAGCCTAGAAGTAGAAACTAGTAGCTAAGCTTAAATAAGAAGATGTATAACAAAGCCTTATAGGAAATGCTACGGTGGACTTGTTATTGGGCTAGGTATATAGGTATAGAATAGTTAACAATATAAACATAACTGGTGGAGTGGTTGCCTAATAGATTAACTCTAATTATATTCTAAGAATTACTATAAAGAAGAAAAACTATCTATAGAGACCAAGTGTTCTTAAATATATAACTCCTCCCTATAGTAATGACTGAGTATATTAGTACGTTAGTACGTCAGTACGTCGCGTTCCTATATTCCCACGTTTTCACGTTCCGAACTTATAACATAACTAGCCATGTGACTTGGCTACCCCTTATCCTATAGCTTAATTGGTTTTAGTGCCTCCTACACTAACTTATTTATGTCTTCTTTTAGTAGTTATACTACTGCCGTTATAAGGTCTATAACACCATCTCCCTCCTCTTTATTTTTGTCCTTAAAGATACTACCTATCTCTAAGTCGTTTATTAGAGGTATAGCATTCCTATCTTTAATTTGTTAACCTTCCTAATTTATAATACCTCCCATTAAATCTTTATTCTCTAATTGTTGCAATTAGCTAGTAACTATTAATTTTTTACTTAGTAAAGTTATACTATTCTATTCTTGTTATGCAAAGAAAAAGTTAGTATATATTATAATTGCGGCTCCATCTAGTTACTAACCTTCTTTTTATACTAAGTGTACGCAAGCAAACATATGGTTGTCCTGTGATGTTTAATCCGTCTTTAACGCTAAGTGTACATATACGCGTCTAGTTAGTCTTTAAAGTCTTTAACTTCCTTATCTAATTTGCCTTAGGGTCTTGTATTTAATCCGCTACTAAAAAGCTTAAAAATAATCTGGTTATAGCTTGTAAAGAGCCATCCTAGCTTTAGCGTGTTAAGGATAAAATTTATAAGAGAGAGTGTTCCGCTTATGCCCGCCTTTACTAGCTAAAGAAGGTTTATGCAAAGGTTTATTCTTAAGAGTTTTATTTAGCTAAATAAGGTTTTTATAAGTTTAAGACTAAGGAGGCCAAAATAGATTCTAATTAAAAAGAGGCGGAAATAACTTATACACCAGTGGTGGACCCTATAGGTAATCTGACTCGTTTGTTACCTTTAACTAATCCCTTTATCATTAGCTCCTTCTTAATATTACTTAACCTATTTACTTCTAATACTCCTATACCTTTCTCTTAGCGTTTTTTAGGTTCTATAGTAGTTCTTAGGTAGTCTTGTTATAGCCTATCCACTTAACCTTATACCATGTTTCTTTATCATTATCCTTATAACTAATAATCTTTAAAACTTGCCATTTATCTTCTTCTTATCCTCTATATATATCTGCTTTATAGATTAGTAGCTTAATATTTCTATATACTGGCTCTAGCATCGTAATATACTGTATAGGGTAGATTTTTATTTTCGCTTGTAAGTCGAGTCTGTATATAACTTCTGAAATCTTAGCTGCAATTTTAAATAGTCTTAGTCTGACATAGTCTAACTTTTTGCTTAGTCGTCAACTCTTAAAATTTTTGTGTAGTAGCTATACTTTATCTCCCTCCTTAAGATCTGGTTCCTTAAATCTCTTAGCATTATAGTACCTTTTTATTTTCTGTTGTACTAGTTTAGCTATTTCTGCGAGATATTTATAAAGATTTATTAATGTCTTTATTCTTTCTTTAGCTATGCTACTTATCCTTTTTACTTGCTGTGGCAATAACAATATCCTTAGTTTATATCCATAATTCACCTTAAATAGTAATATTCCTATTCCCTCTTATAGTGTTGCGTTATATATAAACTATATAACTGGTAATAATAATACCTAATTATTTTGTGCATAATTAACATAATGTCTTAGATACTGCTTCAGTGTCTAATTTAATCTTTTTATCTTTTTATCTATCTATAGATAATATACTATTAATATTACTGCGTAAACCTCTTATTCCGTTAAGAATACCTCCTAAAACATTACTATAAATCTTGGATCTCTATCCAATATAATTTTGCTTAGTGCTCTATGTCTTATAAATACTTTTTTAATATAGATTCTAGCTACATCCTCTACTAAGATTTCTTCTATATATGCTATAAAGTATTCCCACTTTATTAGCTTATCTATTATTACTAAAATTATATTATAATCTTAACCTATAATAGGGTCTCTTAACTTCAGTAACTTTATAATAAAGTCCTATAATATAACCTCCTATAGTCTTTCTAGTATTTTAATAGGTTATAGCCCTCTATACGGCTTATACCTTATTAGTTTATTTCTTTAGCAATTTAGGCACTCCTTTATAACTTATCTGGCTAGGCCCCAAATTCCTTAAATAATATGTTTTTCTTAAAGTCTTAACACTAAGCCTATAGCTCTATTATGTCCTAATATTACTCCCTTATAAAATTCTTTAATAAATTCTTCTAAAATTTCCTTTAGAATATACATTGCTTCTTAATTTTTATATTGCTCTAAGTCTAGATCCTTAGACTATACTTTCTAGATTTTTTGCTTTTAATTATTTTTTGGTAACTTATATTCCTACGTTACTATAATCCTTAGGGAATTATATCTAATTAACCTATCTTTATCTTAGCACAACACTACTTTTAATAGTTTTTTATTGCTCTATACTTTAGCTATTCTGCTAAGTACGTCTACCCTTATATTATTAGTTTCTTTAATATACTAAATTTTAAAATAGTATTCTATAAGCATTTCTGCCCATCTAACTTATCTATGGTTAAGTTCCTTTATTATTAGGAATCCTATTAGGTTCTTATAGTCCGTTTTAACTATAAATAGTTTCTCTATGCCTTATAAGAATGCTCTCTATTTTTAAGTACTGCAACTATACCTAATAACTCCTTATTATAGATATTATAGGTTAGTTCTAATGGTATTATCTTTTAACTATAGTATGCCACTAGGTGCCATCTATCTTTATACTTCTATAGTAGGCATGCCCCTAGTACAAAGTCTAATATATCCGTTTCTATAACAATATCTAACACTAGTTAATAAATCTTAAGGATTAGATTATAGGTGAACAATTCCTTAAGTTCTTTAAACAGTATCTACTGTTCCTTATCCTATATCTATGGTTTCTTCTTCTTAGTAAGCCTAGTAAAAGGTTTAATATTCTTTAACTATTATATAATAAACCTTTAATAGTAATTGCAAAACCCTAGGAATAATCTTAATTGTATAACGTTCTCTAGTTCTTACTAATTTACTATAGCTTCTACTTTCTTTAGGTCCATACTAATATAACCTAGTTTAATAATAAATCTAATAAAATTAGTCTTCCTTATAAAGAACTCGCATTTTTTAATTGCTACTGCTATCTGTTCCTCCTATAGTCTCCCTAAGACCCACTTAACATACTCTCTATGTTCTTCCTCCGTTATTAAGTAGATAATAATATCATTAAAATATATTATAATAAGTTCATTAAGGTGTTCTCCTAATATGTTATTAATTCATTTCTAAAATATCGCTAGTGTATTTATAAGCCTAAACTGTATAACTAATGGCTTATATAGTCCTTCCTTGGATTTAAAGGCTGCTTTCCATTTATCGCCTTCCTTAATTCTAATTTAATAGTACGCCTATCTTAGATCTATCTTTATAAAGATCTATACATTACTAATCCTATTATAGATTTCGCTAATTAAGGGTAAAAGATATTTATCCTTCCTAGTGATGCTATTTAATTATCTATAGTTAATATATATTCTAAGTTTTCTATTCTTTTTTAGTATAAACAGTACTAGATATCTTGCTAATAACTATAATAGTCTAATATATCCTTTTTGCAGGGTTTCTTAGATAAACTCTTTAAGTGCTAGTAACTTTATCTTAGTAAGCTTATAGGTTAAAAAGAACCTTAGACTTATTCCTGGCTCTAACTCTATCTTATAGTCCCATACTATATAATCTAACAGCTTCTTACTTTCTGGGCTCCATAGCTTCTTGCCGTACTTATAGTATCTCTTTAATATATAACTTAAGCCTTACTTAGTCTCTTTATAAGTTACTCTAACTTAATACCATACTAACTTAGTTTATTATTACGTCTTGCGTTATTACATATTTCTGATATTAACCTATTCCGTAATCCAATTAATCTTTAAGTTGTATTCCTATAATTAAGGTATTTCTAATACTACCTTATCCCTTCCTAATAGTAGGATATTAAAAGACATCTTAATTAGTTTTTCTTTAATAGTTAACTAAATAGGTCCTGTCTTAAGATTAATAATCCCTCCTTTATAGGTTATTAGATCTTCTAAAATTATAACTAATAGGTATAGGTGCTCTTTCTACCTATATGGTAGTCCTATTTATATTACTACTGCTAGTAATATATAGTTCCTTATTACTCCACTGTCTATTAGTGCTTTAAACTTCTAACCTTACCAATTAACTTTTAAATTTAGGTGTTGTCCTTAAATTCCTTTAAGGGTTTAAGGCTTTACTACTAGTTCCCTCTAGTCCTATAGGCCTCTCCTTTTCCTAACTATTGGCTTAATGCTAGTATACTTGGCTTATTATCTTTTGGCTAATACCTAGTTCTCTTTTTATTTTTTTATATGCTATAGATAGGTGTTTTCTAGATATTCCTACTACTGTTATTTAATTAGGTATTCTTTTATAAGGAATCTTTCTAGTTAAAGTATTAAATTGCCTAACTTCTAAACTTCTACTGGATGCCAGCTATGTATATACTTAGTATCTCTAAACCTTTTTTTATCTAGTGTCTAATATATCCTTATTAGGTATTTATAGTTATTTTCCTTTAGTGTTTTATATATACTATATATATTATCCACGCAAGCTATCTATAATAGTGTGTAATGCGCTAGGTACTATAGGTTAACTCTTAACTTGTTTTTATCTTTAAGTTTAAACCTTTATTACATTAATCTAAGTGTTACTATCTTATTAGCTAGTACCAATACTTGTATTATATCTCTCCAGTTTACAGCTTATTTCTCTAGATTCTTTAATATTATTACTAATGCTCCCTTTATATAGCTTATATATTTCCCTAATATAGCTTAATTAGGTATAGCTCTCTTATTTAGCCATATATAAAAGTCTTCCCACTTATTATTTCTTTACTATCTATACTACTTATAGTATAGTTCCGTAAGTATATATAATCTATTTATAAAGAAATATCTTTTTATTGCTGCATTATTATAACCTTTAGTGTGTCTTTTTGCGAACCTAGTTAGGATTCTAAGATCCTCTTCTTATTCTAGTTCGTTTAACTATTTAGCTCTTAGTGTGCCTGCCCTTAGCCTATTAGTAACTTTTTTAATAGGTGCCCTATCGTTTAAATATCTTAATAGATTAGGTTTCTAATTTATTTTCTATTCCTGCCATATGGTAATTCTTACTCTAAATTTATTTATAGTTTCTTTATATACGTGTCTTATGGCTAGATCTATAAAGTCTCCATACTTCTTTATTCCTATATTAACCCTTTAACCTTTAGGCTAAATACTATATTTATCTAGAATTTTTATAGACCTTATTTGATCTTTAAAATCTTAGTTCCCTAGGAATCTTCGTCCTATACTTATTCGTTTGTCTTAGAACTAAGCTACTGCCCTTTCCTATTAATTCTCGTTTATTATGGGTGTCCGGCTATATCTTATCTTGTCTTAAGAATCTTAAGCGTCTTTTATTTTATTTTAAAATTCTTAAGCCTTTAGCCTTTTGCCTTTATTAAGTGGTAAACTAGCACTAATAGTTGTCTGATTGCTTAATTTATTTAAAATATTACTCCTTCTATCTTATAAAGCAGTGGATGCCATATCTAACGGTGTTATATTACCCATTACTAAACCTCATTTTATAGCGGTCTTAGTCTTTATTTCTAATATGACTTTTCTAAGGTCTGTATACTCTCAGTAAGCTGCCTTTATTGCCCTATTATTAATAAATACGTTACCTAGTTTAAAGTTACTGTCTTTAATATCTGGCCTTTATAATAGTTTGTTAGTTCCTCTAAACTCTAATAATTTTAGCTCCTATGGCTAATAGCCTGTGCTATACTTAGCGTCCTTATAAATTTGGTATATATTATTGTAATAAAATATAAAGCTGTTAATTAAACACTCTTTTATTCCTTATAGCACACTATTATCCCTTTATATATTACGTGTCTATACATCGCTTAGCACGAAGTATCTTCCATCTTCCATTAGATAGATTGTTTACTCTACTGCATTATTATTATCTAGCATACAACGTAATATTAGCCTATTTATTGATTAGGATAGCTTAATCTTATAGCGTTAGCGTGTTAATTTTTTTTTAAATATCTATACGCGTTTTAAATACGCAGCGCCCTAGGGTTTCTACCTAATCTCAACGTTGTTAGTTATTAATCTCATCATATTAATCACTTCGTAGCAACTCCGAAGCTACAGCTACTAAAGATACAATACCTACCCTATCTCCTCCGGCTCCTCGCCGCAACCCACTGGCCCGTTATATACTTATAGAAGACCTAAACGCGCTTCCCGTTGTAGTATATATTAAGAGCTTAGTAAATAAGGATGTTCGCAAGGCAGAGATACATCGCCTTTAAATGAAAAGATAGGTAAAAGTTTACGCGACTATAATGGCTAGATTAAATACTTCTACTATAGGCTAAGGTAAATCTAAGGCACCCAAAGGTAGGTCTATTAAACTCCCTCTAGCTATATAAGACCTTGCCCTCTAAATCCTAGGTCTTTATAAAAAGGATCTTCTTACTATATAGAAAGGCTCTTTTAACCCTAACAATATTGCTAAACTATAGTCCCATGCACGCTATTAACACTATAGTAATATTATCATACTAGAAAATAGTTAGCTAGAGACTAGCCTACTAAAAGCCAACTTAAAACCACTATATTCTTTTGAGATCTATTTTAAATGCTTTACCAATTATATTATTATTATCTTATTACTTTGCCAATGCCCCCTAGGCCTGTATATTGCTATACTACATTTTATAAATAAGATTTAATTTCTTTTAGGTTTCTATACATAAAAAGGGGCGGTACTTAATCTAGCCTTAGTATATTATTAGGTTATTATAAACCATGGTTAATTAAAGCCTACTAATTGGACTATACCTAATTTATTTTAATACACTTTTACTACGCCTTTTATAATGCTTAAGAAAGGACTTACTATTTAAGGCGCTGCTGGAAAAAGACCTAGGACCAATACTTATACCTTGTCGCCTCTTATATTAAATACTTATAATAACTTTAATAAGAGTACGCCCTACCTAAAAGATCCGTATAAATTTAAGCATAGGTATAGCAAATGCGGTAGCTAGCATTTAGCCTTTAGTAGGAAGTATGCTTTATAGCAATCCCTAAGTCCTAAAGTAGAAGATTTGGACGATATACTAGCAATTTATAGTGTTTTTACAGGCTATAGCCAACTATTAATGGCCTCCAAGATTCAACTTCTATGCCCTAATATAACACCTTAATTTATGCCCTTTATCTAGACAAACCCTCTTATTAACTTGCTATTACTACTACGGATTTAGGCCTAGGCTGCGCTTCTAGCAGACTACCTAAGGCACCTCCTTTTAATCCTGGTTGGTATTCTTACTTTTAGGTATAAGATTAGCTCTAATCTCTCCCTATAGATACACAATTATAAAAACCAGATCTCTTATTTTAAAGACCCTAGTATTATTTCTTAGAAGATAGCTAAAGACCTAGCACTTAGCCGTATTCGAGTCGCCTTATCTCCTATTATTACTTCCCCTCTAGGTCTAGTACCTAAAAGCGATGGTAGATGGCGGCGTATATACAATTTCTCTTCCCTTATAAGAGACTTAGTTAACTATTATATTCTACCTAAGTTTAGTATACTTAAATACACTACAGTTAGCGCTATTCTTGAACATATATATAAGGCTGGCCGCGGCTGTATATTAATTAAAAGAGACTTAAAGGATACCTTTCGGAATATACCACTTTTAATCCAATTACGTCGCCTAATAGGTTTCTACTAGAGGGGCATTACATATAAGGAATGCTGCTTATTATTTAGTCTTTAGATAGCGCCCTTCCTATTTAATTTATTTATAAAGGGTTTATATTAAATACTTACTGCTAAACTAGCCTTCCTAATTAAACACTATCTTAATAATTTTATCTTTATTATTTAGAACGCTACTAATGCTATATATACGGCCTAAACGTATATTAAAGTTACAGACAGATTAGGAGTCCCTTGAAATGACTTAAAGGATGTAGAGGGTACCAAAGTTATTGTATTAGGCTATATAATTAACACAGCATTAATAGAAATCCGCCTCTCTAAGGAGAAATAAGAGAAGGCGCTTATTTAGATTAATGCGGCGCTTTACTATAACTCTCTCTTTCTTTACTAAGCATAGTAACTATCTAGCCGGCTCTTATAGAGCGCAGTAGTTATTTAACTTAGAAGGTCATATTCGCGGTTATTATAGGCCTTTATAATAAATTAGCCTACGTATTTAAAGCGCTATATACCAAGGAGATTTAGTTTAAAAGTTAGAAACAACCTTTAATTATAGAGGGAGTCTCTAATTATTAGCAATGGGATACATTTTTTAGATGACTTGTATTAAGACATATTTTATCTCTTTATAGATACTTTATTATAGGTTAATTATAATAAGTTCTACTTTTATAAGTCTTCCAAATTAGACCACTGGCCTATATATTTAACCACCTTACTATAATATAATACATTTATAATACTCCCTCTTAATTACTAGGTAGAAGATTATATTAATTAAAAGAAGATACACATAATTAGTAAGGCTTTTACTTAATAGTCACCAAACTAGAAAGGAGCCTCCGTCTCTATTTATATAAATGGCCTTATAGCTTTATAAGGCCTAGTTAAGACCATACTTAAAGAACTAGGCAACCTCTCCCTTTAAGCTATTATCTTAGCCGCCATATAATACAATATTGAGATTACTACTTCTTAGGTACCTGGTGTTGACAACGGCCTAATAGATGCTCTCTTTTGGGGTTTAACTAATAAGATATCTTACCTATACCCGCACTAAAATACTTCCAACTTTATGCTTCGCTAATTATACTATTAGTCTATAAATCTGCCCCCTTCTTAGTACTAAACGGCTTTACTAATATAATCAGCTCCTTCTTATTAGTTGCTATGCTACTATAGAGCGGCCTAGCACCTAAAATAAGAGCTAGGTACTTATCCGCAACAAACAGCTAGGAGGCCTTTTGCGCCTTATAATCTATACAGCCGTATCTAGTCTAAAAGCCCTACTTAGGCGAGTGGATCGCACGGTGTGCCTTTAGGACGCCTACTATATAACGGGTCTCTCCCTTGACCTTATCTAATTGTATTTCTACATTACAGTTAAAGTATATAGACTTTAGATACTTTATTACAGTATTTAACAATCTATTTATAAAATACTTACTTACTAAAACTAAGTCCTTATTTCTATAGAAAAAGAAGGAAAAGCTACCGATTACATAGGATATCCTTACTTAAATTGTTATAGGCGGTCACTTAAAGTAGGATATTAATATTAATGCAGCCTTTACCGTCGCCTTTGCAGGTTTCCTTTAAATAGGAGAAATTTTATATATAGCCGCTAAACTCTGCTTAAAGGCCTTCGTTTAAACAAAGGCTACTTATAGTAATGTTAGCATTATAAAAGATTAATTATTAATAGTTTTATACCTTAAATAGAGTAATATAGATACCTCATACTCTAGAGTAAAAATTTAAATTTTAGTATAGCTAGGGGACCCACTGTATATAGTAGCGGCAATAGTTAGGCTTTAAAATTAGGATCCTTAACCAGATTTAGCGCCCTTATTTACTCTTAATACTAAGTATTTATAAAGGGCTCTATTTAAGCGATCCTTTAAGCTAAACTACTTAACGCGGGAATATAGCCTAATAATTATACTAACCACTCCTTTTAATAAGGCGTTGCTTAATATGCTAGGAACTATAGCTTCGCTAAAGCTTAGCTAAGACTACTTAGGAGATAGAAATCTAATACGATTAAGCTATACTATAAGGATAGCAACATAGTATTATTAAAGTTAAATAACCACTTTTAGCGCAATATTCTACTATTAGCACACAGCGCTAAAGCCTAGCCCAGTTAACGCACTTTTTTAAAAGGTGTACCAAACTACCTTTCTTTTAATTGGCGTAGGCGCTTTACTAGTAGGCATTTAGGGTCTTTACTAGGCTTTTTATGGCTATAAGCTATGTAAATTAAGCCTTTTAATAGCTAGTAAGTAGCTATATAAGACCCTAAATAGCCTACACCCCTATTTATTAAAAATACTTTTTAAAATAAGCTATATTTCGCCTATATGTGAGATAATAACAAGAGATAGATATTACATGTCTATACATTGCTTGGCACAAAGTATCTTCCATCTTCTATTAGATAGATTATTTACTCTACTGCATTATTATTGTCTTACATACAACGTAATATTCGCCTATTTATTAATTACCCACCCACCATCCCCTTTTCTTTTTTACGCTGGAAACCGTGTACTATAGCTTTATTACAGCCCGTTGGGCTTATAACTAGGCATTTAGGGTCTTTACTAGGCTTCTTATAACTATAAGCTATGTAAAATTAAGCCTCCTAGTAGCTGGCAAGTAGCTATACAAGACCCTAAATAACCTGCACCCCTATCCATTAAAAATCCTTTTCAAAATAAGCCATATTTCGCCTATATATGAGATAATAATAAGAGATAGACGTATATATTATCTGCTAGTTTAGTTCCCTTTACCGTATAGTTACTTTAACCACTTCTGCAGTTTCTAGCAAAATAACTCTGTTTTCCGCAATTTATATAAGCTCCTTTTTTAAACCATTCTTTTTGCTATAAAGTTTGCCTAAATATCTTCTGCTGTTAAGATCCCTAGTTTAGCCTCTACTCCTTAGTCTTATAATTACTTAATCCTTAACATCTAGGTTTCTATAGTTTGTTATTTTATTATCTAGATTCTTTAGTACTACTTAGGTCTATTAGCTCTGCGCCATACTATAGTTTTTAACTTTAACTTTGTTAATGTGTGCTCTGCGCCTTATACAACTGTAGAACTCTATCTTACCCTTTTTAACTTGTTCCTATTAATAGATCCTATTAATAATCTTAATTGCTTAATCTATAAGTTCTCTTATAGTTTCCGCATCTTTTATTAGAATAATTACGTCCTAGACTTTCGCCTTAAGTCCTTATTTATACTATACCATAAGCGCCTTATTATTCTATTTGACTTATACTAAGAGTATTTAAAACTATGTTATATACTTAATTGCTAAGGTTTATTATACTAGGTTTTAAAGCTTCCGTTCTACTATAGTTATTGCCTTAAGGTCTCTAAATATTTATATAAGTTATTCTGCAAATTCTTCCTAACTTAAGAATATAAATTTAACTTCCAAATTAGTAGTTTAATCCCTATGTTCCTGTATATTAGTAAGATATAGCTTAAACTATTCTAACGCTCGTCTTAATAAGAACAATCCTGTATAAATCACTTGGTCTATTAGTATAGCAAGCTTCGCGCCTTTTTGTAGTACCTTAAATCGCATCTATATAAGGAATCCTTTAAGCTTTAACTTCTCCCTTAAGAATTATTTGTCACGTGTCTATACATCGCTTGGCACGAAGTATCTTCCATCTTCCATCGGATAGATTGTTCACTCTACTACATCATTATTATCTCGCACACAACGTAATATTAGCCTATTCATCAATTAAAATAGCTTAATCTTATGCCGTTAGCGTACTAATCTTTTTAATGTCTACGCGCGTTCCGAATACGCAGCGCCCTAGGGTTTCTACCCGATCTTAATGTCGTCAGTCGTTAACCTTACTGCATTAATCACTTCATAGCGACTCCGAAGCTACAGCTACTGAAGACACAATACCTACCCCGTCTCCTCCGGCCCCTCGCTACAACCTACTGGCCCGTCGCACACTTGCAAAAGACCTAAATACGCGTCTCGTCAAAGCACAGATCAGGAGCTTGGTAGATAAGGATGCTCATAAGGCAGAGGCACATCGCCTTTAAATGGAAAGACAGGCAGAAGTTCACGCGGCCACGATAGCTAAATTGAATACTCCTACCGCAGGCCAAGGTGAACCTAAGGCGCCCAAAGGTAGGTCTATTAAACTCCCTCCAGCTATACAAGACCTTACCCTCCAGATCCCAGGTCTTCACAAAAAGGATCTTCTTACTATATAGAAAGGCTCTTTCGACCCCAACAATATTGCTAGACTACGGTCCCATGCACGCTATTAACACCGCGGTAATATTACTACATTAGAAAATGGTTGGCTAGAGACTGGCCTGCCAAAAGCCGACTTAAAACCACTACATTCTCCCGAGATCTATTTTGAATGCTTCACTAATTATATTATTATTGTCTTATTACTTTGCCAATGCCCCCCAGGCCTACATATCGCTATGCTATATTTTACAAATAAGATTCGATTTCTTTTAGGTTTCTATACGTGGAAAGGGGTAGTACTTAATCTGGCCTTAGCATACCACCGGGTTGTTATAAACCATAGTTAATTAGAGCCTACTAATTAGACTATACCCGATTCATTTTAATACACTTTTACCACGCCTTTTATGATGCTTGAGAAAGGACTTGCTATTTAAGGCGCTGCCGGAAAAAGATCTAGGACCAACACTCGTACCTCGCCGCCTTTTGTATTAAATACTTGCAATAACTTTAATAAGGGTACGCCCTACCTAAAAGATCCGTATAAATTTAAGCATAGGTGCAACAAATGCGGTAGCCAGCATTCAGCCTCTAGTAGGAAGTGTGCTTTATAGCAATCCCTAAGTCCTAAAGTAGAGGATTCGGACGATATCCTGGCAATTTATAGTGTTTTTACAGGCCGCAGCCGACTATTAACGGCCTCCGAGATTCGACTTCCGCGCCCTAATACAACGCCTTAATTTATCCCCTTTATCCAGACAAACCCTCTCGTTAACTCGCCATCACCACTACGGATTCAGGCCTAGGCCGCGCTTCTAGCAGATTACCTAGGGCACCTCCTTTTAATCCTAGTTGGTATCCTTACTTTTGGATACAAGATTAGCTCCAATCTCTCCCTATAGGCACGCAGTTATAAGAACCAGATCTCTTATTTTAAAGACCCCGGTATTATTTCTTAGAAGATAGCTGAAGACCTAGCACTTAGCCGTATTCAAGTCGCCTCATCTTTTATCATCACTTCCCCTCTAGGTCTAGTACCTAAAAGCAATAGCGGATGGCGGCGTATACACAATCTCTCTTCCCCTATAGGAGACTTGGTTAACTATTATATCCTACCTAAGTTTAGCGCGCTTAAATACACTACAGTTAGCGCTATTCTTAAATATATACGTAAGGCCGGCCGCGGTTATATATTAATTAAGAGAGACTTAAAGGATGCCTTTCGGAATATACCACTTTTAATTTAATTACGTCGCCTGATGGGCTTTTACTGGAGGGGTATTACGTATAAGGAATGCTGCTTATCATTTAGTCTTCAGACAGCGCCCTTCCTATTTAATTTATTCGCGAAGGGTTTATATTAGATACTCGCTAAAAAACTAGCCTTCCCAATTAAACACTATCTTAATAATTTTATCTTTATTATCTAAAACGCCACTAATGCCGTATATACGGCCCAAACGTATATTAAAGTTACAGACAAATTAGGAGTCCCTTAAAATAACTCTAAGGATGTAAAGGGTACCAAAGTTATTGTATTAGGCTATACGATTAATACGGCGTTAATAGAAATCCGCCTCTCCAAGGAGAAGCAAGAGAAGGCGCTTATTTAGATTAATACGGCGCTTTACCATAGCTCTCTCTTTTTTCACCAGGCACAGCAACTATCTGGCCGGCTCTTATAGAGCGCAGTAGTTATTTGACTTGGAAGGTCATATTCGCAGTTATTATAGACCTTTATAACAAATTGGCCTGCGCATTTAAAGCGCCATATGCCGAGAAGATTTAGTTTAGAAGTTAGAAACGACCTCTAATTATAGAGGGAGTCTCTAATTATTAGCAATGGGATACGTTTTTTAGATAACTTGCATTAAGATATATTCCATCTCTTTACAGATACTTTATTACAGGTTAGTTACGGTAGGTTCTACTTTTATAAGTCTTCCGAATTAGACCACTGGCCTATATATTTGACCACCTTACCATAATATAATGCATTT
>Ga0307515_10013379_pt1 | contig 15343 bp, 21 predicted proteins | sample 17_EM_MG_FD_194513 | JGI IMG/M metagenome (GOLD analysis project Ga0307515, IMG submission 194513) | Populus trichocarpa ectomycorrhiza microbial communities from riparian zone in the Pacific Northwest, United States - 17_EM | ecosystem: Host-associated > Plants > Roots > Unclassified | place... | reverse complement strand
AGGAGCGCGAGTGGAAATCCGGGATGCCGGGAATCTATTTCCGAGACTGGGAAAAACGAACAGAGAGAGAGCCGTATCATGGTATGGTAACGATAGGACGAAGGGTCCGTTTACTTTTCTACCGCCCTGGTTGTCCGTTCTCAAAAAACATACCATTTTCTATCGAAAATGAAAGAGTGATAATGGTACAGGAGGAAGAAGAAAAAAAAAAGGGGGGGATATAAATGAGCGTGATCGTACATGCATAGAGCTCACTGACTATAACGTACACAACCCGAATGTAAGATGGCGTTTCCCAACCCACGGGAAGCAACAAATAAAGGGATGGTGAAGGCCGTGGGTAACGAAAGGGATTAAAGGCTCGACATCGTAACCAGGGTGAAAAGTACACCGAAAAGAAAGTGAGATTACAGAGGTGAACCTACACAACAACACAAGCCAGGAATGGGGAGTAAAGAACAAAGGGGAAAAGAGACAAAAGGAATGGAAAGTAGGATCCATTAAATGGCTACCCAGTACCCCGAGAGAGACATGTAACTACTGAACAGATAGGATCGTGAGGGAGAGTGAGGGGGTCATGGTGGTATCGAGGGGAGAGAGATCGTGCATGCAGTTGAGTTCAGAAATTAATTGCCGCTATAGTAGAACTGGGTGGGGGGGTAACTCGCAGAAGCACCTGGTATCGGGGGTAACGACGAATCCGAGAAAAAGTTCGGGACAGCCGGATTGTTGTATTCCTGGGGATAGTACACAGTGGGTGATGCTTCTGGTTCGAAGGGGGAGCCCTTGCCAGTGGGGGGATGGGAGTAGGTAAAGGGGTCGAAATACGAGACCTCGGACTGCGGAACATAATGGGTTGGCGTTGGATACCCTTCGCTCGTGGCAGGGAGCGGTGGAGTCCCACTGATATGAGGCGAATGAAGTCCATGACGGAGGCTTCCTGGAGAACTGGCGTCCGAGTTCGAAACAGCGGACGCGGGCCAGTGGGGTTCGTCGGAGCTGGAGCCAGATGAGACGGAGGTAAGGACAGGAACCTCGACCCTTGGGAGCATCGCAGGCCTCGTGTAGTGGCCCACGCTCGGCGCAGGATACGATGGAGGGTACGATGAGGGGATGACCGGGTTGGGTTCATGCCGAGAGCCGGAGCCCTTAGCTTGCCACACCATGCGGATGCTCTGTTCCCGCTCCTCGCTCTTGGAGTAGGCCCACCTCATCTCGCGCAGGGCACTGATGCAGAGATTGATGTCTTCCGTGGAGCCAATGCCGTCATTCGCCAGGAGCAACCCAGCAAAGAAGACACCGTCGCGGATCTGGAAGGCATCGTACTGGAAGAAGGAAGTGCCAAGATGCTGTTTGATGATGGTGCCAACTGTGCGAACCAAGAAGTGACACTTGGACTGAGCGATAGAGTACAGCCGCTGGATGATTCCACGGTAGTCGTGACTGGGAGTCTCGAGCGAGCGGTCGGTAATGAGACCAAACTTATCGAGTCGCTGCTTAAGAGCTTCCCGAATAATGTTGTCTGTGGCGTGAGCGTTAGTGGGTGTCAAGGCACGGAAGTATGTCACGGCGCTTACTGCACTCGAACATGAAGATCTTCCAGGACGCGATGTAGGACTCGATCTCCTGGGGCGAGAAGGCAGACCCAGAAAGGTCCGACGACCGGATCTGGTCGATCTCGGACCAAGCCTTGTCCAGGATTCCCCACGCGCGTTGCAACCTCTCCTCATCAATCGTGTTCTTCCTTCGAGCCTCCGGTCCGGTGACAGCAGTGTGGACCAACCGGCAGGCAGAAGCCAACTGAAGAGGGAGGGTGAAGTACCGGTAGACCATGGAATAGGTTTCGAGATGGGAGGTATCGGCCCGAGAATTTGACGGATCAAGCGGAGGCAGAGTCTCTTCGAAGAGTCCGAGATCAAAGTCGGTCCTATAATGGATAAAAGGAAAGAGAATGAGTCGTTATCAGTGAAACTCGGCAATGAATGGATGAGTAAGGTAGACTCACAAGAACATCCGGCCGCCGCGCAGACCATTGACCATCCAGTCGTGAAGGATGCCAGACCAGAATATCCGAGCGCGGACGAGCGCATCAACGTACTCTCCCTTTCCGCTATTAACGGAGGAGACCGCAGCGATACTAGTCAAGGCGTAGATAAGGTTGATCGTCGATTCGTACATCGCCTGTGGGAAACATGCAAAGTCGGCGGTCAGCGTCGGCGGTCCCAGATACGGGCGGAGGAAAAAAGAAAAAAGAAAAAGAGTCGTGGGAAGCTCCGAAATGGAAAAGAAAATACGTACCAGTCGTTCCAAGTTTGATTGAACATCTATCGAAGAAAAAAAAGCAAAGAGCCGCCATTGTGTGAGTAACGAAGAACAAAGAGGGAGAATCGGGGGAAATGGAAGCGCTTACCTTGAGCCAATGGCAGGATCATGAGGATAATGCGGACGCCGTCCCAACTGGGTTTCCTGAGGATTCCGTGGACGTCGATCAGATAGAGCATCTCTTTGACCATCTCGTTGGTCCTGGTCCTCCTCTCTGTGCGGAGCTTGGCGCTGGCATCGGTATCGAACTGGTCGTGTATGTCAACCTTGTGGTCTTGGTACTGGTATATGTGGTCTCCCAGGGGGTCCATCGATTGACCATTCTCGTCGACCCCGAAGCTTGAGGCCCAGACGACGAGGGACATGGCGAGGAGTCTACCGGTGATACCAAGCGGGTCGGACTTTCCATTCTGAGAAGCAAAAAAACGAGCGACGAATTCGTGATGTTCGATGACGGGACCTGTATGGAAAGAAATGGATAGGGCGGTGTGCGTGAGTCGGATGAGATGACCAAGAAAACACGTTGATGTAAAGGATACGCACGTTGCAATTGGAACCGCCGCCAAAACTGAGAGTCGAAAAAAGCGGGAGTCGGCATCGGGGTGACATTTGGAGGCGGCAAAGGTCCGGAGAGGAGGACGTCCTCGTCGTCGCCGGCTTTGACCTTGCCGTAGACGGCCCTGGATGACAAAGAGTGTGTGGGATAAGCACTACATAGCCACCGGAAGCAGATGCCTAACTGGGAACTTGGACTTACTCTGCTTGTTGCAACCGACGTCCGCGTCTGAGAAGCTTGACAGACTTGACTTGACCGTATTCATCCCTGGGGAGACTTAGGGCGCGGATGGGGATAAGGGAGGTGTGGTGGACGTACACGCATTTGAGACCACGCTCCTTGCAATTCGAACAAGATGGGTGCCTGCCCGCCTTTGAGACGGGGAGGTCCTTGAGATCGCATCTTACCCTGTATACAAAGGGAGGTGTGAGTACGGACGGACGGGTGGGAAGGGGATGGAAGAAGGGAAACAAAAGGGACGATCGGAGGTAAGGAACGGGGAATGGCGATAAGATCGGGCGGAATGGAACCAAAGGGGAGGGAAGGGGGGGACGCTCACCTCCTCATTCTGCAAGCCCCGCAAGCGGAGAACTGTTCGCGGGTCGTCTTTGGGTGGGAGGGTGATTTTTCAGGGCGGCGGGAGGTGGAGGAGGACGAGCTCTCTGAGGGAGAGCCGGAATTATGTCTGATGGGCATTATAGATGAAGGAAAGAGAAAGAGAGAAACGGAAGGAAAGAGAACGGATGTGGGACATTGTGAGGTTAAGCGGACGCCCTTTATGTATCCACCACCCAGACCATGACGAAAAAAGGTGCAATAACATATTCTCTAGTCATCCCTCGAAAATGAAGAAATGAACGTGGGAAATGACCGCTAAAGGTCCCGGACACTGGATCTGGGAGGGAAAACTGGGGGAAGACAGAAGCGATGCTGATGGTCCACCCAGGGCGTCCTCGAGGCCGGCGTGTGCAAGAACCGCCCTCGGCCGGATATTGGTCCTACCCACTCTCCAGCCCCGGCTAGTCCCCACCCGAATATCCACCGCTGGATAATGCTGTGTATCGTCCGATATGGCACATCCAGCCCGCATCCCAGGTTCCCCCTCCTCCCACCCAATTCCGTCTCAAGGTTTTAATGCAGTCACTCTCTCTCTCTCTCGGAAGATCAGGAACAAAGTCTAAAGAACGACCTCGCCCTCCGCCCCCCCCTCCCCCCTTCCCCTCCCCCCGATAAGCGCACGGCCACCCTCCATAGCCGGTCCCCCCTCAACCCTTAATCCCTCATCGCCCCTCTATAGTCTCAAACCCGCCCGCCCTCGAAATCAATCTCTTCAGCTCCCCGGCCGTCCGTTGGTCCGGATTCAGCTTCCGATCCCGCGCCATCGCTTCTACGTCCCCCCCGTGCCTCCCAGAGAGCCGCGCGAGATACCCAATCTCCCCCTCAGATAAGAACCTAGGCGCCCCGCGCTTCCTAGTCTTATCCTCACAGATCTTCTCAAGCTCTAGAAAGAACACGGGACGCGAATAATCAGCTAGGTAACTGAACCAAGAATTTTCATAAATCTCGTCCCACACCTTGCACAACCGAATTTGGTCGCCTAGTCCCCGTCGCAGTATGGGCACCCAATTGTGTCCAGGTGGTGGTCGATTTCTCATCAACATAACCTTGATCCATTCCGTCCATTGTCTCCACATTCCGGTCCGTATCCATCGTCTCATCATCTTCCTCCGCCAACTGAATGTCAACGGCATTCCCTTGTTCGTCTCGCAAAATCCTCCCGTACCCTGCCGGTATTTTTCCTCCCGTTGACAGCACCGCGACGCCCTTCGGATCGCCGCGAGTGGAGGTGGAGGGGCTCGTTTCGTCTTCTAAACATCTCCTGTGTTCGGTTCCGCCGGATTCGGTTGGTTTTAACGTCGCAACCAACCCTAGCGCATCATAGCTATCACAAAATGTTATTTATCAGACATATTGTGCAAACAAGGAAAGTCCAAAGGCGATTTTGAGATCCACGTAAACAAACGCGAGTGCCCACCTACGTACTTTTGTCTGACCGTCTTGTGTCTATCCCACGAGTCCTGGAGCACTTGGGGTCCGCGAATCGCTAAGCAACCAGGAATGGGTCCCGTGTCTCAATTTCCGAGCAACACAAACATCCCAAAGAGAGATCGTCACCCCACCTGGTGGTTTTTTCAGATTCTTTTTCGCGCGTTTCGACTGTCGTACGGGTTTAAATGACCCAGATCGTTTTTTTGATCTCTGTCTCGGGTTCGCCATAGCTACCGGGGTCCAGTGAGAACGATCAAGTTATGCCCGTTTCAACCAGAGCGCCCCAGCTTTTTGGGCCCAAGTGACCGATGCGAAGAGAAGGAGCGAGAGGAATGTCGGCGATTTTACTTTGCGGCTCGATCACTTTGCACATCCGCGCGCCGCGTCCTCCCTTTCGAGTTTCAGTACTCAGTTCTCAACCCCGTCATATCCCCAACCGTCTTCGACCACACGCATACCAATGTCTCGAGTCTCGTTTTCACAAACCCCTCTCTCCGCTCTCTTCTCTAGGGTCTGTCGCGCGCGCGTTCTAGACTTCAACTGACAGCTCACGCTCACGTTTCGGGACAGTTCGGAAAGGCCTGGACACCCACACTCGGATTATGGGGAGTCGGTGCAGGAACCGCTGCCGTCTTCGTACGTGCACATCCCAACAAACTTTGTTCCAATCACAATCCGCAGTTTTTTTTTTAATAACCCCCCCTTCAGCTCCTTTCCGTGACACCAATCGTGAAGAACGGTCTCCTGGTTAAACTACCGCTCGTGCGTGCCTCTTTCAGCCTTCTTTTTTCTCCTTTTCATTCTCCTTTTCATCTTAATCCCTGGGAGTCACCGCCACTTTCTCGCCCTACTTCTCTCATATTGCTCCTGCATTTGGTTTCCACGTTGACTAACGCGCCGTCTTTGCCCGGCCTTTCATCAATTTAGATTGGAAGCGTCTATGAGGACAAGACTCCCGCATCGGACAAGCCATTCTAGCCAATCCTCGTGCGATGTATTGGATCCCCGTGTTTCGAAATTCGATACAACTTGTGATCACTAGACCACTGTCCAAACTAGAATCATAACCCATGCATGGCCTCTCACGTCATGTAAACCTCGTGATCCCACGTTACATCCCAAACATATCAACAACCTTATCCCAACCCCTCCGGCGTGTGTCTGATGGGAAAAACGTGTTGCTCGCCTCGACCGGCGAAGCACGGCAGCCCGGAAACGTGCCTTCTAGGCCATCGGGAGCCCATTGATGCACTCATTTGGCTACATAACTCATGCCTTCCGACATGCCGGGGCCAACCATATGTACTACTACAGCTTCGACGTCGATATCATCAAGGTGGTTCCGACCCCGGCGCTCGTCCCTTCAGCCTCGGCGCTTATAGACTCCAGATCGATCCCCAGAACAGATTCTAGACTCTTGATAGCTTCCACGGTTCCTCCTATTGGGACGCCTATACAAAAAGTAGGGGGATCGTCGACTTTAGAACCCTTGATATACTTTGAGGTAAAGAGAACCTCTCACGGATGGTTTGCATTCCGAGGCCCTTGGCTGCTTTTAAATTTCTGGACGTGTTGTGGATCAGAATTCCGAACCATCAATGAGGGGGCGTTCGTATCGTGGGCGCTGACGTCGAGCGGGTTTCATGATCTTCCATTGGGAGACCCAACTCCGATCTCTTTCCATCCGCAGAAAACGCCGGGATATTAGGGCGGTACTTACATCCCAAGATCATCAAGGAAGACACATTCTTCAGGTTTGACGCCGTTTCTTCTGCATCCGGCCAGGTAGAACTCAGGTTCAGGTTTCCTAGGATCGAGAAACACCGTGTAAATTTGGGTAAACGACGAAGAGGGTTAGGAGGAACAGGGAAAGGCTTCTTTCTGATGAGACTCGATAGAACGAGACTCGAAACGTTGGCCTTATCATTGCACTCGAAAAGAGGGAGGGAAAAAAACTTGCCGCATCCCGAGCACACTCGAATCACAGAAGTCGTCGAATAGATTCCTCAACGATGGGGGTGCTACCCCCTCCTCCCACCCAAGGAATTTCATTTCCTCCTCCAACGAGAACCCCGGCGGAGGTTGGCCGGTTGGTCCGGTCGTCCTCGTCGCATCCGAGGAACAAACCGCGGTGAAATTATTGGTGAGAGCGAAGATTCTGTATCGACCAAGGGCTGCGAGAGAGAAGGGTTGTCGTAAAGTGACCACCCCACGAGTCAGCCAATTGCCGTAACGTTGAAATGGTTCATTCCCGTCGTCAAGCCGAACAAGTAAACGGCAGGCTCCTCCCTCCGATGGGATATGAACCGCCTCGTGTGGGTGTGGATAAGTTTGGTGCTCACATCGAAGTTTCTGAACTGCGGACACGACGATTGGATCAAATTCCCCACCAGTTCTCATCATGCGACCAAAGAGCTGTCCATGAGAAACAACGCGTAGGGATACGAGGAAACGCGTGTCGGTGTCCCATATGGTCCGGTGGGAGGGATCGTGTTATGTGCGTATATGTGGCATGGGTTAGATCTCCAGGTTCCGGGACAGGCGCGTATCCGAAATGAAACCGCACTCACATCTCTCCCGTCAATTTCCAACTTTTCTGGTAATTTTGGACAATCTGAGATGTGCCCAGTCGGGAGGACGGGAAAGAAAATCGTTCGATATGAAGGGTCATTTTTTTCGGATCACAGGGGGACAGAATAAACACATGTCGGTAAGGGGGGGAAATAACGACAAGGGTAAAGAACGTCCTCTCACCTATCCCTTTCCGTGCGCAGTATTCGCGGTACCAGACGTTGCCAAGGACGGTATCGGACAATTCTTGGCCGAAAGCCACGTAAAAATCCCACAGTTCGATCTGACCGCGTTCAAGCCTTTGCCAGGCTCCATCGTCTCCCCTACGGCTACTGATGAAGGCCGGAAGGACAGACAGGGAAGGGATCAGTCAGCATCAGCATATTCCGCTGTCTCGGGAATGAAACACGTTCGGATGACGAACGGGTTGGGGGAGGCTGACTGCACGGGTAATACTGACATCGAACAATTGATGTAATCGTGCGGGATGGAATGCTCTCGTTCGTACGCGGCGATCGCAATTAGCGGACTGCGACAGACCACACCGCCAATCTGTGTGCGGAGGGTGCGTACGTGAAACCGGTTTGTTTTCCGGGTGGTGAACGAACATGTTGCGGTTACCGTACGCGGTTTTGCGATGAAAGCAGGACGGGTACGGGTTAATGTCCACCGTGATATCGATCAGAACGTGTGAGTTTCAAAGTGGTGTGAGTGGAGAGAGTAAAAAACGTGGAGGAGCTAAGATGAAAAAGAGGGGGTTGCGTACGTCGAATACCACAGCCTTAATTTGTTGCATCCGTGTCGTGAACGTTCAGCGCACACCGGCTCGGAACGTGTGGACGAGACGAAATTCGTGAGGCTTGACGTCGGTAAGGTGGGCAGGCAGGCGCACAGCCACATGGTCCTTCCCGGAACTTACCGGCAACGCGGTAATCGGCAGGCACGATTTCCCGGATGCCGGCGCCGTATACGGAGGCGTCTTCACGTCATCGAACACGTCGGCGGCAAAATGGAAATCGAAGAGCGGTGTCATGTCATCGACCTCCAACTTGCGGAGCGGTACATGCAGATTATCGATATTCCAATCCATCCTCTCCGATACGCTGGACGTGCCATCTGCACAAGTGCACACAGATACACAGCCTGTTCGTAAAAGGAATTTGCAAGATATCCGCAACCGGGCCTGGACGCGCACTAGTGGCGATGAGTTCCCTTCTCCATGACTGTACTTGATTTTGGTGGATGGGGTGAAGATATTCGAGGGATACGCTAGCGACGCTCGGATGAAATGACAGGCGGATCTAGGATCCATACTTGGGGAGATAAACCGTACATATTCCACAAGCGCACAATATTCGGAGCCAGGCTAGAGTAAACTCGGTAAAGCAGCGTTCATAGTATACATTTCGCGTGGGTCGGATGGTCCGGTGTGTATGGGATGACGAGCGGGCGTGAGAAAGCCGTCTGCCGGAAGTGGATCTCGGAGGTTTTGGTTACCAAGCAGATTCCAATCCCCCACAACGGATACCTGGAAGACCCATGGGCACAGGGCGATGGAGTAAGCGATGGGCGATGCGGTTTCCCCCTTCTGTCCTGACTTCAATACCCCTTCCGCTTCTCACCTTCAATTTGTTTCTCGCACCTAGTCCCATTTGGCCCTATGCCCGATGCTGACAAACGCGCGCAGAACCTGGTTCGATTTCACCAGTTACTAACCGTGCTGCGCGTCACCCGGCGAGGCACAGGATCCTCCGCGGACCTGATCTCCTGATTAAGGACTCCCGGCAAAGGGGAGAAGGGGAGGGAGCCCCTATGCCAGCAGCACCATGGTCAACGTCTCATACGTGGCGTTATTTTTGCCCCCTCCTGCGCACCGGACCCTGTGATACCCATTCCGAACGTTCCAAAGCTCCGGGTCTCTATTGTCCCCCTCGAACGGTTCCGTGATTTGACTCTCCGGGGGCCCTCCGCAGAACCCGCAGAGAGGGGTCACTGGACCGTATAATACGTGTCACTTGTCGGCGGAACTGGACGGGAACCTTCCTCGAATTAACCAACATGACCACGTATCTCGCACCATTACGAAAGCGGGGTTTTGATTCGTTGTGTGGGACTGGGAAAGATACGACATATCGATATCGTGCAAGGGACGGTCCCCGTTCTTTCCGGCTGTCTGCGATCAGGAAACCTATGCAACGCCCCTCGAGATCTGTTTACAACAAAATACTCCATATCGGGTTTAGCGCGAGTGATATGTCGCGTGCCGCAGCGCTATATTATGCTTATCGCGATTGTTGTCTTCCCTTGCCGTATTCGCATTTTGACACTTTGAATGGGCCCCACCACTCATCTGACATACCACATCAATATGTTCGATTTGATATTGCGCTTACCCACAGCCATTTCACGGCGCCATTCACGCAGTTGTTTCTTCGACGCGAACAAACGCATCGTTTAAAGCTGGTCGCCTACCATCGGATTGCCATGGGGACGTCCTTTGATTATCTCCAGCGTATAGAGGCACTCGTCCGACGGCGCCATTCAAATGGGTTTATTGGTTTCAATTTAGGGCTCTCCGCCACCATCAGGGCACGTACGCGCGGCCTGTGGGTCGTCGACGACCCATACTTTCACACCTGGGTTATTTTAGCCCTTGAGTGACGTTCCTTCAAACGGCCAGGCCAACAACACGAGTTGGGAACGTCTTGGAGGACGTTCGTACATTTGCATATAGCTTCAATGGGTCAGCTCTCTGAGATCCCTGGGCTCACCGGTTAACCATCCCCCGGTCTTGGAACCCCTGTGAATCTCCTCTCCTCTGTTCAGCTCGCCTCGTCTGTTAGTACTCCTTAATTAGCTCTCTGGCGCGTACCTTGCATTATGCGTTTATTTCCCACACCTTCGGATGCGCCGACGGATTGCAACGGCCCAGTGAGTTCTGAGTTCCTTCCTTTCCCTTCACACTACGAAAAAAGGCTTAATGGCCCGTAACTAGGTGAAATCCGCGTTTGGCCGGATCTCCGATGGGAAGGGACCTACTCCACGGCCACTACTCGGGTTCACTCGAAAACACCACCCAGATGATACAACCCTACCTCATGTCACGCTGAAAGGCATCTCGACGACAGGGATCGGCATCGAGACCGACCTCGCGGGCCGTTTCAAACTTTGTGGGGTTCTCGAGAGCGCACGGAAACGCTTTTCCCGGATGATTTGCCTCGCCCCATCTCAGCATTGCTGTTACCCTGCCACGGGACTGGAGGTCTTCGTCGAGGTCCGCCGTCAAACGGTTTACGACCCCCAGCGGAATATGACTCCTAGGTGGAGACCATTGGGGTCGCAGTATGGGCGGGATAAAGCCGAGCAGCGCAAGTTGGGTTCGAGTCCACCCCGGTGCAAGCGACAACTGCGTGACTGGCTAAGCTGCGGGTTCCCGTTCTGACCCCTTGGAATCTCGTATCCCCCTCCCTTCGGTTTGGTTATGACTCCAAACGACACCCTCAGTCTTCTGCTCCGTCGCGGAATCCCGCAGCACCTGTACCACCAACTCTTCCCCCAATCCAACTTTCTCGTAGACCAAGACTCAGCATCCCCAACGCGATCCATACCACCCGCCCAACGACTAACGAACCTCGCTGATACACCAATTCCACGGCTGTACAAACCAAACACTCACCTGCATGTACCTTGTACTACGTACCCCTCGTCGTGACTCACGCTGTGTACCAACATCTCGTCACTTTCCAGCCTCCTTTGTTTCCTTACAACCTCCCCTACTTCCCTCCGAGCTTATCGCGATCACGACGATCATGAAATTCCGTGTACAAACGTTCCACGCAACTCGATGACCAACATCGAAGCACTCTTAATGAAATTTTTACCATGAACATTGACGTCTACACTGAATCTCTGAGAACAGTCCTCGCGACGAGAACAATTTCCTGCCCGCATTCATCATTACTGGCCATGTTACTTCGACCCTCTTTCGAGGATAAAGGAAGGCCCGACATCATTTATACATTCACATTACTCGTAAGGCATCACCGAGAAAAAGCCAGGAGACAAACAGATGGAAAAGAAGACGACTGATTCTTGCACGAATATGCAACATGGTTTTGTAGAGTATCTGTATCTTCAGATCGGTGGTACTACAAACAAATTACAAGACTGGAGAATGAGGATAGCAGGGCAAGTTGATGGAGGAAGGCGGACAGTGGATTATATTTCGACGGGGACGTGAAAAGGCGTCCGTAGCATGGCCCATAGAATCAGAAAGCACTCTCAGGGAGCGCTGAGTACGATCTGAACATCGGATTGAGTCAGAGATGGGAGTGCGTTGCGGGTAGAGTGGGCGATACCGACCTTCATAAATTGTTCGTAATTCACTTGAATCCACCCATCTCTGTCGGTATCGACACTGTAACAAAGATCGATCTCGTCAGCAACAAAGCAGAAACAAGGGGGGAGGATGGTAGATCGACTCACGCTTGGAAAGCTTCCGTCAAAGTCTTTACCACAACACAAGCTCTCACAAAACGATCAAAAGTGATGCCGGGCGGCGGGCCGTAACCCGTCGCTACCGGCCCAGAGGCTACAAGAGTGAAGATAAGTACCTCTCGCCCGCGCAACGTTGTCAAAGCCCACACTCACCATATTTCTGTTCGATCAAGGATAGTAATTGGGGAGAGAGCTTGTACCCAAAACTGCCGAGGGCAGATGATAACTCGTGTCCGTCGATCGAACCGGAACGATCCCGGTCGAAATGTCTAAAAACGTCTTGCCAGTCTTTGATGTACCGCCAGAGCCCTTGGAATTCTATAACGCCGCTCAATCAGCACCATCCGAAAGGGGGACCGAGTCACTACAGTTGGACGACACATACCATTGAAACCAATGGTCCCACTTCGATCGGTGTCCTACAAACAACATTATCTCGAGGTCAGATGCCATGATCCACAGTCGTCACACACGCGCCGCGCGCACAGAGGGGTGCACGGAGGTGTTGGTTTTTTTCCGCCCAGAAGAGGGGACTTACGAAGATGTTCATGAGCATCTTGACCGTATCAAGATCAAACTCTAGTTAAACAGTTTTTTATCGTTTGCGTCAGCAGACCGTCGCGACCTCCTATGACGCAAATCCACCCCCTGGGAGGGCGGCGGAACCCCCACCCGACGGGATAGATTCGTCATTATCGAAAGATAACGAAACCTCCTACTCACTCGTCCAGTTTCCTAAACCCCAAACCAAGAAATGAGTCTCGTACTGCGCGCGCAGGCAAACGGATGACGAATAGATCGCCGAGGGGGGGAAAGTCCACCCACCATTAACCAAAGCAGACTGCAACTCTGTCACGGTGATAGATCCTGACCTATCCGCATCCACCGCCGAGAACCAACGCCAAAGGTCCGGATCCGCACCGGGTGGTGGTCCTCTCTGGGGAGGAGGCGGGGGAGCATATCCAGGATACCCCGCGCCTCCGTGAGCTGGTGGGGCAGGGCTGTTGTATCCTCCATAACCCTGATTGTACGCCGGGGCAGGGGTGTGGGTGTGAGCGGTGTGACGCTGGGACTGTCGATGGTGCATCTCGTATCTGGGACGGGGTGGGGGTTGAGGGGGAGAGAGCCAAGTCTGGATCGGAGCCTGGACTTATAACCAGAAGCAATCCGATTCGGGCAGTGCCTGACTTTGAAAGTCTCCCCCGGTCGGGTAGACGCCCGTGCTTGGCCTCCGCGTTGTTTGTTTGCTGACTACTGCACGTATCGCCTGACACATCCACGTCCTGTGCACGGACTTGATATCTTCCTTTAACGGGCAGCGGTGACCGCGATTCGAGGGAACGAGCTGTACCAGGTTTCATCTTAATACTAAGGAACATGTAGGTCACGATATCGATTAGATAGTCTCGCACAGGCTGGCTAGCGGCCAAAGCCTCAGATCAACCTCCATGTTCGACAGGTTCCACCGGGATTACCGCGCTTTCCAGCGAGGAAATTCTAGAAGGATTCGAACCCACAGTACACCGCGGGGCTGTGGAAAGCGTTGTCGATTCCTCGGGCTGTGAGGCCAGGTGGTGGTATACTTATATCACCAATTGCCGTCTCATCCCGCAGCGTTTCCTTCCGACTTATTCTTAGAAGAAATCCAGATTGCACAGTGTACAGATGAATCGAAAAGAGGTGTGCTAAGAATACGTAGTGTACAACAGAAACGATGCCGGCGTATAAACACAACGATCACAAGATTTCATTAACGTTCATTTCCTCGGGGACCTTGACCGTGAGGAGTGCTATGTGTGAGGGCACGTGGATTTACCCAGGGGTATATAGAAAAGGATGACCGGCAACCCTTCAGTCATCGTCTTCCTGCCACTTTTCATCCTCTGCGAGGACTTCGGGGGCGGTCCAGTCGAAGTCATACTCCCCCAACACTTCGTCCTTGATCCACACGTGTTGCCCGCTCACCCAATCTCTCGCGGCACCCATGGCTCTCCTGAGAACCTGTCCCTGTTGCTTGTCAAGTTTGTCCGCCCGGGTCCGCTCGCTATCGGTATCGTTGACGCAGAAATCTCCGGGAGGTCTGTAATAGTCTGCGAACTCGACCTCCTGTTGGACGGGCTTCGGTTGCTTCGAGGGTTCTGCGTCGGGGAAATTCCATGTCGCTGGAAGCAAAGATGAGGATCATTGCATCAAGGGGTCATAAGAGGACGATGGACTCACGGGTATATTCTAGACTCGCGACCCTGTTCCAATCCAGGTGAGCAAAGACTGGGTGAGCGAGGATCTCGTTGAATCCTATGCGAGTCTTCGGGTTCCTTTCTAGCATCTGCATACAAAACCGATTAATGTCGCCGTCAACCCAAGATAAGGCGTGGATACTCACCCTAGTGATCAAGTGCCATATTGGGTGACCGCCGACGATCTGCTCGACAGCCGGCCGAACGTCCATCCGTAGGATCTTGCAAGGGATCGCACTCCTAGGGTCCAGGTCTTCATCTCCTTCCTGAATTCTGAACAGTCCTCCGCTCTGGCACCAGCTATCGCAGATGGTCACGCCCAGACTCCAGATATCTGCCCCAAACCCGTAACTTGCGTACTTCCTCACTTCAACGTTGACTTGATCCTCGTAGAATCCGTTGACAACCTCCGGGGCGAGATAGGCCATTGTCCCTGGGGCGTCACGGGCTTTCAGGGAGGAAGTTGGGAAGTTGGCATAGAACGGATCTAGCCAGGCGTGCGCGAGACCGTAGTCACCAATGATGATGTGTTTGGCCGACGTGATGAAGACGTTGGCTGGCTTGATGTCGCGATGCAATATTCGCATCCGATGAAGAGCCTGAACACCAAGAATCTGCGGGGATGCATAAGCGTGAAAGTAGAAAAAAAGTGAACCAGAAACATACCATCTCGGCTGCCCACAAAATCTTGTCACCAGTTGACGCGTCCCAGTTAGGATCAGCCCACCGGAGGTCCTCCAAGTTCCATGGATATAAATCCATCGCGAAATAGACGTTCTTCGCGTCTTGCCAGCTTTTGAAGAGCTCAGGGAAGAATTTTGATCCCAACTCGCTGTACTCCCTCGACTGCTTCAGCGCCTTGAGGACATCCAGTTCGTTTTTCAAATTCTTCAGTCCCGGCTCCGTGTAATCCAGTTCGGAGATGAAGAGTTTGTGGGAGACTTTGACCGCGACCTGGCGTTGACCCTCTGCCCAATCCGCAGAGACCACTGTCCCATGGGATCCCGCACCGAGGAAGTTGCGGAGAGTTAGGGACATTTGCCTATCCGATGAAAATACTGTTGAGGATTCGTCGGTTTCAGGTGGAGGGGGGGAGGTGTATGGTGTGTTA
>Ga0307515_10013378_pt1 | contig 15344 bp, 7 predicted proteins | sample 17_EM_MG_FD_194513 | JGI IMG/M metagenome (GOLD analysis project Ga0307515, IMG submission 194513) | Populus trichocarpa ectomycorrhiza microbial communities from riparian zone in the Pacific Northwest, United States - 17_EM | ecosystem: Host-associated > Plants > Roots > Unclassified | place... | reverse complement strand
CGCATGTTGCCGTCCCTGGCCCGGAAAAGCGGCATCGAACTCGACCGGATCGACCTGTTCCCGCCCACGGCAGCCGGCGGGCGAGCCGCCGCCGACGAGGTGCTGCGCCGCAACTCGACCGCCGTACTCGCCGCCGACGACCTGCTCGCCATCGGCCTGATCCGCGGGCTGGCCGAAGCAGGTGTACCCGTGCCCGACGCGCTCAGCGTGGTCGGGTTCGGCGACGCCTACTATGCCGATTTCTGCGTCCCGCCGCTCACTACCATCGCCGCACCACTGCACGTGATGGGCGCCGAGGCCTTCCGGGAACTGCACCGGCGGATCAGCGGCGAACCCCGGCGGCGTCGGTTCGCCGTCTCCCTCCCGGCCCGGCTCGTCCTCCGGCACTCAACGGCCGCGCCGCACCACCTGCCGAGCACGGAAATCCGCAGCTCGTGATCCTCGATACCGAGATCGCGAACGTCTCTCCGCCCCCGGGAGAGTAGTGCGGGCCTCCACGCCGCACATCATCGTCGACCACACGGCCTTGCTCGAAGACCTCGAACAGGTCCGCGAACAACGCTTCGCCATCCGCGGCCACTCGCGCAGTAAACTCAGGCGTACGGCGCAGGCTGCGGGGCGTATGTGGCCACCGCCTTGGGTGCGACCAGGCTTTCACTCATGTTTCCGCGATGGTCGAGGTCTGGTGTCGCGGTCATAGGTCTGCGAGAATCGCCGGAGTGACAGGATGGAAGCGATGGGCAGTCGCGCTGATCACGCTCGTAGCCGGGGTAATTGTAATCGTCCTCGCCTTGCGCTCTTCCGGAGGGCTGGAATCAGCGGCCAGAATTGCTGCTCTCCTCGTCGGTCTGGCGCCCCTGGCGTTGAGTCTGGTCGTGTGGGCACGTCGACGACCAACCGTGACTCCGGCGACCTCAACCTCTGAGCAGGTGGATGCGGCCCAACGCCAACTGACCGACCAAGTACTGAGCCAATGGCGGAACGAGATCGCCGTGCGCCAGTTGGACGACCCGGGCCCGGCGACCGTGCGGTGGCGGTTCACCGAACTGGAGGTTGTGGATCGCGCCGAGCACATCGCCCGCCAGGATTTGCTGCGCTCGCTGATTGGTCGCGGCCGACCTCGGTTCACCGGCAGGACCGACCGCATCGGGGAAGTGGCCAAAGAGTTCCGTAAGCTGACGCGCCGGCGGCTAGTGATCCTGGGCGATCCGGGGACGGGCAAGACCACACTGGCTTTGCTGCTGCTACGCGAACTGATCCAACACACCGAGGCCGACGATCCGGTTCCCGTTCTGGTGTCGATGTCAGATTGGGAGCCCAGCGGCGAGTCCTTGTACGAGTGGCTGGCCCGCCGGCTCGCCGAAGACTATCCAGCGTTGCGGGCCTCCGTCTTCGGTCCGGACGCACCCCGTTCGCTGGTGGTTCGGCGCAGGATTCTGCCGATCCTGGACGGCCTGGACGAACTACCAGAAGAAATCCGTCCAAAAATACTCACGCGCCTCAACGACGTGGCCGCTGACCCACTGATACTCACCTGCCGAAGCATGGAGTACCAGGAGTCCGTCGCAGCGCCGGGCGGGGATGTGCTCACCGGCGGAGCGGTCATCGAACCGAGCCCGCTCGCGCCGACCGACGCCGCCCGCTACATCACGGGTTGCCTTCCGCTGAGAACCGGCACAGGCTGGCCGGACGTGCTGACAACCCTCAAGAGCGACCAGAGCAGTCCGATCACCCAGGCATTGTCCACACCACTGGCGTTGTGGCTACTGCGCAAGGTCTATGTCGAACCCCGCGCCAACCCCGCCGACCTCTGCGACGCCAACCGCTTTCCTACCTCCGACGCGATCATCGAGCATCTGCTCGACCACTTGGTCGAGGCGCTCATCGCCGTCAACCCGGCGGGGAACAATGACGACGAACATCCGTTCCGCCCCGCGCGGGCCTGGGAACCAGCCGACGCCACAAGGTGGCTGGCGTTCCTCGCCCACCACCTGAACAGCATCGGCACCCGCGACCTCGCCTGGTGGCAACTTCACCGCGCGGCTCCCCGATCGATCGCGCTCGTCGTCGGACTCGTCGCGGGACTCGGACAGGGACTGGCGGTCGGACTCCACGACGGGCTCGCATACGGGCTCGCGACGGGTCTGGCAAACGCGCTGGTGCTGGGATTCGTGTTCGGACTCACGGTGGGGATCGCAACCGGACTCACGGTCTGGCTCGTCATCGGACTCGTCCTTGGGCTCTTCGTATTAGGCGCGGGTGTGGGCGCCGGGATCGTCGAAGGCGAGCCCGTGGTCGGCTTGGCGTTCGCAGCCGTGGGCGGCGTCCCCATCGCCGTCGTGGTCGTGCTGGCGGTCAAGGGCATCGGGTTCACACCGGCACAGGGACCAGCCTATGCCGACCTGCGACTTCGAGGACGAGTTCGGCTACTGACGCGAATGCTCACGAGCCGGGCCGGCGGCACTCTGCTGTCCCGGTTCGTGCCTGGATTCACGATCGGATTCGCATACGGGCTCATCATCGGGGCCGCAAGCGTGGTCCCGAACGCGTTCGTGTCCGCGCTGGTGACCGGGATCTCGTACGGCCTCGCCACCTGGCTCGCGATCGGGCTGACGGACTGGGCGGAAACGCCGATCACCGACGAACGCCCGCAGACTCCCACCACCACATTCCGCCGCGACGGGCAACTGGTCTACATCAAATCACTCGCCAGCGGATTCGCACTGGGAATCGCCTTGGGCCTCCCCGACGCGCTCACAGAAGGGGCAGGGCTCGTAAGCGTACTGACAATCGGACTTCTCGTCGCCGTCGCGATCGCACTCGGGGTCGGGCTCCACCAAGCCAGCGGGCGATATCTTGTCACCGTATCCGTACTGCACGCCCGACAGCAGACTCCCCTACGGCTGCTGAGCTTCCTCGACGACGCCCACCGACTCGGAATACTTCGCCAAACCGGCCCCATGTACCAGTTCCGACACGGGAAACTACAAGACCGCCTCGCCCAGACGTACATCACTCCCGATGATCGGCCCCGCCGACGCACTCGCATCTGACTCTCCGGATGTGTCCGCTGATCGGCAGTAGCGGATGTGTACGGCGCGCCCGGTGGCTATGAGACATGAGCGCAGGTGGGCACGGCATGTCCTGAGCGGGCGTGGTAGCAGCCTGGCGAGGGCAGACAGGATCGCCCGGTCTGGCCAGGTAGGACGGGGTCTGCCGGCCTAGCGACGCAGCACGGCGACCTCGTGCCGCAACACCAGCACCTCGGCGATCAACACGGTCCTGTTGCCGGCGAGCAGCATCAGCCATCCGAGCACCCGGACTGTGAGCAAGTACAAGAGACGGAACGCCACAGGAGGTGATCATGCCGGGGTGCCGCTGGTGACGAAACGCCAGGTCACGGCTGCAGCGTCGAGTTCTGGCACGGTACACGTGCCGAGCCTGCCGCGCGGGCCTCGTCGAGCGCGACGTCGAACGCCGTCCCGATCAGCCGGGTCATTTCACCCACGGCGCCGGTGCCACGGGCTGCACGACCACGGCGAGATCGGGGTGTGGTTCCACCCGACAGCGAGCGTGCGCACGCTGTACGAACCCGAGACCGATGACTAGGACCGGAGCCGCCCGCGGCAATTTGACGACCGCAGGAGGCCGACTCGTTCACCGACCCTCGACCGGCTTTTCCCGGAGTTCGGCCAGCCTGCGACTCGCCCAGTATCGGCCGAAGGCGTCCAGGGTCGGATCGGTGGTGAGGGTTTCGAGCAGTCGAGCGCCATGCTCCTCGTGCCCCTCGGTGCGGGCCAGCGCCGCCGCCGCCCACACGCGGTCCGATGCGTCGAAGCAGGGGCCCATCGCCATCGCGTCGAGTAGCTGCGCACCGCGAAGCCGGTACCCGTCCAATTCCGCCAGCACACCGGCTGCCTGCAGGCGCCCGGGAGCGCCGAGAGTGGTTTCCTCGGCCAGAGTTTCGTACAGCCGTGCCCCCTGTTCGAGGTCCACCTCGAGCAGGAGGCGGGCTGCTTGCAAGCGCTTGACATTGGTGCGCACAGGATCCAGGGCCCGGGCGCGGAGAACCCGGACAGCACGCTCCGAGTCCACCTCGGCCAAAGCCCGGACCGGCTGCAATCGGTCGAAAGTGTCGCCTTCGGTCAGCGTTTCGAGCAGCCGTGCGCCGGTTTCGCAGTACCCGTCGAGCCGAGTCAGCACCAGAGCCGCTCGCAAGCGCCTGGCGGGGATGATGTCGGAGCCGGTGACGATGCTTTCCAGCAGCCGCGCGGTCCGCGCCGCTCCCACCTCGGCCAGCAGTCCGACAGTCCACGCAACGTCCGCCTCGAGCAGGGCCTTCGCTACGCGCAGTTGTTCGGAGACGCTGAGGGACTCGTCCACGGTCCGAGCTTCGACTCGCCAAGCGGCCTCCTCACGCGAGTAAGAGGCATTGCCGAGAGCGGTGGCGAGGCTTTTGCGTATTCGCGCGGTGGATTCCCGGTGCCCGTCCACCCGGGCCAGCGCCTCGCCCACCTCCATCGACTGGTAAACCTTGTCGAACGGGCCGTTGGCGAGGCTCGCCAGCAGCCGCGCTCCCCGCACCACGTCGACTTCGAGCAATACCTTTACCGCGGACAGGCGGTCGAACGGCGCGAGCGCGGGATCAGTGGCGAAGCGCCCAAGCTGAACGGCCGTCGATTCGGCGGGGAGGCGGGTCCTGAGCCGCACTTGGTTCATCAAGAACCGGCACGCGGTCACCCCACCCGAGTCGGCGAGCTCTTCCAGGAGTACTTCGGTCTGCCGGCTGATCCCGTCGTCGCGGGAGGCCAGCAGCCGGTCGAGGAGGAAACCGACGTAGGACGGCTCCTGATCCCGCCAGTCGGTGGTGAGTACGAACAACTGATCCAGCGTGTCCTGGCGCGCGTGCCGGTCACGGGTGGCGTGGCGAGCGGCGTGGTATTCGAGGAACGTCTGGTGGGGGAAGCCGAGGCCGTCTGCGTGGTAGACCAGCAGGCCGGTGTGCCGCAGCAGGTCCTCCACGAACGCGCCCCACAGCTCCGGGTGGACTTTGTCCGGGCGACGGACGACGCTGTGCGTGGCCAGCACCGTAGCGGCCGGCGCCTGGTGGCCGGTGATCCACTGGTGGGCCAGGCAGTCGATCAGTTCCGGCAGGAGTTCGTGGACTCGTTGCGTCGCTTCGCCGGCCTCTTTGCGCGCTTGCGGGCTCTGGAGGCCGGTCACCAGGAGCTGGATCGCTTCTTGGTGGCTGTCGGCGATGCGCTTGCCACGGTTGTTCTCGTAGATCAGGTCCGTGAACAGCTCGTAGAACCTGGTACGCCCACTGGGCAGTGGGCGGTCGGGGCGGGCGAGGTAGAGCTGGCACAGCATGAAAGCCATCAGCGGCGTTTGAGCCAGCTCGGTCAGTGAGGCGTCACGCAGCGAGCCGGTGAACCGGCGCGAGCGCTGGGAGGCCTCCACCGCAGGCCATCGGGTGCTGAAGTACCGCTCCGTGTAGGCGCGCACGTCTTCGACGGTGAACGGTTGCAGATCGTAACGCGGCACCTTGTCACCGAGGACTTGGTCGAGAACAGCCAGCTCGTTCTCGGCCGCGGGGCGGGTAGCCACTACGCACCGGTACAGTGCCGGGTCGCTAGCGACGGCGTTGGCCAGCTTCTCCAGCACGGCGCGGCGTTCGTCCGCGTTGGGCAGTTCGTCGAGACCGTCGACGAGCAGCTGCCAGCGCGCCCCTTCGCACGGCCGCTGCAGGAAGCGCTCCTCGTCCAGGCCCGGCCGGAGGCCGTAGCGACTGAGGCTCCTGGTGGCGGCCGAGAGCGCCTCGGGGACCGGCGTCGCCTCACCGGTGAGGGCGCGGGCGCTCACCCAGACCGGCACCGCGGCAGGACTCCTCCCGGTGCCGCCGAGCCATTCCTCGGCCGCGTCGCGCAGCCAGGTCCGCAGCAACGTGGACTTGCCCCCGCCGGGACCGGCGACAAGCACGCATACCCGGTCCGCCTTCCGGAAGATCGCCTCGGCAGGCTCCGGTGAAGCGTCCGTGACGACGTCGTCGACGGGACCGTAGGCGTCCTGCCCGTTGCGGGCGGTACGACTGTTGACCTGGCGTACGTAGACCTCACTCAGGGAAGGCGGGACTGCCCCGCCGGGGAAGCCCTGGTGCGGGTGCTGCTCGGCGGCTTTACGAGCGGCTTCGAGGTATGCGCGCACTTCCTCGTCCAGGCCGATCGGCCGTCGGGCCCGCTCGTGGAGGTCCTTCCAGCGACCGGCCTCGCCCGCGGCAGGTCGACGGTCGGGCAGCCCGGTCCAGTCCAGCAAAACCGCGACCACGGACCACAGGTCCGCGAAGTCCCGCGGCACGCTGGGCTCCTTCGAGCCATCCCGCTTGGGGAACCAGTCGTTGACCGCCTGCACCGACAGGTCCTCGCCACCGTCCTTGCGTGGCCAGGGCACTTCTTCCCGACGGCCCGCGGCCTTGCGCCGACGGCGGTTGGCCTCGTCGACCGCGGCTTTCTGCGTCCTCCCCCGCGCGCGCAGCTTGTCCTGGAGCGCCCCAAGCGCCGCGGCCAGAGCGGCCTTTCCCGAGACGGGCTCTTCCGCCTCGATCACGTCCCACCATCCCGTCTGCGCTCGATCCGATCCGGCGGGATCCGGCGGCCCAGGACCGGATCACCCTGTGACCTGGTCGTTTGCCGCCGGAAATCCGGCGATCCGGTATCCATGGCCGAGAGCCGAGAGCTCTCGCGAAGGTGCTGCCGGCCGCTCCGTTCGAGGCGGCGCGAGCAACTTTGCGAAAGGACGGATCCATGGACATCTGGCAGGCAGTGGTGCTTCTGGCAGGGCTCGTGATCCTCGCGATCACCACGGTGATCGTCACCCGCACGGCGTTGAAGGACACCGCGCCTCAGGACCGGGCCGCCATCCTGGCCGCCATCGCTCAGCTCGTGCGGCAGCTGCGCCCATGACCGCCCACAGCCAGCTACCACCCGCCGTCTCGCGGTCATTGGTCACTCCCCGCCACCCGAATCCCGACCACCGATCCACCGTAGGTCGACCATGAGGATTACCGCCACTGACGCGGCTGGACCGGTGTGTCGCCGTCGGAGCGAGCCTGGTCGCCGCGGCCCTCCCGCCGCGCCCGCCGTCGGTGCCGCGAGCATGCATCAGGAAGTCCGCTTCGAGCGTCGATCACGGACCTCGCTGCGCCCGTCCGCGGCGTCGAGCCGCGAACGCGCGGCTCGCACCCGATGTCCGGCGCCTGTTGGGAGTCGCCCCTCCTCAGAGGGACAGGATCGTCGCGGCGTCGAGCTTGCCCCAGCCAAAGCGGGGGTTCCAGACCGGTCCTGTGATCGCGTCGCGTCGAGCGGTGATCCGGAGGCGCTGCTGAACGTCCTCCGGCGTCAGGGTCGGTTCCTGCTGCAGCATCAAGGCGACCAGGCCCGCCACGAACGGCGTCGCCATGCTCGTCCCCTGGATCGTCAGATACCGGCCGCTCGAGTGCAGGCGGGCGGCGAGCCGCGGATCCCGGGCGAACTCCGAACCGGCGCTGAGCGCGGCCGTCACGACCTGGCCCGGGGCCGCGATGTCGGGCTTGAGGGCACCGATGCGGGTCGGCCCTTGGCTGGAGAAACCGGACAGCCGGTCAACGGTCAACGCCGGGAGCGCGGCCTGGCCGTTCGGGCCCTCGAAGCTATTCCGGCTGATCAAGGAACCGACCGTGATCGCCCGTTCTTCGCAGGCCGGGATGCCCACGGTGTAGCCGTCGAGCGGCGCGCCGGGGAACATCATCCGGCCGCCCGCGACCGTGCCGGCCCAGGCGTGCACTTCGCCGTGGACGACGGAGACCGGGCGGATTCGCACCGTCCAGCGGTCGTCGACGTGGCCGTTGATCATCAGGACCGTGAGGTTCTGGTCGCGGTTGAGCGGGTTCTCCACGAAGTCGACGAGGACCGTGCCGTGCGGCGTCGTCACCTCGGCGGGATCCGGCGCGAACTGCGTCCCGTCGGGCGCTTCGAGCCAGACGTCGACGACGTCGCCGCGCGGGATCCACACGTCACAGTAGAGAAACCCGGCGTCCGCGACGCGAACCGGGAACACGAGGTCCCGCCCGGGAACCAGCTGGCCCGAAGCATGGATGCCGTCGTCGCCCTCGTTGCCGGCCGCCACGACGATGATCCGGCCGGGCCCGGTCGCCCTTGCGATCTCGTTCTCCATCGCGGACGTGCCGTCGTGCGCGCCGAAGTGCGTGCCGAGGCTTAGGCTGAGCACGCATGGCCGGTCGCCGGCGAGCTCGAACGCGTCACGAATGCCGACGATGGTGTGAACGTCCAGCAACGGCTCGCTGCGCATCGCGTACAGCGCCGCTTCCGGGGCCACGCCGTGGAAGCGTCCGCCAGCTTGGCCGTGCCCGTTGCCGGCCGCGATCGACGCGCAGTGCGTGCCATGCCCACCGGGGTCGCCCTGGGGCACCGCCGGGCCGCCGCTGGCGGCCGCATCGATCTGCGCCGCGTCGAAGGTGGAGAACTGCGACGTCGTGGCACCTTTCGGGTGGCTGGCCCAGACGAACCGCTCCAACCGGGTCGTACCGTCGTCGTGCAAGAAGTCTGGATGGGTGTAGTCGACGCCGCTGTCGACGATTGCCACCAGCACCCCGGCGCCGGTCAGCCCGGCATGCTCGGGCAGGTCGAGGGTGGCGTCGAGCCCGGTGACCGGGCCGCGCGCCTGGTCGAGCCGGGCGAACAGTTCCTTGGGCGCCTCCGCACGCCGGATCCACTCGTGCTCGTCCAACCGGGACAACGAGGCGACTGGGACGTCGGCGATCAGGACCACATCACCGGTCGACTCCACGGGAGCGGGCAGTGCCTGGCCGCCCACCTGCTCGCACCACGCAGCCGCAGTCGCCACGGCGTCGGCGGGCACCAGCAGCTTGACCGTAGTCCGCTCCGGCGCGGCGACCGTTCCGGCCGCCATCAGCAGGCCGGCGACATCCAACGCGCGCGCCCCGACGCTTTCCTCCGGTCGTTCGTACCGGGCCGAAGCCACGGCTCCGCGCAGCCGCGCGTCCAGATGGGTATCACGCCTGGCTTCCATGAGAGCACCTCGCCATCCGGCTGGTGTCCCGGAACCGTTCCGGGACCCGGGGTGCACGCCGGCTAACCGTCTCCGAGCTGCCGAAGGATCTGCGACGGCTCGACGGCCAGCACCCAAGACTCCTGCCCGATCCGGCTCAGGACATCAGGGGTGACTTCACCGATCACCGAGGCCGGGCCGCTGCTCGCGACCGTCATGCCGATCGTGGCCAACCGGCTCGCCGCCTGCACGGGATCGGTGCCTCCACGGAGCCGGACGACGGCCGTCCGCCGGGCGTCCCGTTCCGCGAGACGACCCCACCGGTCCAGCTCCGGTGTCACGATTCCGCGTCGGGGCTCCATTTCCTCGAGCCTACGCGTATTCCCCTCGGATCACCTCCCGGCACGGTTGCTGCTTCCGGCGTACATCCCATCCGTTGAGTCGGCGGGCTCCTGTGCCACGTAACGGGGGTTCACCCTGATGCACTAACCGTTCCCGGATAAGAAGAAATCACTGGACCGAGGTCGACCCGGAAATCGGCAAACAAAAGGTGTACTTCGTATTTGCACGCGCGTAACAGGCCCCGGCCCCCGTGCGACTCACGATGGTCCGACGCCGGGAGGAAACATGGCGAAACGTCTGGTAATCTGCTGCGACGGCACTTGGAATAAACTCGGCCAGCCGAATCCCACGAACGTGGCGAAGGTCAAGAAAGCCGTCGCCGCAACGGACTCCGTCGACACGGCTCAGATCGCCTACCACGGCGACGGCGTCGGCACCGGAACGAACCGGTGGGACCACCTCACCGGTGGTGCTTTCGGCGCGGGACTCTCGGCCAAGGTGCGGGACGCCTACAAGTTCATCGTCGGAAACTACGAACCCGGCGACGAACTCTTCTTCTTGGGCTTCAGCCGCGGCGCGTTCACCGCACGCAGCACCGTGGGCTTCATCCGGAACTGCGGCATCCTGCGCCCCGAGAACGCCGGCCTCATCAAGGAGGCCTACCGGCTTTATCGCGACCGGGACACCTCGGCCACCGGCCCGGAGAGCCCGAAAGCCAAGGATTTCCGCCGGAAGCACGCCCACGAAGACCGGACGCCCATCCGGTTCATCGGGGTGTGGGACACCGTCGGCGCACTGGGCATCCCCCTCAGCGGCGGCCGTCTGCTCAACCTGCTGAACCGGCGCTGGCAGTTCCACGACACGCGGCTGTCCTCGGTCGTGCAATCGGCCTTCCAGGCCCTGGCCGTGGACGAGCACCGGACGTCGTTCGCACCGGCCGTCTGGGAGCCGTCGCCGGCCGGCATGGAGCGCGAACAAGTCTGGTTCGCCGGAGACCACTCCGACATCGGCGGCGGCTATCCGGTGTCGGACCTCTCCGACCTCGCCCTGCGCTGGATGACCGACCGGGCGCACCACTGCGGCCTCGCCTTCGAGCCGGGCGCCTTCACCGGCTTGTACCCTGGCAAACCACTCGGCGTACTGCACGATTCGCTCAACGCGTTCTTCCGCTTGTTCGGCTCTGTGGTGCGCGGCATCGGCACGGTGGACCCGCAGTCCGAGTTCGCCGCGTCCACCGCGGTGTACCGCGACCAGCACATGCAGCCGCCGTATCGGCCCGACAACCTCGTCACCTACCTCGCGGCGCACCACACCATGCCGGTGTGAAACCCGGATCCGGGTCGGCGCGCCTGCGCGAGCTCGACTTCGACGGCTGTCCCGAAGAGGCCATCCCTCGACTACCATGTCCGGCACCCGGCCGCTGCGCCACGTGGAGGCTGCCATGCCGCCGCGACAACCAGACCCGCTGGACCTGCATCAACTGGCCAGGGAAACAGTCCTGCCCTCGAAGCCTTCAAACATATCGTCGCTGCCGCCGACCGGCGCAACGATGCGGTCACCTATCCTGAACTGCTGTCGCTGAACGGGCTGCTCGAGAATGCCCGGAAGCTACTCGGCAAGACACCTTGGCCTCGCCATTGATCGGACAGCATCCACCCGCTCAGCCAAGCCCGCTGGCCTGCAGATCTCCGCAACTCTGACGTTGGTCGAGTTCGGTCGCCGCCGGCGGGAGCGGTCATGACGAACTCCTCCCGGGCAGCCTGGCGCTCGGCGTCCAGCGCTTCTTCACCGGGCTGGTCGCCCTCGGCGCGGCCTTCACCTCCTACCGGCACGGACTTCAGTTCGCTCTCCGCTTCGGCGCCGACGAGACGACAGCCTGGATCTGGCCCCTGATCGTCGACGGGTTGCTCACGATCGCGACCGTTGAGCTCTGGAAACCGGCAAGCGGGAGCAAGTGGCGAGCCTGGCTCGCGTTCGTATTCGGCGTCTCGCTCTACTGTGCGCCAACATCGCGTCGGCTGCTGCGCTGAACGCGTTCGGGATCATGGTCGCGGCTTGCTTGCCCGCCCTTGGCCATGATCCTGGCCGTCGAGCTGCTCAACCGTGCTCTGAAGCAACCCTGGCACCGACAGCCGCGAAGTCACCGCCAGACAAGTTATCCGCAGATCTGGGCGAGCCTGTGGAACAAACCGCAGAACAGCGTATGTGGTCGTTCTACGAGGCCGAGTGCTGGCAAGGGCACATCCCACCGGCGCGAACCTCGACCGTGTCGTCGGTACTCACAACTACGGTCGCCGCATCTTGCGCAAAAGGGCGCGCCGCGGGGCGGCTGACGGCGGCCGGGGCGTCGACCGAGCCTGGGGCCGGATCGGCATGGACGAACACGAGCGTGGGACGACCTACGTGGGTGCGGTCGCTACGATCAGTCAACGGGCTAAGCCGTCATCGAAATGCAGTGCCTCGATGTGTACACGCACTCGAACCGCTACACCCGAGCGACCTCGGCCGCCGATCTGCAGGCGCCAGTGTCGGCGGCAGATCTTCCAGGAGGAAACCAGGTGCCCACGGGTCCGGTCAGTGTAGGCCTCGTCGCCGTCGATGACAGCGGAAAACGGGTGGACGCGGCTCCGGACGGAGTCGGTATCGGTGAGCTGTGCCTCCTCCAGTGGCAAATTCATCCCGCCGGGCGACCTACGGGGCAGTTCACCGGTTCAGCCGTCTATCTGGTGAAGGTCAACTACGAATTGCGGCTCCGGCCAGATCTGGCGCCGATGCGGTGGTTCGAACTGGGTCTGCGATTCTGCTCGGGTGAGTCGACGACGGTGGTGGCCGCGGTGCCGCGCAGCTCACGTGGTCCACAAGAGGCCGCTTCGTACGCCGTCACCGACTACCTCGAACTGGTCAGAACGGAACCGGGGGCAGCCCGTGACCTGCACCTGCCCGAGATCGACGACTCCATCCGCCTCTACGAGGTCCCCGGTTCGTCGGTCCGGTGGCAGCACCGTTCGGACCACCCCGACGGGGTCGAACCAGGGTCGCGATCCGCCTGGCTGGTCCTTCTGGTCCCCGAAGGCCAAGACCGGGTGTCAGTCGAGTTGTCCGCGCGCTACGACCTCAGGACCAGTGAAGACGCACCGTACCGGCCGGTGCAGGAGCCTGCCGAGTTCGTCATCACCCTCCGTCAGGAGGACTTCGCACCCAAGGTGATCCCGGTCGCCGCCGACCGCCGGCCAGCCCTGGAGGAAGGTGAGCCGTCGGCGTTCGTGTGCTACGCGCACGACTCACCGGAGCACAAGGCGAACGTGCGACGGTTCGCCGACATCCTCATCGACGCCGGCATCGACGTGCGGATCGACCAGTACGATCCCCCGACCCGCAAGGACTGGGCGCACTGGGCCTACGAGCACCTCCGCCGGCGGGACTTCGTCCTCGTGATGGCTTCAGCGATGTGCAAAGCGGTGGGCGACGGAGACGCCGAGCCTGGTCTGCACCTAGGTTTGGACTCGGAGCTCAACGCGCTGCGGACGTTGTACCAGCGCAATCCCCAGTGGCGGCAGTACGTCCTTCCCGTCGTGCTCCCGGAGTGGACCGAGTTCGACCTTCCGCTGTTCCTCGCACCGGCCACGATGGACTACGTCCCCGTGCTCGACTACACGAGTGGAGGCGTAGCGGACCTGCTCGAAACGATGCGATCGACCGAATTTCGCACCTGGGAGCCCCGCTAATCCTCTTGGCCGCGGATCCGGTAGTCGGGGTGGTCCTTGTCCGCCGTGATGCCGAGGTGCAGCGGGCTCGGCGTCAACGTCCGCCCGTCCCAGGCGATCGGCTGCTCGCACAACCGCGCGGCCAGTGCCGCCAGCTCCACCGGGTTCCACGAGCCGGCACTAGCTACGACGAGTTCGCGGCTCGTGTAAGCGTGCCAAGGCACGCCGAGCTCCTTCCGGAGGTTCTCAGGCAGGTTCCACCGGGTGTACAGCGTGCCGACGCGGCCGTTCTTGCTGCCAAGCGTGACGGAGGTTCCGGCGAACAACCAGGAAGGCACGGCGGTTCCGGCGAGCCGGTACACCTTCCGGCCGGGCGCCGCCGGCTGTCGCTCGTCGTCCGGGAGTTGGTGCTCGCCGAACCGGGTGACCGGCCTGCCGAGGTCCCCCATCTCGGCGTGCGAACGGACCACGGCCACGTTCGCGCCGTCGGCCACCAGGGTGTCTCCCGGCAGTTCACCCGCCCCGAGCAGGCTGTTCTGGAGCCCGGACCACACTGTCCGGCTGGCCTGCGCCTGCACGAACACCACGACCGGGAGCGCCGCCAGATCCCCGGTCACGAGGTCCCGAAGCCGCCGTTCGACTTCGTCGCGCGTCACCTCCGCCTGCGGTCCGTACCGGCCGAGACCCAGCGAGCCGATGGTGCCGGCGTGGAAGTCGGTCAGCCCGTCCGCCGCCCGGACCCAGCGCCCTTGCCGCTCGCTGTACATCACCACGCGCCAGTGCTCGAGGTGGTCGGGATCGGCGAGGACGGCCGTCAACACGAGGACGAACGCGTTTCGTCCGTCGTAGGTCTGCTGGGCTCGCGCGCTGATCCCGACGAGCAGTGTCCTGCGGTTCAGCCGGTTCTTCAGATTTTCGCGGGCCACGGCGATCCGGATCCGCTCATCGAGCACTCCGCAGGACCTCAGGAGATCGCGCAGGGCCGCCCGCGCCGCGTGCTTCTGCGAGCCGGAACTCACCGGGCGTGCTCCGGCCGGCAGCACCGCCGGCTCCGTCGCGAGGAACTGGGTCGGCACGCCGCGGTGCGCGAGGAGGCGGCGCAGGTGCGGTTTCGCATCGAAATCCCGCAGCGGTCCGGCGGCGTGGAATTCCGTCTCCACCCACGCTGCCACGAGGGTTTCGGGGTCGGCAGGCAAGTCCAGCGCGGCCAGCTCGGCGGCCCGGTTCGGCGTCTCGTGATCGAGCAGAGCCGGGCAGTGGCGAGCGATCACTTCGAGCCGCTCGTGCACCACGGTCGGCAGCTCCCCTCCGGCCGGGCGCACGCCGGTCAGCTCGTCCAGCTCGGCGAACATCCGATCGCGCGCCTCCGCAGTGCGGTATAGGCAGGCGATGGTCAGCTTCTTGGCGCCCGTGGCACCGATCGCGGCCGGCAGCAGGCCTCCTGCCGGGTACTTCGCTACCCGCGTCGGCAGCTTGATATCGGCGTCTTCGACGTACTTGAGCGGCTCGAGCAGCGGCAACCGCGCAGTGATGTGGTCGTGCAGGCGGGCCATGAAACGCGGACCCAGCCCGCTGCCGAGCGTGTGGAAGTCCGCCGACTTCAGCTTCGGGCGGAAGGTGCCGGACAAGTCTCCGTCGGCGTCGGGTGCGTTCAACGGCCTGAGCTGGCAAGCAGCCAGGACCGCCGCGAAGACCGGGTTGAAGAAGTGGACATATCGGTCCTCGCTCTCCTCCCGTCGGCCGAGCACCGGCAGGTAGGCGATCGGAGTGTCCGCTTCGCGTTCGACCCAGGCGGATCGGTACCACCGGGCGCGCGGATCGAGCCGGGACAGGTGGGCGTCGAAGGCGAGGACGAGGTCGTCGACACCGGGCCGGGTCACCAATCGCATAGTCACGTTGGCCAGGGAGACCGCCTTTCCGTTGGTGCTCCGGACGAGATCGCGGTCGTCCCACGCCACCAGCCGGCCCTCGGTGTCCATCCGCAGCCGGATCTCACGGTCGTCGACCTGCATCGGCTCCGCCGCCAGCGACCGGGCGATCTGCCAGGCGGCCACGCGGAAGACCCACGGCGGGGCGAGCGGCGCACGACCGGGCACGTACTCGACGAAGTCGCCGAACGACCGTTCGCTTTCGGGCTGGGGAAGGAGGTCCGCGAGCACCGGGGCCCCACCGTCCCGCAGGTGGGATTCCCAGGCACGGACGGCGACCCTGAGCCGGTTGTCCAGCGCGCTGTCC